>Ga0308156_1002460_pt1 | contig 16524 bp, 13 predicted proteins | sample PhyAR2_FD_201041 | JGI IMG/M metagenome (GOLD analysis project Ga0308156, IMG submission 201041) | Phyllosphere microbial communities from UC Gill Tract Community Farm, Albany, California, United States - DLSL A.R2 | ecosystem: Host-associated > Plants > Phyllosphere > Unclassified | place: USA... | reverse complement strand
TCGTAGCCATCGCAGTCTCTGTCTTCTCCATCCCACACCTCTCAGCAAATCAGACGATATAACTGGTGCAGGAATCGTGCCAGTCCGACCGCTCTCATAGCCACGGAAAAACAGGGGATCTTGCTACAATAGCGCGCGGATAAAGGGGTGGATGACCTTAAATGGTGCAGAGGCGATCAACGGCGGCGCAGATAGGCTGTCGCCACATTGCGGTTTCGACGCTGCTGCCACGTTTTATAACTTCCTAACACGAACAGGCCCAACGCAGCGGCAAGGATTAATAAAATCATCTGTTACTCCTTTTTCTGACGCCCTCATGATCGAGCGGAACGAGCTAGCCTGGTAGAACGCATAAGTTTTATCAACCATATTTAAGTTACTTTACTTAGTGTTTGTGCTTTGAAATATGCATAAATTACCTGTTACGGATGAATATTGATGACCTTTAAGATAAATCTGCTGTTAGTGGCCGCAATGGTGCTGCTGGCAGGGTGTGATAACCCGTCGTCAAAAGAGCAAGACGCCATGGTGCTGGAAGGGAAAACAATGGGGACGGTGTGGCGAGTTAGCCTGGCAGGGGTTGATGCCGGACGTAAAGCCGTGCTTCAGCAGCGCATTCAGCAACGGCTTGATGCCGATGATGCGGAACTCTCAACCTGGAAGCCCACCTCTGTGCTGTCGCGCTTTAATCAGAGCCGTGCCACGACGCCACAGCCAGTGAGTGAAAACATGGCTGATATCGTGACGCTTGCCCTGCGAATCGGCAAGAAAACCTCAGGGGCCATGGATATTACCGTCGGTCCGCTGGTTAATTTATGGGGCTTTGGTCCCGACAAGCAGCCCAGCCATATTCCTGACGATCAGCAGATCGCCGCGGCCCGAGCCCTGACTGGCTTGCAACATTTGCGGGTGATTCAGGGAGGAGAAGGGCAGTGGCTGCAAAAAGATCTGCCAGGCTTATATGTTGACCTCTCCACGGTGGGAGAAGGTTTTGCAACGGACCATCTGGCGCGCCTGATGGAGCAGGAAGGCATTAATAATTATCTGGTCTCGGTGGGCGGCGCTGTTTTGTCGCGTGGAATGAATGCGCAGAACCAGCCGTGGCGGGTGGCGATTCAGAAACCGACCGACCGGGAAAATGCCGTTCAGGCGCGGGTCGATCTGCAGGGGCACGGTATCAGTACCTCAGGCAGCTATCGCAACTATTATGAACTGGATGGCAAACGACTTTCACACATCATCGATCCTGCTACGGGGCGGCCAATCGACCATAAGCTGGTGTCGGCGACCGTGATTGCCACCACCGCGCTGGAAGCCGATGGTTGGGATACAGGATTAATGGTATTGGGCACTGAAAAGGCCAAAGCGCTGGCAATCAAAGAGAAACTGGCGGTGTACTTAATCAGCAAGCAAGGAGACAACTTTGTCAGCTGGATGTCGCCCCAGTTTTCCGCTTTTATTATTCCATCTGACTGACAGAGAGAACATCTATGCTGGATCTGTTTAGTGACGCCTCACCCTGGCAGGAACCGCTGGCTGAGGGCGCGGTAATTTTACGCCGCCGCGCCCGCGATGAGGCGGAAGCACTGTACCAGGCGATGATGGCGATTGCCGCGCAAAATCCGTTTGAACACCGCATCACACCAGGTGGTCATCGCATGTCGGTTGCGATGACCAACTGCGGCGATTTCGGCTGGTCTACGGACGCGCGCGGCTACCGCTATAGCGAGCAGGACAGCAGCAGTCAGCGTCAGTGGCCAGCTATGCCGGACGCGTTTCGTTTGCTGGCCCGACAATCCGCTGAAGAAGCCGGCTTTCCGGGGTTTAATCCGGATGCCTGCCTGCTTAACCGCTATGAGCCCGGCGCTAAGCTCACGCTGCACCAGGACAAGGATGAGAAAGATTTGCGCCAGCCTATTGTCTCCGTTTCCCTGGGCTTACCTGCAGTTTTCCAGTTCGGTGGCTTTGAGCGAAGTGACCATGCTCAGCGGGTTTTGCTGGAACATGGCGATGTGGTGGTCTGGGGCGGGCCTTCGCGCTTGCGCTATCACGGTATCTTACCGCTTAAAGCCGGTATCCATCCGCTCACCGGCGCCTTTCGCTATAACCTCACTTTCCGACGGGCGTTTTAGCCCGTCGCACAAGGTGCGAATAACGATTGATATCATTTGCCATCACTTTACACTGCTGGCTGATTTTCATGTCTGGTAAGGTTTTATGGCACTGTTAAATGTGGTTTTTCGCCAGTATCGCTGGCCTTTTATTGGCGTAATTCTGCTCACGCTACTGAGTGCCGCCTTAGGTATTGGTATGATTGCTTTTATTAATAGCGAGATGATTGTCGCGATTAATACCTCCCTGACGGTCCTGCCCGCGTTCCTGTTCCAGGTGGTTATGCTGATGGCGGTAACGCTGGCCTCGCAGTTGGCACTGACCTGGCTGGGCCATCAGTTTGTCTGGCGTATGCGTGGTGAATTTATCAAGCGCATCCTGGACACGCGCGTGGAGCGCATCGAACAGATTGGTAGCGCACAACTGCTGGCGGGATTAACCAGCGATGTACGGGCCATCACCCTTGCTTTTGTTCGTTTGCCCGAGCTAATTCAGGGAATCATTATCACGCTGGGATCGGCACTCTATCTTGCCTGGCTGTCCCCGAAGATGTTACTGGTGACCAGCGGCTGGTTGGTCGTGACGATAGCAGGCGGCTGGATGCTGGTGTCGCGGGTCTATCAGCACATGGCAAAATTACGTGATGTTGAAGACAACCTGTATCGCGATTACCAGACCGTCATAGAGGGACGCAAAGAGCTCCAGCTTAACCGTGAGCGCGCCAGACTGATCTACGACAAGGTATATCAGCAGGATGCCAGTGATTACCGGCACCATATCGTGCGTGCCGATACCTTTCATCTCAGTGCCGTTAACTGGTCAAACATCATGATGCTTGGCGCGATTGGCATGGTGTTTTTCATGGCCAACAGTCTGGGATGGGCCAATACGGCGGTGGCAGCCACCTTTTCCCTGACGTTGCTGTTTCTGCGCACGCCACTGCTGTCAGCGGTTGGGGCACTTCCAACGCTACTCAGTGCTCAGGTCGCCTTTAGCAAACTCAACAGCTTTGACCTCGCCCCGTATGAACCGGACTTTCCTGCCTTTTCTGGCGACACCGCGTGGCAAACCCTTGAACTGCGTGATATCACCTTTCACTACGGGGATAAGGGTTTCCAGGTCGGGCCGATTAATTTAACGCTTCATCGTGGCGAGCTGGTGTTTTTAATTGGCGGTAACGGAAGCGGGAAATCGACGCTGGCCATGTTACTCACAGGACTCTATCGGCCTCAGTCCGGCAGCCTGCTAATAGACGGCAAACCGGTTGATGTCAGCGACCTTGATAGCTGGCGTAAACACTTCTCAGCGGTTTTCACCGATGTGCATTTGTTTGACCGTCTGATAGACAGCAAAGGCGATCCCGCTTCGCCTGGCCGGGTACAGCAATGGCTCGAAAAGCTCAAAATGCAGGACAAGCTGAAAATTGAAGGGAATAAAATACTGAATTTGCAGTTGTCGAAAGGGCAGAGTAAAAGGCTGGCGCTGCTGCTGGCCGTCGCTGAGCAACGCGACGTCCTGCTGCTGGATGAATGGGCCGCCGATCAGGACCCACATTTCCGTCGGGTTTTCTATCGTGAGTTATTGCCCGCGTTGCAGGCTGCAGGAAAAACCGTTTTTGCCATCAGCCATGATGACCACTACTTTATCCACGCCGACCGCCTGCTGGAGATGCGTGATGGCGTCCTCTACGAGTTAACGGGTAACGAACGCGACCACGCCAGCCTGGATGCCGTCAAGCTTACCGATACGGGTTTATAATTTTTGCTGAGATCGTCTCAGGCTCAGTCAGTCACACCGTGCTGAGCGCGTTGCTCATCGGCGGCGAGCGTCAGACAGGGGCACTGAGAAACGAGAAAGCCGCTCAGTGATGAGCGGCTTAGAAAAGTTCTGGTTGGCGCTTGAAATCACACGGTGCCTGGCTGTAACAACAGGGAGGCGGTGTGAGGTTGGTAGCTTGTTATAATCAATCGTTGGGCGGGATGGGGAAGTTTTTTACTGAAACGACAAAATGCTGTTGGCTTTTACTGATGCGCGCACCGCGTTCGCACCACTGACTTGCCAGACGAAAGAAATCGTCACAACCGATGTCGTATGCCAGCTCCACCTTATTGATGCCTGAGTGCAGTAAGTTTTCTGCATCCTTCAGGTTTTTAGCTTTGATGATCATATCTGTACCCTCGATTTCAGGAGCAAACAGAATACGTTTTTTTCATGACAGAATTGTTTCAATTTAATGAAAGGCTGTCATATTTGTTGTTTTTGTGAAGTAATCAACATTTGCATTTTATTAATAAATAAATGATTTTTATAATTAATGTTGTATTTATTCGCAATTTTTCAGGAAAGTCCGATACACCAACGATAAGCGCCAGGCCGGGCTGAACAGCCTGGCGGACCGAATTTGTTTAGCCCTGCTCACGTCTGAAAAAGAGCAGGCAGGGCAAAGGCTTCTCAGGTCTGGGCTTCATTATGGGTTGCCGGTTGCTGACGCTCCTGTGCCAGAAAACTCAGGTCGCTTCCTGACGGGCGCTGGTAGATGCGCAATGAAAAGACGTTAGCGATGGCATAGATATATTCGAAGATTGTCGATTGGGTATTTTCATAGTCGACCCACAGAATTGATGACGTGAAGCAATAGATTTCAATGGGCAACCCCTCAGAAGAAGGTTTCATCGACCTCACCACGATATACATGTCTTTTTTGATGTCATCTCGCTGAGCCAGCCAGGCTGTAAGATAGTGACGGAAGATCATCAGGTTAGTCATACCGTTTTCAACAAACCAGCGGTCACCTACGGCACTCAGTTCCCGACCATCCATAAGTTTGGAGAGTTGCTCACTGATGCCGCGAATCTGCGTCATGGGCTCCAGCATGGCGTGGTCCACAAAACCTATCGACGTCTGATCAATGTAAAAACTGCGCATGATTCGGCGAGCACCGGATGAGAACATGGCCTGCCAGTTGGTATAGGTTTCAGTAAGAAAGGTTTTGGTGGGAACACGGGAAAGCGTGTTGTCCCAGTTGCGAATGGTGATGGTGTGAAGGGCGATATCAATCACTTCACCACTGATGTTGTTCGCCGGGATTTCAATCCAGTCACCCAACTGCAGCACATCATTGGATGACAGCTGAATATTCGCCACCAGCGACAACAAGGTATGCTGAAATATCAACATCAGCACCGCCGCCACCGCACCGAGACTGGAGATAATAATCACTGGCGATTTATTCGACATAATGGCCAGGATCATAATCGCCGAGATGATATGCACCAGGATTTTGCCGACCTGAATATAACCTTTAATCGAATGATTTTTACGTTTCGACTTTTTAACATAGGAGATATTGATAATCTCCAGGACTTCATTGAAAAACAGCGACAGGTAAACCATAAATAAAATGCCGCAGATAGTCTTAATCGCGATTAACAGATGCTCGGGCAAGTCCGGCATAAACTGCAGCAGAAAGTAAACGGTGATAACCGGAATGAAATTAGAGATTTTTTCAGACAACCTGACATCTTTGTCGAGCGGCACCTGTTTCTTATGGGTACTAAAAAACACCTTACGCACCACTTTTACCACAAAAAACTTACAAATCAGATGCGCAACCAGGCCCGCGACGATCAACACAACGAGGTTAATAGCAACAGAAAGTGCAGGTTTGTTTTCAATATAGTGTTGTATGTCGTTCAAATAATTCATGTTAATCGTATGCCTGAAAATGTTGTTTGTATTCAACCACAAACCCAATGATGCCGATAAGCGTAGCGTGCGTTTGGGCTTCCTGCGACGAGTAAGTTAATGGAATTTATTCATAATGTCATTTCGAGGTTGCACGGTGGCAGCGCTGACCGCCGCTTTCAGACCGCCGCAGCAGGGCAGCCGATGACAGAGCAGATGGCCCTGCGCCTGCACTGAGCTTGGGCTGCTTTCTGCACGCGGCAGGAAACACGTGCTGCACGATGAGGATTTATTGGCGGTCAGCCTGGTACGTTGCCGCCGTAAGGGCACTTTCACCGCGTTTTTACAACATTAAATATGCATGTTTCTGCACTGTATATTTTTAGCTTTCATTATTTAACGATAATGCATTTCATCAGGTTTATATCGATTGAACAATATCTTAATTGACCTCTTTTACTTAAATGATTAGTTAATTCAAACCCACAAGAGGGTGGGTGAAGCGATTCTGTTTTATTCCTCTTTACTCTCCTCTTAATGCCCTTTTTGCCACCATTCAGCACGATATTTATATACAGGAAATCACACCGTTCTCCATCACAGGAGGTTACACAATGGGTGAACCTCCTCCGGCTTTTATGCCTGCATAAGCTAAATATATGGAAAATATAGTCATGATTTTGCTTATGCGAGGGTTATCGTAGGCCAAAAATAGCTCTAAAACATATGCTTATCGCCACCTCTTTTAAGGAAGGTGAAAGATGAAAAATGAAAACGAATATTACGTCAAACAGTGATACCGCTTATCGTGCCCAGCCGGTGCGTTCGGGCCGCGTTGGCTTTGTTGAAAAGGCCGGATTTGGGGCCGGTGATGCCGCCTGTAATATGCTGTTTAATCCGATAACCATGTTCTTGTCTTTTTTCTATACGGATATATTTGGACTGGCACCGGGGGTTGTGGCGACCATATTTCTTGTTGTACGTTTTGCCGATGCGGTTTTCGACCCCTTTTACGGCGCTTATATTGATAAAACCACGACGCGCTGGGGGCGTTTTCGTCCGTGGATTATTGGTTTTGCCGTGCCCTTTGCCATTAGCTGTATGGTGATGTTTTACACGCCGGATTTACAGGGCCATGCAAAGGTCATGTATGCCTTTATTACCTATCTGATCCTGTCGCTGCTTTACTCTGGGGTGAATATTCCTTACTGCTCGTTGGGCGGGGTGATCACCACCAATGCGCAGGAACGGGTTTCCTGCCAGCAGTTCCGCTTTATGGGCGCGGGGCTTGCCAGCTTGTTCTGCACTCTGACCTTACTGCCGATGGTGGCGTTTTTCGGTAACGGAAACCGGCAAATTGGTTTCTTCTGGGTCATCACGCTGTTTGCCGTGATCTCCCTGTTTCTGTTTGTTTTTTGCGTCGCGACCACCCGAGAGCGCATTACACCTAAGAGCAATGCCGGGGAGTCGATTTTCGCGATCATCCGGCAAATTACGAAAAACGATCAGTGGGTTGTTTGTGTTTTTGCCATGTTTCTCGACTGCATTCCTTCCTTTGTACGCGGCGCGGCCTGTATCTATTTCGCAAAATACGTGATGGGACTGAACGACTATTACGCCACGCTGTTTCTGAGTACCGGCATTGTTGCCGGTATTCTTGGCTCTTACATTACCCCGTATTTCACCAACCGCTGGTGTAAAGTCCAGGTTTATCAGGCCGCTAAATCGACAGCCCTGGCAATGTCGATCGTGTTCTTCTTTTTACCCGCCCAGAGTAGTGTGCTGGTTTTCATCTGGTTTTTTCTCCTGTCTGTCATTCATCAGATTGGTGCACCCATCCTGTGGTCGTTCATTGGCGATGTCGATGACTACGGCGACTGGAAAACGGGCAAGCGCTTATCCGGGATCTGTGCCTCCGGCAACCTGTTTTCACTCAAAATTGCCCTGGCCGTCAGTGGCGCGATTGTGGGCGGGGTTCTGTCGTTTACCGGTTATCAGGCCAATGTGGCCGAACAAAGCCGCAGTGCGATCGATGGCATTTACGCACTGATGGTCTGGATTCCCGTGGTCGGTTATCTGCTGTCTGTGTGGCTGGTCCGCACGCGCTATATCCTGACCACCGCCAAAATGAAAACCATTGAAGACGATCTGTTCTCGACTCATCCCGACTGAGTCTCCAGCTGTAATCCATTGTGAAAACAGAAGGGAAGAAAATGATTAAGTACTTTTTTCAAAAACAAAACACCATCGATCGGGTGGACGATGCCCTGTACGGTTCCTTTGTGGAACACCTTGGACGGGCCGTCTACAGCGGCATCTATGAACCGGGCCATGCCACGGCGGACGAACAGGGTTTTCGTCAGGACGTGGGCGAACGGGTAAGAGAGCTGGGGATTAGCACCGTCCGTTATCCCGGCGGTAATTTTGTTTCGGGATACAACTGGCGCGATGGTATTGGCCCAAAATCAGCGCGCCCGGTAAGGCTGGATTACGCGTGGCTGACCAAAGAAAGCAATCAGTTTGGCATAGATGAGTTTGCCACCTGGTGCGAAAAGTATGGCGTTACGCCGATGATCGCCGTCAATCTCGGCACAGGCACGCCGCAGGAGGCCGGTTACTTCATTGAGTACTGTAATCTGGCATCCGGCACCGCACTCAGCGATCTGCGTATCCAGCATGGTCGGCAAAAACCCTATAATTTCAAGCTCTGGTGCCTGGGCAACGAGATGGATGGCGAGTGGCAGACCGGGCAGTTGAGTGCGGAAGATTACGTCAAAAAAGCGCGTGAAACGGCAAAAATCATGCGTTGGGTTGATCGGGATATCAAGCTGGTCGGATGCGGCAGTTCTAATTCGCTTCAGGCCAGCTATCCCGAATGGGATCGCATTGTACTGGAGGGGCTTTATCATCAGATTGACTACCTGTCATGCCATCATTACTTTGAAAACAGCACCGGTCATCCACAGGATTTCTTAGCCTCGTTCCAGAAAATGGATGATTTTATTCATACCATTACGGCAACGGCCGACTATGTTAAAGCCAAACTGCGCAGCGATAAAAAGATGATGCTGTCGTTTGATGAATGGAATATCTGGTCTATCGAAGGCGAGCCCTGGCAGGATCACTTTATCGACCCGAACAACCTGTATCAGGAAGCGCCGCCGTTACTGGAACAGTCTTATACTTTTCTGGATGCGCTGACGTTCGGTGGGCTAATGTGTTCGTTGCTCAATCACTGTGACCGGGTAAAAATGGCGTCCCTGGCTCAACTGGTCAATGTGATTGCTCCCATCTTCACCCGCCCCGGTGGTGAGGTGATTCGCCAGACCATCTTCTGGCCTTTCCAGATGGTGAGTCAGTATGGACGGGGACAGGCATTACGCTATTTTGCCAATGTTCCTACGGTGAACACCGTGCATGGCGAAACCCGACAGGTTCAGAGCGCGGCCGTTTACAACGAAGAGAAACAGCAGATCGCCTTCTTCGCGTTGAACACGCACGCCCATGATGCGGCAGACATTACCTTTGTGCTCGATGAGTTTGGTGAGGGGACATTATCACAACATGTCGTGTTAGCGGGCCATGCGCTGGACGCTAAAAATACCTTTACTGAGCCGGATAAGGTGGTGCCGCAGCCGCGCACTGTCACCGATGCACAGCGTCGCCAGAAACAGGTGTCACTTCCGCCTCTCAGCTGGAATATGGTGGTGATCGATCTGCAGTCCTGAATAGCAGCATGTCCGCCAGCATTGCATTTCCGGAGCGGATGATATCAGGTTACGTAACGCGTAAAAAACCAACCGTGTAGGTTGGTTTTTTTACAGCGCAGGATGGGGGCAAAAAATATTATCTGTCTGACATAACCGCAATTTTGCGCGATAAAATCAGACGTGAAGATAACCTGTATTTTCTATACGTTTGACTGCCCAATATCTTTCACTGCCGCTTATCCGCCACAGAAGAATAACTCCGCCATTCTGAGTGCTGCCATTAATATTCACCCTCTGACGGCGCGTGGATTGCTCTGCTGGCATTTTTAATGGCCGCAGCATTCATTTGCGCTTACTTTCAATGAATCAGGACACCCACCTTTCCTTGAAATAGTCTTCGTTGCGCTTGCAGTGAAAATATAATATTTGCCTTTATCCACTTTCCCGCATAGCGCTAATGAGGCCATCCTGTGCTGGCCAGGGAATTAACCCACGTAAACGTCTTTTATCCTTTGTCATTAACGAGCATCAATGCAGAATGCCTTCCCTTCAGGCCGAAAAATGTATCCTGTTGTCAGAAAGGTGTTTTGCCTCAAGACAGCATCAGGATGCCGGCACCTTTTTATCTACAACGAAATCAAACTTTGTTAAACCGACACTCTGTGCACTTGTCATCACAAATGCCACGCGCCCGTAAGGGGTGCCCTGATCGGCATAGATGCGTAAATGTGGCGCTTCAGGCAGTTTCGCCGCGTCCTGCAATCTGGCTTTAAAGGCCGCGTCATCAAGTGTTTCTTTATTCCAGGCGATATTGCCGTTAGCCATCAGCGAAATATCGACTGATTTAACATTCTTATCAACCAGGCTGGCGTTAGCCTTAGGTAAATTGACTTTTACCGCTGGATTGATCACGGGCAGCGTAATCATAAAGACAATCAGCAATACCAACATGACGTCAATAAAGGGCGTCATGTTGATGTCATTGACCAGCGGATCTTCATCTAACTCGAACGGCGATTTACCTGACATACTCATCTTTAGCGTCTCCTGATACGGCCGGACTTACACTGACTGACTGGCGCGGAACGGCTGAATATGACTCGACTGGCGTTTATCACCCGTATGGAGTTCCTCGACAGTAGACGCAATGCGTGAGCCAGTAAGGTAATAAGCATGCAGATCGTTTGCGAAACGCGCGATGGAATGCTGAAGGGCACGGTTGCGCCGACTGATGGCGTTAAACCCTAATACCGCCGGAATTGCCACGAAAAGGCCAAACGCCGTCATGATAAGCGCTTCGCCCACCGGGCCTGCAACGTGAGCCAGATCAGGCTGGTCAGCCATGCTGATCGACTGCAGTGCATGATAAATGCCCCAGACGGTGCCAAGTAAACCCACAAACGGCGCGGTACTGCCGATAGAGGCAAGAATCCCCAGGCCAGACTGCAGATTGGCACAGCTGTCATCAATGCTGTTTTTCAGGGCCCGGGTCAGCCAGTCGCCGATATCAAGATTGTTGCTGATGCCTGTCTCAATATTATACTGATGAGACATGGCGGCATGGCCGGCAATCGCCAGGTCGCGAAACGGATTGTTGCCGCTGGCACCAAGCGTATCAATGGCTGCTGGCAGTGTCTTTTGGCTCCAGAATAAATGCTTGGAGCGGTGAGCTATCTTTTTCATTCCCGCGCCCTGTATGCATTTTATAATAATCACCGACCAGGACATGACCGACATTATCAGCAGGACAATGGCCACCCCACGGGTAATGATGTCGCCCTGTTGCCATACGTGTTCAATGCCAAACTCATTCATAATGCATCCTCAGTTAAAAAGAAAAGCGACCGCTCAGCACCATCCAACAGGATTAACTGGATAATTTGAACGTGATGGGTTGAATCGTCATGATGGAAATCGCCTGTCCGTTTTCCATATAGGGATTACACCTGACACGGGAAACCGCCTCCATTGCAGCCTGATCCAAATCGTCGAAGCCGCTGCTTCGGGCAATTTCGCTATGTTTCACCGTGCCATCGGCATTGATTATCAGGCGGATAAGCACTTCGCCCTGTTCCTGAAGCCGTTTTGCCCGACGGGGATAGTCCGGTGCCGGCACCTGGCAACCCACTGTCGCGACATTTTTAGGAGCCGCATTGGGGGCGCTTTTCAACATTTGCCCTTGGGAGGTTGCAGGAATCGCCGTCCGATCCGCCACTTTTGCATTTTGTACCGGTGAAGGTTTAACCGGCTCAATCGGGCGCGTTTTTTCCGGTAATTTTTTGTGCCGTATCACTGGCTTGGGTTTGGGTTTAGGCGGCACGACTTTGGTTTCAGGTGGTGGCACGACAGGCTGAGTGTCATCCTGATCTATCTCACGGGTACTGTTATCGGCGGTTAATACAGGCGGTGCTTTGACAACCTGCGGAACCGGGATCGGCTCGGCGGGTGCCTCAACCATGGTCGCTTCAATACTGGTTTGTGTTGCAGGATTAATAATATTCAGAGGTCGGTATTGCGTGGTGTGCGTAATCGCCATGGCAATGAGTGCCAGATGCACCATAACCACAGCGCTAATCGCCAGTTTTGGCATATTTTTGTTAAAGGGATTCTGCGCGCCTTGCGGAGCAATCAGGGTAGCCGTCGGTATGTCAGACACTGAAAGATGATCTTTAAAAATCAGGCGCTCTGCTTTCACTACTACCTCGCGATAAATCTCTACTGCCCGTAAATGACTTCTCTGCGGCAGTTTCAGGAAGACTTACCCTGTATGTGCAATGAGAAAGGAAAAATGACACCGGCTGGGTAAAAAAAGACAATCTTTTTAGGATTCGGCAGCTTTAATCCTGATCCAGTAATCGGTGGTGCGCGTAATCGCGATAGGCATGGTTTGAGCAAGCGCGTCGAGCGTATAAGGCACGTCATCGAGCGGGAAGTTGCCACTGACGCGCAGGTCAGCCACGGCCTGGTCTACGCGGATCACGGCGGGGCTATAATTTTTTAATGAGTTAATCACGGAACCTAACGTCGCATCTTTGACTTCCAGGCGTCCCTGAGTCCAGGCTGTCTCCTCATAAGGCGTTACGCCCAGCGGAATAAAGGATTTGTGATCAAACCACAGGCCATGGCCTGCCTGAACCTGCCGACTGTTACCACGCAGGTTGGTGACTTTCACCACCGAGTCCAGCACGGCCAGATGGATACCGCTAGAGTCCTGGCGCACATGAAAACGCGCCTCCTGGGCAAGAATGCGTCCCGCCTGGGTATCGATAATGAAAGGACGTTGATCGCTGACCACCTGGGCAATGATGCCTCCGGTGCGCAGTTCCAGATTACGTAACGTGTCACCAAAGGCAATATTCAGTGCCGTGCGGGCGTTCATATCCAGTGTGCTACCGTCATCAAGCTGAATCCTGCGCCGCTGCCCGGTGTCGGTATGTACATCGGATAACAGATAGGGCAACGGGTATTTTTGATTCAACACTAATCCACTGACCACCGCGATTGCGGCAAATCCACTGGCTTTTTGCAGGAATTTACGGCGACTTGAGGGGGCGAGCAGCGTTTGACGTAGGTTTTCCGTCGGGATGGCATGGTTGAGGGTCTGAATCTTACCCAGCGTGGCTTCTATTTTACAGCAGGCGTCGTCATGGCGATGGTCGGAATAGCGCCAACGCTCATACTCCCGGAAATCATCGTCCGTGGCTTCGCCAGAGCGCAACCGCACCATCCATTCAATCGCTTCCTGCGCGGCGTCATCGGGACGCTGGGTGAGTTTCATTGTTTGCTGTTCCGCCGTTTATTTCAGTTGACCGTTGGTCACCAGATAACAATTCGTGAGCGCCTTCGCCACATATTTACGCACCATGCTGGCGGAGACGCCCAGCTCCTGTGCGATTTCCGCATAGGTCATGCCATCAAGCTGGTTGAGCAGGAACGCTTTTCTTGCATTGACGGACAGACCATCCAGGGCGCGATCAATAGCCAGTAACGACTCAATCACAATCTCAAGTTCTTCGGGTGAGGGGTGGCAATGTTGCGGGCTATCCGCCAGCGCTTTAAGGTAAGCCTGTTCAAGATCGCGTCTGCGCCAGTTTTCGTATAACACACGCTGGGCAAGCGTTGTCAGCATGGCCCGTGGCTCGCGGATGTGCGTCAATTCGGGGATTGCCGCCAGACGCAGAAATGCTTCAGACGCGATATCTTCAGCCATAGTGCCGTAACTAATACGCCGTCGTAATTTATCGGTCAGCCAGCGGTAATCACTGCGAAAAATAAGCGTTAATATGTCTGAACGGTCGGTCAGGTCGGCAGGCATAATGTTACCCCATCTGAAAAATGTCACACCACTCTCAGAGCCTACAAAGAGACCGAGAAACGGAACCCACTTTTTGCGCGCCCTGTTCAGGCGCAGTTTAAGGCGGGAAAATGTTTGCCTACCTAGCAAAAGAAAGGCCAATATGTTTCCTGGTGTCGGATTTTAAAATTTATTTTTTTTATTTATTATTTTTCAGTCTTTTATAAAACGTCATGTGTGCTAACCGTGAATCTGTCTTTACCCTCCCATCCCGACAGTAAAAGCGCCAGCTACTAAAATGCACCGTAATGGTGCGTTAATACTGCTGGCTCTGCCTGTATGTTTAAAAAAACATAATAAATGAAAAGGTTATGCATTTTTTAATTAATGCGTTTCATTTTCTTCTACATCAGCCATTGATGACTGATTTACCGCGCAGGTCTACTGGCAGAAGCTAATCCCCGATTAAGCGCCCTAAGAGGGCGCTAATTCATCGTCCGCTACCGGCGGGTTTGCGTTACATAATGATGAATAAGTTATAAATTTATTTTGAAATTAAACAGTTAATATTTTTAATGTTTTAACTTAAGTGATTTTTTTCACATAAATACTCAAATCCGGTGTCACTTTTTAATCTTCATTGCACATACACACTGAGAAGAATAATCGACTCATAACAATATGCTTCAACCCTTTACCTTTTCGCTGGAGCTGTAGCAATGAAACAAGTACCTCAACATGCAAGGAAAACGTATTTTACCCAAGGCCGTCTGGCATTGGCTGTCAATATTGCCCTGGCCATGGCGGCCCTTCCGCTGCTTACCTTGCAGGAGGGATACGCTGCTTCCCCCGTACAAATCAATTATTCCGTTCCAGCGGGATCTCTGGAGCAGGGGTTATTAGCGATAGCGCAACAAAGCCATCAAACTATTTCGTTCGATCCGAAACTGGTCGCGCCTTATCAGGCTAAACAGATCAAGGGTTCCTTCACGCTGAAACAGGCCATATTGCATCAGTTGCAGGGGACACCGCTCTCCGTCACGACCACGCCTAACGGCACACTGACTATCTACGCGATGAGCACCGCTACGCCGGTTAAGGCTACCTCGGACTTGCAGGCCGCGCGCGACAACGGCCAGACGCTACCGACCATTACCGTTAACGGTGAGGCCGAACGAAGCGAAGATGAAACCGTTTATAACCCCGCCATGTCGAGTTCCGCGACGCGCACCAATTTATCGCTGCAGGATACGGCACAGTCTGTTCAGGTTATCAGTCGAAAAGTCCTCGACGATCAACAGGCGACCTCTGTACAAGATGCACTGCGCAATGTGGGAGGGGTTAATTTCAACTCAGGAAACAGGGGACAAAACGGCGTCAGTATTCGTGGTTTTAACATCACGTCTGGTTCAACCGATGGCGTTGCCAACCCCAGCAGCCAGATTAACGGCAGCCCGTTGGGCTATTCCAGCATTGATGGCGTAGAGCGCGTAGAAGTGCTGAAAGGGCCGCAGGCGGTATTAGCAGGAAACAGTTCTCCTGCAGGTTCGGTTAACGTAGTACGCAAAGCCCCCACGGCTTATCCGCTGCACACGATAAAAGTCGAGGTAGCCAAATACGGTGAAGTCAAAACCGCAATCGATCTCGGCGGACCGTTAAACGACGATAAAACGTTCCGCTACCGCCTTAATGCATCCACCATGCACTCCGATAACAGCTTCCCGGATTTTAATGGTAATCGTGCCGACTACCTTGCACCGGTCCTCGCATGGGAAGGTGAAAAAACACATATTAAAGTCGGGGCCGAATTCACTAATACAAGAAACTCAGGCCCTGCAGCAACCCTTTACAGTGATGGCCGCATCCAAAAACTGCCAGAATATCGCCTGGGTGATAAGGATGACCACTTCTCTCTTGATTCTAAAACTACCTATTATGAACTGAAACAGGATTTGAGTGATAACTGGTCGTTTAACAGTAAAGCCACTTATGTGGACAGCGTAAATAATTTCCGCGTTCATGAAATTTACAATGCTGCGCGCAATGGCAATTTAGTGAGCCACGAGCTTGGTGTCAGACAGGACACGACGTCCTTAAGCCTGCAGAACGATATCCGGGGCAAATTCGATACCGGGCCGTTAACGCATAATGTTCTGGTGGGTTATGATTACCAACATACAGAGACCACCGACTGGGAACTGGCTCAGGGGCGAATCTTCACGACGGGAAATTATAACAATCCTGACAGCCTTTCTTTTCCGCCAATACCCGATCCAACCGCTAAAAACTATAATACGCTCGAACAACAAAAGGGAATTATCCTTCAGGACCAGATTGATTTCTGGAAAAAGCTGCATCTGCAATTGTCCGCCAAGCGAGCGCAATGGACGTCAAAATCGACAGGCTATGTTTCACCGACGCGCACTTTAATTACCTTTTCAGATGAAACGAAATGGGTGCCCAGCTACGGTGTGAGTTATGACATTACGCCTGAGGTCACCGTCTATGCTAATTTACTCAACAGTTTTCAGACAACTGGATTACTGGACCCCCGGACCGGAAGTGCATTTGCACCTACCACAGGAAAATCGAAGGAGGCCGGCTTTAAATTCAATCTGCTCGACGATAACCTGACGATTACGACGTCAGCCTTTGACATTATTCAAAAAAATCTCATCATTACGAATTTTGCCGGTCAACCAGTCGGGACACAGGGAAGGGAAA
>Ga0308156_1002459_pt1 | contig 16524 bp, 12 predicted proteins | sample PhyAR2_FD_201041 | JGI IMG/M metagenome (GOLD analysis project Ga0308156, IMG submission 201041) | Phyllosphere microbial communities from UC Gill Tract Community Farm, Albany, California, United States - DLSL A.R2 | ecosystem: Host-associated > Plants > Phyllosphere > Unclassified | place: USA... | reverse complement strand
ACACCGAGCGTTTACGCCACATCAACCCGCAGTTAAGCCGCACGATTCGCATTGCGGGCGGGGTAACTAACTCCCCTGCCTGGCTGCAGCTGTTCGCCGATATCTTCCAGGCGCGGCTGGAAATCGTCGATGTCAAAGAGCACGGCACGCTGGGCACGGCGATGACGGCAGCGGTGATGATCGGCTGGTTTGACGACGTCTTTAGCGCCTCTCACGCGATGGTCCACGTCTCGCGCACCGTGCTGCCCAACCCGGACAATCAGCAGGTCTATCAGGACAAATACCAGCTGTATAAAAATCTGCTGTCAGAGATGCAGTCCCCGTGGCGGCGCTGCAGCCACTTCATCACCGATTAATGAGGCAAGCATGGATCTGAACTTAAAAAACCGTAGCGCCATCGTCACCGGGGGTGCCAGCGGGCTGGGAAAAGAGCTGGTGCTGTCGCTGGCAAATGAAGGGGTCAACATCTGCTTCAGCTATTTAACGCATGAAGAGAGCGCCCAGCAGCTGGTTGCCAGCGTGAAAAACGCCACCGGCGTTAACATTATCGCGGTGAAAACCGATCTGGCGGATGAGCAAAGCCGGGAGGCGCTGTTCGCAACCTGTGTTGCAAGGCTGGGTAGCGCGGACATCCTGATCAATAACGCGGCGATCTGGCTGAGCGGCTACGTCACTGAATTATCCCAGCAGGACTGGGACCGGGTGATGAACATCAATCTGAAAGCGGTATTTCACCTCAGCCAGCTGTTTGTTAATCACTGCCTGCAGGGGGACCAGGCGGGCAGCATTCTGAACATTACCTCCCAGGCGGCCTTTCACGGCTCCACCACCGGGCATGCGCACTACGCGGCCAGTAAAGCGGGCCTGGTGGCGTTTGCCATTTCGCTGGCGCGCGAGGTCGCCAGGCAGAAAATCAACGTCAATAACCTCGCCGTCGGGATGATGGATACCGCGATGGTTCGTCACCAGCTCGAACGGGATCCTGACTATTACCTGAAGCGCATTCCGCTGGGCCGGGTGGCCCAACCGGAAGAGATCGCCGATATCGGCGTGTTTATGGTCTCCCCTAAAACCCGCTATATGACCGGAGCCACGGTCGATGTCACTGGCGGGATGTTGATGCGTTAACCCATGGAGAACAGTTATGAAATGTCTGGCGATTGCCGATCTTTTTATCAACAAAGCGATGATGGAATCCGGCCTTAAGGCGCTCAGGGATGAAGGCATTGAGGTTGAAGTGCGCGAGTGGACGCATCCCTCCGTCGAGAAATTACAGCAGGATAATCTGCGGGTTGAGCAGCAGGGTGCCGAAGCCGTGGCGTTACCCGCAGAGCTGCTGCTGGCGGCGGAGGACGCCGACATCCTGATCGTTCAGTTCGCCCCGGTGAATACCGCCGTCCTCAACCAGCTGCCACAGCTGAAGATTATCGGCGTGCTGCGCGGCGGCGTGGAAAACGTCAATCAGGACGCTGCGCAGGCGCGCGGCATTGAGGTGATAAATACGCCGGGGCGCAATGCGCGCAGCGTGGCAGAGTTCACCGTGGGCATGATCCTCGCGGAGATGCGCAATATTGCCCGTTCGCACGCTGCGCTGCGCGCTAAAATCTGGCGCGGGGAGAGCCCTAACCATCGGGCGACCCCGGAGATTGGCGGTAAGGTGGTCGGCCTTGTCGGGCTGGGCAATATCGCCCGGCGGGTCGCCGGTTACCTTAGTGCGTTTGGTACGGAGATTATCTTTTACGATAAGTACGTTAGCGGACACGATCGCTATGAAAAAGTCGATTCGCTGGATGAGCTGGTCAAACGCGCTGATGTTATCTCGCTGCATGCCCGGCTGACGCCGGAAACCGCGCAGATGATTAACGCGCATCATTTTTCCCTGATGAAAAGCAGCGCGATTATCGTCAATACCGCCCGCTCCGGGTTAATCAATGAGGGCGACTTAATTGCGGCCTTACAAGCCGGGAAAATTATGGGTGCCGCGCTGGATACCTTTGATGACGAACCGCTGCCGGATAACAGCCCCTTTTACACGCTAAATAACGTGACGATTACGCCACATATTGCCGGTAGCACTTTGGATGCCTTCAGCCACTCGCCCAAACTATTTTCTGAGGCGCTGCTGGCCTGGCTTAATAAAAAATAATCCTCACGCTGTATTCAATCCACATAGCCAACCGGGCGCGGAATATTCCGTGCCCGTATCTTCCGCACGCTGAAGGAATGATTATGGATATTATCAACAGTATTATCAGTCTGGGGGCATCCGTCATGATGCCCGTAATATTCTTTATTATTGCGCTTTGCTTTGGGGTTACCCTCGGCACGGCATTTAAGGCCGGCATGCTGGTTGGAATCGGGTTTGAAGGGGTCGGACTGGTGATTGGCCTGCTGCTGACCCATCTCGGCCCCGCCTCGCAGGCGATGGTTGAACGCATTGGCCTGCACCTGACGGTGGTTGATACCGGCTGGCCCACGGCCTCAACCATCGGCTGGGGCTCGCCGCTGATGCTGCCGGTGGTGGTCGGTTTTATTATCATCAACCTGGCGATGCTGCTGCTGAAAATCACCAAAACGGTGAATATCGATATCTTCAACTACTGGATATTCCTGCTTGTGGGTTCAGTGGTGTATGCCGGAACCGGTAATTACTGGCTTGCTGTCGGGATTACCTTCGGCATATTTATCCTGACGCTGCTGGCGGCAGATTTCACCGCGCCCTACCTGCAGAAAAATTATCACCTCAAGGGGATCTCCTTCCCCCATCTTACCTGTATATGCTACGTGCCCTTTGCCATGGTCTGTAATTACCTTATCGATAAAACCCCGCTTATCAGAAAAATAAACTTCGACCCGGAAACGATTAATAAAAAGTTTGGCGTTTTTGGTGAGCCGCTGACGTTAGGCTTTGTGCTGGGGTTACTGCTGGCGCTGCTGGCCGGATATGGTGCGTCGGCGGTGGTTGCGCTGGCGATTAAGGTCGCGGCGGCCATGCTGCTGCTGCCAAAAATGATCGAGATCCTGGTGCAGGGATTAATGATCGTGCGTGATGCGGCGGAAGCAAAGCTGAAGGCGAAATTCCCCGGTCGGGATTTCTACATCGGCATGGATACGGCGTTACTGATTGGCGAACCTTCGGTGCTGGCAACCGGCCTGCTGCTTATCCCTGTGACGGTAGTACTGTCCGTCATTCTGCCGGGCAACCGCGTGCTGCCGTTCGTTGACCTGGCGTCACTGATGTTCCTGCTGGCGATGGTCACGCCCTTCTGTAAACGCAATATGTTCCGCATGTTTATTACCGGCACGCTGATCGTCACCTGCATTTTGTACGTCGGCAGCGACATTTCCCCGGAGTACACGCAGGCGGCGCGAAACGCCAATATCCCGATCCCGGAGGGGATGTCTGAGGTAACCAATATGGTCGGGGGCGCAACCACTCCCGTCGGCTGGCTGGCAGTGAAGTTCGCGGAGCTGTTTGGCACGGCGCATTAGCGGCGAAGGATTGTTGTGGCGGAGTGAACGTGACTAAGTTGATACGGTTGCAGGGGCAACCGTATCAACCCGGTGCCATTGATTAGTCGTACAGCCACTGTCCTGCCTTAGCCGATTCAATCAGCATCCCAAGTGTGAAGTCGGGTACGAGAGTGACTGGAAGTTTCTTGAAGGGATTCCACGAAAAAGGCTCATCAGGATAGTAAGTTTCAATCATGTAATTCCCCCGTTGAACCTGGAATTCTCTAAAGAACTCGTCCATTAAATCTTCGGCTTCACCAACATCTAAGCGCATATCCGTGTCTAAATCAGTTGCGGGTGTGAGCAGCCGTTGCTTCTTTTCGTTGTTAAATAAATAAACACCGTTGTAGCGCCTTGCCAGTGCGATAACCCGCTGCTCAATATCATCGTCCATGCTTTATCGTTCCTCCCTTTTCGTGAGGGAATGGCAGTTTCGCCCCCTCAATGAATCCAAAATCATAGCGATCAAATTATCAGCGTTCTGGAGTTTAAAAGCGATCTCATGCCTTGGATATCGCTCCTTCCCCTCTCTTGCTTTCTCGCGAATCCTGCGCAAAATCAGCTACAATCGCCCCTCTTTCTCAACAGTGGCCACCGTAAATCCCATGACCCTCAATATCTTCTGTTACCTGCTTCTGGCCTTAGCGGCGGTCGCCAGTGCGCTGCTGCCGCACCCGCTGGTGATGTGGTTGCTGCTCGCCAGCGTGCTGACGTTTGTCATCTACGGCGGGGATAAAATGGCGGCGCGCAAAAGCTGGCGCAGAGTGCCGGAGTCGACGTTGCTGGTGTTGGGACTGGTGGGGGGATGGCCGGGTGCGGTGCTTGGTCAGCAGCTGTTTCGCCATAAAACGCAGAAGCAGCCGTTTAAGCGTTACTTCTTTATTACTGTTGTGCTGAGCATCGGGGTGATGGCCGCGCTTTACTGGTGTTATCCGAACGTCATCAGCCTGGTGGTGTGATTGAGGAAAGCTGAATCTCATGCACAAAAAAACCACCTCGCGGTGGCTTAAATGTTTATACCTGATTTATGGTGCGAAGGCCGGAATCGAACACATGTTCAACACAATGTTTTAATTTAATTTTTATGAAAAAAAATTAACGATGCGCCCTTTTGTGCCCCCATAATAATTTATGGTTATATGTTTAAAAACAGGTAGTTATGAATTTAATTAAAAATTCTTTCCTTCGGTTTGATTCCGTGATGTAGACCCTTACCTTCGCTACTGACCCTAAAATTTCAACTTAACACAAGAAATAAAGGTATTAATGAAAAGTGTTCATACTGTTCACCCTTCATTTTTATTTATTATTAACGGTTAGTTAAGCGGAGATCACATGCATGGGAATTATTCACTACTATTCACCAGAGGGTAGACACTTTTCACCTTCCACGTATAGATTCGTTTAGGCCAGTTAGGCTTTTATAGTGAGTTATTTATTGTCGCGAAGCCCTAGTTGCCTTCACGGCTTGAAAACGAAGTTAGGCTGAAGATTATGGCAAAACGTCCCCCCTTTGCCCATGGACTATCGTCTACGGAGCAAGGCAACTATGAGCGATAAGCAGAATTATTTGCTCAAACTGACAAGTTCAGATGTTGATATCACCAGCAGAAGTGTAAATTAATCAACAGGGAGCATGTAATAATAAGCATGGCCTATAAAGGCCATGCTTATTCATTATTCAAATTTTTCTCTGTAACCTGAGGTATCGTAACGAGCTGATTGAAGTAACTGAATCGTTTGGCAAATCATATCCTCCTTTATCGCATCATCTTCAGCAAGCTTTGCATCGCAGTCTATTTTTCTTATTATTTTTGATATAAATCTAGTCGCTATTACACTCTCATTTAAATCTAAATTTTGAATGGTTTGGTTAGCAGCTAAATTTAACGGATCGATATTTATTTCATGTCTAGGTGTGAATTTTAAAGCAATAGAAATCATATCCGCGGATGGCGCTTCAGGTAAAACCTTATATTCAATCACATCTTCAATTGATATAGTAGAGCAAGGATTAAGATTTAATGAATAGCCAAGCATCCACTTGCAAAATGAAGTTAGTATAATGTTACTGAACTTTGTACTTTCACCTAAATGTTCATCTATACAAACATGGTTTTCAATCCCATACATTTCACTAACAGCGGTTCTAAAATTATCATGCTGAATGTTATTACTGAAACAAGCTTTTAAAATATTGAGGGTTTCATCATTAACATGATTTTCGCCAATTCTTGTCGTAATGAACAAAATCCAAGGCTTATTCCGGGCAGTTTGCATTTGGATTAGCCTGGTAATCATGTTATAGTGAGTGCCGCCAAAGACACTCGGCGGGCGCTTGGTTACACTATCGCAAAAGTCGAGATTAATGACATCAAAGTTACCATGGGTTCTTACTCGTTCATAGGCAAGTGAACCATATCTACCAATATTTAGAATATCGTTATCAATAACATCCGAGCTCGGATCAATATACATCAATTCTCTTACTTCAGTTATAGATAAATTAGCATTTTCCTTCCTATGGCTTTCATCATTATCGCTAAAATTATTGAAGCCAAGAAAGTTTAATTTTATATTGTTATTTGCACAAAAACGATTATGAATCTCTCTAATATCAAGAAGATCATCCCCCGGCAGGCCTAGATACTTCATAGTGCCATTGCTGAAAATATTGGTTTTATATCTATCTAGGATCTTTAACCACTGATTAATTCGAACATATTGTTTTCTGGGGTTATGCCATGGGAAAAAAGTATTCTTTGTTGGCCGTGACGCTGGAGTCTCTACAACATCATCAAATAAGTCTGCGGTAAAATCATCTAGTTGATTCATTCTCAGTCCTCAGCGCTAATGATTTCATAAATAGAATATATCATTTCGTTACGTTTATTTTTTTCTACACCATCAAGTGCACCATAGCTCGCGAGGACTATTGTTATAGCCTTTATTTTCTCATCTGTTAATATTTTCTTTAGGTCACGATTTTGAGTAGAATAATTTTTTTCAGAATCAACTGTATCAAGTTTGTTTTTTGTAAAATCTAAAACATAATCAGCCCTAATAGAACTTTTAGAAGTTAAATCTAATTCATCATTTAAAGAATCATCATAAATAGACACTGAAGGAGGGTTCTGGTATACGTCGTTACCTGCTTTTTCCCATGCTTTTTGGGCTATATTCTGAATATTATTTTTGGCAAATTTTGTTTTAGTGTTTTTGCTTTCATCACGAATACTTTTGGCAATTGCTTTATTCGCATTTGCGAACTGTCGTAAGGCACTATGTAGCCATCTAGTCAAAAAAACCACATGCGGATGAGAAAAATTATAAGATTCTCTATCAATATTTAAAGCGCTATCTAAACCTTCATCAATAAATATTTCGCATGTCAACTGAGTTTTACGCGTTATTTCTTGAACTTGATATTTCATGAAAGACTGGTCGAAAAGAGTTCCACTTGCATCATGAATCCTAATCATTACACCCTGGTGTTCAACTGGAGCAATTTTAGAGTTCCAAAAAATATAAGCTTTGAATTTTAGCGGGCCGCCTGATATATCATGCGCCCTATTACCAAAATTTTCATGACAGTTACCAATGAATACCATCGGCTTATTTACTGCATGTGTCCCCGTTGGTAAATTTTCGAAAAGCAATGGTCTAAGCAATTGAAATTCATCTATAAAAACTTCAAAATCATCGTCCTGAGTGATTTTAAATTTCAGTACATCTGATAATGTTTGTCCTTTTTGTATAGTTATTGGCGTTGCCTGTCCCTTAGGTTGATTTGATATTAAATATGGATAGAATTGTTCGTTGTATGGAATTGAAAGAATGTCTTTTTCAACATATTTTACAGGCACGCTTAGAGCTAAATTCCATATCATGCATAAATAATTATCAAATATTTCTTCAAGTTTAGGCTTGGGATTGTTAGCTTTAATTTCTTCCCATACACAACGTACTAATTTTTTGAACGCCTCCCCTGGTTTACCAACGTCAGTCCATGGGACAGAGTTATAACTCTCTTTATTGACCTGATTAACTTCAAAGAAAAACTCTTCATTTTCCTCTAGTATTCTGCCTATATGATATTTAGGAGGAGATTGTGCGATTCCACCATTCTCTCTGACATCATTTAAGCTGGCTATAAAAGACTCCCATATCCCTTTACTTGTTAGGGTTTCTCTTGTTTGTGCGCGTATTTTATTTAATATTATCGTTGTACCATGAGTGTGAACGTCTTGAGCTTTCTCAGTCCACAAATTAACAATACCGGTCTCGAAATTGTTCCCTGTTGAATCTTTTTTCTCAGAAAATTGTTTAAGTGCTACTGTTGCTATTGTTCTAAAGTTCGCCCCTTTTTCTTTAGTAATAATTTGGAAACTTTGAGTGAGCTGTGCAACCGAAAAAAGCCCAATACCTATTTTTCCTATTAAGTGTCTTCCCTTAGGGCTATGGTTAAAATCATCAGATTGTGTAACACCTATGGTTGCACCTTTTTCGTTCCTCTTGGAGCTCCCCCCAATATGATGAATAACGTATGATAATGCTTCTGGACTCATGCCATGGCCATTATCTTCGATAGTCATTGATTTGAATCGAGGTGCATCAGTGCGTATTGTAACTCGAGTTGCATCGGCGTCGTATGCATTGGAGATCAGCTCACGCAAAGCAGAACCTGGTTGCCTGTAGATGCCATCTGTTACACGAGCCAAGACCCTTTCATCAGTCTTCAGACGCGTAGTCTGAACTTTCTCTAAGTTATTTCTTAAATTCTTGGCAAGCTCTTCTTCTTTAAGTCTGTCTAATGATTTCTGTTCCATTTGAACACCCTTAGATTGATAGGTTTTTTATTACTTGAGCTATTTTTCGAGCCATCGGCGGTGGTACGGCATTAGATATTTGAGTAACCTGCTGTGACAGATTTCCTTGCAGAACGAATTTCTTAGGGAAACCTTGTAAAAGCATTGATTCAAAAATTGAAAGTCGTCTTTTTTTATCTGGATGAATATGAATTTCTCTATTACCATAAGCTATGGTGGGACTAGGTTTATCCCATGAGATAGCCCTAAAACTTCTACTTTTATTATTCATCAGTGAATTATCATGAAATCGCTTAGATCTCGGCATCATAGTCCAATGATTAGGATGGTAAGGGATATCACCTGATTTAATATTTTTTTTATAAAAAACTGGTTCTGGCAGGTTAAATATCACATCTTTAACATTTTTACTTTTATCACTTTTAACAAACTCTGGTACATTCTTGTAACTCCCTTTTTTAAGGGCAATAATGATAACTCTTTTTCTTATTTGGGCCACACCAAAATCATTTGCATTCAGTTCTTTCTCATATACATCGAAATTGAACGATTTAAGCCTAGAGATAATAAGTTGATATGTATGTTGATGCTTTTTATCTTTTAAACCCATTACATTTTCAAAAACCACAAAATCAACGCTGTAATTTATGTATAACTTTTCAATCATGTCGATATACAACATTGCAAGTTTATTACGCGGATCATCAGTAGATGAGTTCCGATTGCTCCTTGAAAAACCTTGGCACGGAGGCCCACCGATAATCCCTATAGATTGACCCAAGGTAAAATTTTCCTTACAAAGTTCAAACAACCCCTCGGTGCCCAAAGCCAATAAATCATGCTGCTGAGCATTACTACTCGGGAAATTTAGTTTATGCGTTTGTATAGCTGCAGCTGAATAATCGATGGCAAGTTTCACTTTGAAACCTTCACTAATAAAACCAAGATCAAGCCCTCCAGCACCGCAAAATAGGCTTAATAAATTATTGTTATTGTTCATTTTGCAACCTCACAGAGCCTTTAATAAAAAATACACTTAAAGTGAAGCGTGTTGATTTTAAAGAAAATTATCGAGCACACTCAGTGGATTAGAATACCTAAAAGCTCACCCTTACGCAAAAAATCTTGTGAAATTGCAAGTGTGGCTCAGTGTAGGGAACAGCTAAATCTGGCTAGGGCTTTGGACTTTCCAACATCAGTTTTTCCCTTCATTGGAGGTAATTAACTGCCTTACAAAATTACATACAACTCAGTTGATCTGTATCCCATTGATTGACATACCATGATGTTAATAGGGCCCGCTCCTGACACATACCGGCCAGAGCCGGTTTGTTGTTTATCATGTGAGTCATGCATCATAGCGCGGCAGCCAGTCGGCCTCGCATTCTTCGCTCAGTTCCAGGCTGGTCTGGATGCCGCTCCTTGTCTTCTGCTTCAGCAACTCTATGTCGTATTCCTTTAACGTCTGCGGGATAACTTTCACGAACGCCGTCAGGCTCATGGGGTACTGGTGCCCCCTGGACTCCATAAACGACAGGTACGCATGATACAGGTAGCGCTTAGGATTCAGGGGCCGGATGTTGGCGTTTCCGATATAAAGCCCGGTAGGGGTTGCCAGCGGCATCAGGGGGCGCACGATGACCGCCAGCTCTAGGCGGATTTTATCCAGCAGCTGCGGGTCGCGCTCGTCCGGGGGTGTCGTCTCCGGGAACGGCAGGATAACCCGGCGGCGGGACACGCCTCCGCTGCGGTCGCTAAAACGCATCGGATTGTTATTAACTGCCAGTATCACCGCCGTAACATACGCCGAGTATGCGTTGCGGTACTTCGGGTCAATAACCATCGCGGCGGCTCAAGCGTTTCAATTGTCGCCGAGGTGGCGTTGTCATTCCCAGTCAGCAGGGTGCCGATTTCCGCCATCATGCTTTCCCGCTGCCGCCAGGCCCGGTCACCTCCAGTAATATTCACCAATCATAGCGGTTTGCGAGAACCATAAAGATCGCGGCGAGGCTTTCGCCCAGCTTCGGCACAGTTCAGCTAACGCTGTTCACTAGGCGCAGCCAGTTCTCCTGGTCATGCGTGCTGAGGGTCCCAGTGGCGGTGTCATAAACCCCGATACGAATGTCATTCAGGCGTCGTGCCTGGTCAGTCAGCCTGAGGGTGTCCTGTATGCTGTTAATTCCGGCGGCGGAGAACAGGACGCGGGCGGCATCCACGTTGCCCCTGAAGATGCTGGAAGATATCGGACCTGAAAAAAGTCGGTATGCGCACGCCGCGTGAAGCTGGCAGAGAATATCAGCCAGCTGCGCAAAGCTTTGTACGGATGAAAGGCATCATGATGCACTGCCCCGTTCTGCAAAAGCCCTGCACATGCCAAATCAAGCCGGTATATGTCCGAACAGGTGAAGGAGCGCTATCACCAGTGCACTAACATCGACTGCTCATGCACGTTCAAGACGCTCGAAAACATCACGAAGGTGATTACCTGCCCACCACAGTAGGAACCACTGCCGGTGGCTCCAGAGCCGCAAAGTAAGGCGCAAACAATCGGGCGCTATGGTTCATCCTTCCGGTCACATTAATCCCTGATGCCGCTGCCACCCCAGCGGCTTTTTTTTGCCCGGCGTTTGCCTTTCGAAAGCCCTTTTTCTGGCCAGCCCGCTTTGTAAAGAGCCGTGCATGCATAAGGTGCATGGATTTGCATGCAGACTGCAGGGCACATAATCCCCATTAAAGGCAGGCATGGCGCGGCCTGAGCCACCTTATGCAGTTGCATTAAATGCGACCGATAAAGCGGGCAGGCGAGGCGGGGGTAGTATTGCGCGCTCGGTTGTATTAATTGACAATTGATCAACCCGTTGAGAAAGTTAATTGTGTCCTCACAAAATGGAATGAATATGTTTACAGAACGGCTTGCAAGTTGGTTAGCTCGTCCTTCAGGCAAAAGAGGTATCAACCAGCCCGAAGGACTTAGTGCCATCGTCAGCACAGACATAGGGCTAGTTCGGAATGAGAATCAAGACCTCATTGCGGCAATTAGGGTGAATACTCCATCAAATGTTGGTAAACCATTTTTTGCAATGGCTCTACTTGACGGTATGGGAGGTATGCAAGACGGAAAACAGTGCGCAACAATTGCCCTTTCAACTTTTTTTTATTCACTCATAAAGTATAGAGGTGAGAAATTAGAACCAAGAATAACTAAAGCAACTATGGAAGCAAATCAAGCAGTATATGGGTATGCCAAAGGTCATGGTGGTTCTACGTTATCAGCAATTATTATTGAAGATGAAGCCAGTCCTGTCATTGTGAACGTCGGAGACAGCCGAATTTATAGTTTTTCAGAAAACGAAGGATTGAATGCGATAAGTAATGATGACTCACTCGAAGCCTTAGGCGGTCGAGGAAGAGGCCTACTTCAGTTTATTGGAATGGGTGAATCAATTAAGCCTCATGTTAATACGTTAAATACTAACAATGACAAAATAATATTAACTTCTGATGGTGTTCACTTCATCAATCATAATGCTTTTGAAGAAATACTATTAAATACCTGTGATTCCTATACACTTTCCAAAAGAGTATCTGAATATGTTCGCTGGTGTGGAGCAAAAGATAACGCATCTCTAGGAATAGTGAACGTTAATGACATCAAAGTTAATCTTAATGATCACAAGGACATAGGTGTAGAACTTTGGGACCCACATGGTAATCTACATATAATGTGGATGAAAAATTATCCTGCGGCACAAAACTACTTCTCTCAAAATATTGTTGATGAACAAGAAAAACTCACCGAAAATAGTGCAATTGAAAAGGAAATACATTCAACTAAAACTGATGAAAACCCTACACCTCTGAATTATAAAAAAAATCAGGGAGAACTATTTTCATCTCAAGGGAGTGATGAGACCAATATTAGTACACCTAAAAAATGCATAAGAAGAAAAAAGCCTAGAGAAAAAAAGAAAACAATTGTGAAGAATAATGAAGACCAATCAGTCATGATAAACATCACGGACGAGAAAAATAAAAATGGCGATTAAGTATGTACTCCCCAATAGATACTTGCTAAATCACTCAGGAATTGGTGGAGGAATGGGTGATATTTTAACCTGTCTGGATAATCACTTAGATAGAACCGTAATTATTAAAATCCTTAAGGATGGAGAAGAAGAAAGGCGCTTATTGGATGAACAAAAAGCGTTACTGAAATTGCGTTCGAAACATGTAGTGCAGCTTTATGATTTAATTGACTTACAAGTTGATGGAAAATCGAAAAAAGGTATTGTTCTCGAATATATTGATGGGCACGACATCAAACATAATGAAAAAGAGAAAGTCAATGACATATTGAAAAATCTTTGGCAGGTTTCATGTGGCCTAAGTGACATTCATTCAGCTGGGGTAATTCATCGAGATATCAAACCGAATAACATCAGAACAAATATCGATGGAATTATAAAAATATTGGATTTTGGTTTAGCAAGAACCTCTGGAAAAGAAGCTTTCACGCATTCAGTCATTGGTACATTAGGCTATATGGCACCAGAATTATGGAAAAGAAAAAATATTAGCTTCGATCAAATGATTGATGTTTACGCATTTGGTGTTGTCGCTCTGGACTTATTAGGAATAGAAAAACCTGACGAGTTATATGAACAACCACCTATGCCTATCACCAATATCAGAGGTCTAGAAAAAATACTACCAAAAGATCTGGAAAATGCTTTTATTAGTTGCTTGGCTTATGATAAAGAAAAACGGCCTACAATGTCGTTAGTAAGAGATCTCATAGCGAAGTATTTATTGAAAGATAGGCACAGAGCTTTATTCGTACTCAATCGAAAGAAATATGAAATTAATTCAAAAAATAGGAATGTAACAATTAATTGGGGCAGTGGAGGATCCATGCAAATTTTTTACAATGGTTTCGATTTTTTAGTTTCAAGCATTACTGGCAGTGCAACCATTAATAACAAAGCTGTTGTAATAAATAAAAAATTCCCAAGCTGCAGTGTAATTACATTGATAAATGAAAAATCCAGAACATTCGTAACATTTGACATATCCCGACCGGAGGTAATATCATGATTACCACAGGAAATATCATTGCAGAGCGCTACAAGGTATTGGGATACATTGGTAAAGGTGGAATGCAAGATGTATATAAAGCTCTTGATCTTAAACTAGATTTGGAACTAGCATTGAAAACTCCTTTACCTGGACTGGAAAATAAAAGATTTTTCAAAAGCGCAAAAATTGCTGCAAAAGTTAACCACCACAATGTTGCAAAGACGTTCGATTATGTTGAAGATGATGGAAACATATTCTTAGCTGAAGAATATGTTGAGGGTGAAAATCTTGAAGAGAAATTAAGGCATTTTGATTTCTTAGACCCTCACTATGGTGCATGTATACTGCACAACCTCGCGAAAGGAATATTAGCATCGCATAGAGCTGGAGTGATACACCGAGACTTAAAACCTAGTAATGTTATGGTATCGGGCGGCGTACAAATATCTAACTTAAAAATCACTGATTTTGGAATTGCCACGTTAACTCAAGAGCTTTTCGACGAAGCAGCTTCAAGCGGAGACCTCACAAGATCAACATCTGGCACAATTAAGGGAGCATTACCATTTATGTCTCCGGAGTTGATGTTTGGTGAAAAGGGTAAAGCCATCGAAGCCTCTACCGACATTTGGTCTTTAGGTGCCATGATGTTTAGACTTTTAACAGGCGATTATCCTTTTGGAGTTTACTTAGATGCTGCAGTCAATGTAAAAACAAAAAATAGAATGGATTGGCCAAAGTTTATGACTTCCAACCCTCAATATCAAAACCTTTCAATGGAATTACAAAAAATCATTGATGATTGTTTAAATTACGACTCTAAATCTCGGCCAACAGCTGAAGACCTTGTAAAATATTGCGAAACATTATGTTATTTATCAGAAGAACGTTTTGTAGGTAGAGTAAATAACTTAATACAGGGAGGAATCAGTGGGTTCATTGATGGGACACCTAACAATTCTTTCTTTAGTATGGAAAGCGTTTACGGTATAAAAACACCAAACACATCAGATCGTAATAATGTTTGCTTTTCCACTTTCGAAGGACATCCTTGTCCTAGAGCACATCCTGTAATTCTTTGGAAGAGATAATATAACGCGGCGCAATTTATTGCGCCGCGTTATCAACCGTTTAAAATTAATTTATTTTCCTGTTTTTTGTGAAAATTCATAGGGTGTCTTGAATTTGTAAATGAGGCTATCAAGATACTCTGCCCACCATTGAATCATCAATCTACGCTCTTCCAAATACTCCGAAGTATGTATATAGGCCGCACGCACACTATTCCTCTCCGAATGGCTCAACTGCCGCTCTATCGCATCATCACTCCACATCCCAGACTCCCCCAGCGCTCCACGTGCCATTGTCCGGAAACCATGCCCGCATCTCAGTCTTGGTGTCATAGCCCATAGCACGCAGAGCGTTGTTAACTGTGTTTTCACTCATGACTTTCTTAGGGTCATGATCCCCAGGAAACAGGCGTTCATTATCACCGCTCAACTGCTTCAGGCGCTCCAGCAGGGTCAGTGCCTGCCGACTAAGAGGAACAATGTGTTCCTCTTTCATCTTCATGCCGCGATGCGAATAACGAACGCCTTTTATCTCTTCTCTCTTCGCCGGGATAAGCCAGAGAGATTTGTCTAAATCGAATTCATCCCAACGGGCAAAACGCAACTCACTGGAACGGACAAACGTCAGTAGTGAAAGCTCAACCGCGATACGAGTGATTAGTCGGCCTCGGTATGCAGCAAGGCGCTCCAGAAATTCGGGGAAACGGCTAAAGGGCAATGCAGGGTAATGGCGGGCTTTTGTCGTAGCAAGCGCGCCAGCCATATCAACCGCCGGATTCGTATCGATGTAATCATTCTGAACTGCATAACGCATAATCGCCGTGACACGCTGCTGAAAACGTTGAGCAACATCATGCCTCCCACTGGCATCGACCGTTTTGATTGGTGCCAGTAGCTGACTGGTTTTCAATTTCCTGATGTCTGCCGAACCAATATAAGGGAAAATATATAGTTCAAGGTAACGCAGTATCCTGGCACGATGGTCATCACTCCAACGCTTATTACTCACATGCCATTCACGGCCGATAGTTTCAAAGGTGTATGCCCCTGCTGATTCGGCTTGCGACTCTTTCTGCTCAGCTTTGGGGTCTATCCCCTGCCCTAACAGTTTTTTAGCTTCTTCACGCTTAACGCGAGCCTCAGCAAGCGTCACTGTAGGCCAGACACCAAACGCCAGACGGTCTTCTTTTTTTGTCAGCGGGACGCCGGTACTTCATGCGCCAGTATTTAGATCCTTTGGTAGACACCTCAAGATACAAACCGCCACCGTCGGCCATTTTATAGTTTTTTTCTTTGGGTTTTGCGGTTTCGACCTGGCGGGCGTTGAGCTTCATTTGGGGGCACATTTTCTATCGAAGTGAGGATGCCCCCAGCGATGCCCGGATTGCAACGGATGTGCCCGGACAAATTTGGAGAAAAAAAAAGCCTTTCGGCTTTTTTTCAGTAACTTACGGACTGTTACGGACGTTCTCAAACATACTTATGGTGCCGAAGGCCGGAATCGAACCGGCACATCTCTCGATGGTTGATTTTGAATCAACTGCGTCTACCGATTTCGCCACTTCGGCACTGAAGGGTATGCGGAAAACGTTGTGGATTATACCGTTACCCCCTGTATACGCAACCCCATTCCGCACGTGCCGGGTGTGAGTGCTGAAAAAACACGCGCTGGGGTCAGAGAATAACGGACCGGGCATGCCCGGCCCCTACGAAAACGGTGGGTGGTGGGGTGGGAATGGCAGTCCATAAAAACGGTCGGCAGCAGCGAAAACGGTGGGTGACAGGTGTTAGAATGGCTGACCAAAAACGGAAAACGGTGGGTAATGGGGGTATAACGGGCCGACCCAAAAAGCGGTCGGCCCCTACAAAACAGGGCCCAGGTGGTGGTGGCGGCATGAGTTACGGAACATTCCTAAAGGAACTCAGCGCGGATAACAGGGTCCGAAAGGGAAGCTATCGTTGCAGCGCCACGGAGGGCTGCGCGCCACATCACATTGTATAGGTCACCTCATGAAAGCAGCTTCTCAGTTTGTTCT
>Ga0308156_1002454_pt1 | contig 16549 bp, 14 predicted proteins | sample PhyAR2_FD_201041 | JGI IMG/M metagenome (GOLD analysis project Ga0308156, IMG submission 201041) | Phyllosphere microbial communities from UC Gill Tract Community Farm, Albany, California, United States - DLSL A.R2 | ecosystem: Host-associated > Plants > Phyllosphere > Unclassified | place: USA... | reverse complement strand
CTCGCGTCACGGTCGTCGCCGATCTCGATGCCGACGACATCCGCGCCCTGTTCGAGATCCGCCGCGCGCTGGAAGAGACCTCTGCCCGCCTCGCCGCTCAGCGCGGCGACGCCGACCTCTTCGCCGCGCTCGCCGAGGAGTTCGCGCGCGTCGACCTCGCCGCGGTCGAGGGGCGTGACGCCTACTACGCGCTCATCGCCCGCTTCGACGCGGCGCTCGACGCGGCGGTCGCCAACGACTACATCGCCTCGGCGCTGCGCACCGTGCGCACCCACCTCGTGCGGGTGCGGCGCATGGCCCGCGACAAGCCCGACCGCCTCGCCGCCTCCGCCGGCGAGCACCGCACGATCGCCGCAGCTCTCGCCGCCCGAGACGGCGACCTCGCCGCCCACGCCACGCACGTGCACCTGCACAACGCGCTCGCCGGCATCCTCGACTCCCTGACCGCCAACCCCGAAGGTGTGAAATGACCGTCACCCACCACGTCCGCGTCCACCGCAGCGACGAGAACCTCGCCCGTGAAGACCAGCTCGCCTGGAAGATCGCCGAGGTCGCCGCCGACCCGGTCGAGGTCGAGCAGGACGTCGCCGACATGATCATCAACCGCATCATCGACAACGCGTCGGTCGCCGCGGCATCCCTCACCCGAGGCCCCATCAACGCGGCTCGCGCCCAGGCGTTCAGCCACCCCGTCTCGACCGGCGGCATCGGCGCCACGGTGTTCGGCGCGGCGCTCGACCACCGCACCAGCCCCGAGTGGGCGGCATGGGCCAACGGTGTCGCCGTGCGCGAACTCGACTATCACGACACCTTCCTCGCCGCCGAGTACTCGCACCCGGGCGACAACATCCCGCCGATCCTCGCGGTCGCCCAGCACGTGCAGGCCGACGGCCGCGCGCTGCTGCGGGGCATCGCCACCGGCTATGAGATCCAGATGGACCTCGTGCGGGCGATCTGCCTGCACAAGCACAAGATCGACCACGTCGCGCACCTCGGTCCGTCGGCCGCGGCCGGCATCGGCACCCTGCTCGGCCTCGACGTCGAGACGATCTACCAGGCCGTCGGCCAGGGCCTGCACACCACCACCGCCACGAGGCAGAGCCGCAAGGGCGAGATCTCGACCTGGAAGGCGCACGCCCCGGCCTTCGCCGGCAAGCTCGCTGTCGAGGCCGTCGACCGGGCGATGCGCGGACAGACGAGCCCCGCTCCGATCTATGAGGGCGAAGACGGCGTGATCGCCTGGATGCTCGACGGCAAGGACGCCGCCTACGAGGTGCCGCTGCCCGCCACGGGCGAGGCGAAGCGCGCGATCCTCGACTCGTATACGAAGGAGCACTCGGCCGAGTACCAGGCGCAGGCGTGGATCGACCTCGCCCGCAAGCTCGGCACCGAGAACCCGGCGCTGCGCGACCCCGCGAACATCGAGGCCATCGTGCTGCACACCAGCCACCACACGCACTACGTGATCGGGTCGGGCGCGAACGACCCGCAGAAGTACGACCCCACCGCATCGCGCGAGACGCTCGACCACTCGATCCCGTACATCTTCGCGGTCGCCCTGCAGGACGGCGGCTGGCACCACGTCGACTCGTACACGCCCGAGCGCGCGGGTCGCGAAGACACCGTCGCACTGTGGCACAAGATCACCACGGCCGAGGACGCCGAGTGGACGCGCCGCTACCACTCCGAGGACCCCGACGTGAAGGCGTTCGGCGGTCGCGTGGAATTCCGCCTGACCGACGGCACGACCGTCGTCGACGAGATCGCCGTCGCCGACGCGCATCCGCTCGGCGCTCGTCCGTTCGCCCGGGAGAACTACATCGCGAAGTTCCGTCTGCTCGCGGAACCCGTGCTCGAGCCGGCCGAGATCGAGCGCTTCCTCGACCTCGTGCAGCGCCTGCCCGAACTCACGGCCGCCGAGGTCGGCGAGCTGTCGATCATCGCGAAGCCGGGTCTGCTCGAGGGCGCCGACGCCCCGAAGGGCCTGTTCTGATGCTGTACTCGCACGTCACCCCGGCCGAGAAGCGCCGCCTGTTCCGCGAGCGGCTCGCCAGCGGCGATCTGCTGCGGTTCCCCGGGGCGTTCAATCCGCTGAGCGCGCGCCTGATCGAGCAGAAGGGCTTCGACGGCGTCTACATCTCGGGAGCGGTGCTCTCGGCCGATCTCGGGGTGCCCGACATCGGTCTGACCACCCTGACCGAGGTCGCCGGCCGGGCGAAGCAGATCGCGCGCATGACCGACATCCCCGCGATCGTCGACGCGGACACCGGGTTCGGCGAGCCGATGAACGTCGCGCGCACGATCCAGGAGCTCGAGGATGCGGGGCTCGCCGGCACGCACATCGAAGACCAGATCAACCCGAAGCGCTGCGGTCACCTCGACGGCAAGAGCGTCGTCGACGAGCGCACGGCGATCCGGCGCATCCGGGCCGCGGCCGACGCCCGCCGCGACCCGAACTTCCTGATCATGGCGCGTACCGACATCCGCGCCGTCGACGGACTGGATGCGGCGATCGATCGCGCCAAGGCGCTCGTGGATGCCGGGGCCGACGCGGTCTTCCCCGAGGCGATGCGCTCGCTCGCCGAGTTCGAGGCCGTGGCGAACGCGCTCGACGTGCCGATCCTCGCCAACATGACAGAGTTCGGCAAGAGCGACCTGTTCTCGGTCGACCAGCTGCGCGATGTCGGCGTGAACATGGTGATCTGGCCGGTGTCGCTGCTGCGCATCGCGATGGGCGCGGCGGGCCGTGCGCTCGATACGCTGAGCGAGGAGGGGCACCTCACCTCGAAACTGGGAGAGATGCAGCACCGCGCAGATCTCTACGACCTGATCGACTACGAGTCCTACACGCAGTTCGACTCGGGCGTCGCAGGCTTCACCGTCACGAAGGAGTGAGCATGACCGAGCCGGACATCAAGAAGGGCCTCGCAGGGGTGGTCGTCGACACGACGGCGATCTCGAAGGTCAACCCCGAGACGAACAGCCTGCTCTACCGCGGATACCCCGTGCAGGAGCTGGCGGCGACGCAGTCCTTCGAGGCGGTCGCGTACCTGCTCTGGCACGGCGAGCTGCCGACGTTCGACGAGCTCGCGGCCTTCCGCGCACAGGAGCGTCCGCATCGTGCGCTGACCGACACGGTCAAGGCGGCGATCGATCTGATCCCGCTCGAGGCGCACCCGATGGACGAGGTGCGCACGGCCGTCAGCCTGATCGGCGCCTCGGACACGCATGCGGGCGGCTCGGTGCTCGATGCCGGCGGCAGCCCCGAGGAGAACCTCGAGCGCAGCATCCGCCTCTTCGCCGCGCTTCCCGCCATCGTCGCGTACGGCCAGCGCCGTCGCCGTGGCGAGCAGCCGATCGCACCGCGCGACGACCTGGATTACTCGGCGAACTTCCTCTGGATGACGTTCGGCGAAGAAGCAGACCCCGTGGTGGTCGACGCGTTCAATCGCTCGATGATCCTGTACGCCGAGCACTCGTTCAACGCCTCGACGTTCACGGCCCGGGTCATCACTTCGACGCTCAGCGACCTGTACTCGGCGGTGGTCGGCGCGATCGGCGCGCTGAAGGGCCCACTCCACGGCGGTGCCAACGAGGCCGTGCTGCACATCTTCGACGAGATCGGCGACGCCTCGAACGTGGTGCCCTGGCTCGATGCGGCTCTGGCCGAGAAGCGCAAGATCATGGGGTTCGGCCACCGCGTCTACAAGAGCGGCGACTCGCGTGTGCCGACCATGAAGGCGGCACTCGACACGCTCGTCGCGCACTACGACCGCGCCGAGGTGGCCGAGCTGTACGACGCCCTCGAATCGGAGTTCGTCTCGCGCAAGGGCATCTACCCGAACCTCGACTACCCGTCGGGTCCGGCGTACAACCTGATCGGCTTCGACACCCTCACCTTCACGCCGCTGTTCGTGGCGGCCCGTGTCACGGGGTGGACGGCGCACATCATCGAGCAGGCCGGAGCCAACGCACTGATCCGACCGCTGTCGTTCTACGACGGCGTCGACGAGCGGCACGTCGAAGGCTGACTCCGTTTCGTCTCGGTGCTTCGCGCCTCGCTCAACGACCGCGGATGGGCGCGTTCCGTCTCGCGCGGCTGCGCCGGGCTCGCTCAACGACCGGGGAGGGTGCGCGGGGTCGCTCGACGACCGGGAAGGGTCAGCTGGAGCGGGTGAGGTTGCCCAGCTCGGCGCCCGACGCGTCCATGATCACGAGCACATCGCCGTCGAGTTCGACCGCGCGCACCCCGCGCATCCAGTCGTCGACGCCGGGGCAGGCCTTCAGGGTCGAGGCGAACCGGGCGAGGTCGACGCGGTCGCCGTTCACCGAGTAGGTCGTGCTGACGCCGTTGCATCCGTCGCTGCCGGTGACGGTGCCGTCGGCGGCGAACTCGAGGTGGGGCTGGCCAGCCGCATTCTCACCCCAGAGCCCGACGAGGTTCTCGACGACGGCAGCCTCTTCGCTGTTCGGCTCGGGAGTCGAGGTCGGGGCGTCGCCGGGCGCGCCGGTCGCGCACGCGGTGGCCAGCAGGGCGAAGGCTCCCAGCATCGCGACGCCGACGAGGTTCCGTGCTCTGCGGTGGGTGCTCATGGTGGCCATGGTAACCGGGTCGGTCGCCAGAATATTGGGTTCTCAGCGGATTCGGCGGTGCGGAGAAGCGGATGCCCGACCGCGGCGCCTCGCGCGTATAACCCGGAAACGAGTGCCAGGTCAACTGGCAAAATTCTGGTAAACAATTTCCCCATTCTGTGGATTTACTGGGTACTCTGCTGGAGATCCCTGTTCGTCCCGACGGGCAGGATCCTGCTTGTCGGGGGGCCAGCGTCGCAGTTCACGCCTCCACCGGGAGGCGGCCGGTTCTGTGCTCCGTGCGCGTGCCGGAACTGAAACTGACTGACGATCCGTGACCAGCAAGGACATACATCACATGAAGCACAGAGGGACAGGTCGACGCCCGCTGGCGTTGACCGCCGCCACCACTCTCGCCCTGTCGGGCCTCTTCCTGGGAGCGCCCGTGGCGTTCGCGGAGGACGGCGCAGATCAGACGCCCGCGACGGACGCATCGAGCCAGAGCGGCCCCGACGCAGAGATCCTCGAGGCGACGAAGCAGGCAGCAGACGAAGGCGTCGAGGTCGTCGCCTTCGGTACGACGGCAGACGGCAGCGGAGTCGTCGTCGTCACCGCTGACAGCCCGACCAGTGGGGCTGCGATCGACAACGTCGCCGCGAAGGCCGACCTGACCGACGCCTCTGTCGTCACGGTCGACCGCGTTCTCTCGGCGTTCGACGAGGGCGATGTCGTCGGTGGCCAGGGCTACCTGTCCGTCGCCCCCGATCTCGAAGGCTTCCTCGCGAACGAGCCGGGCAGCGCAGCGTGGTCGTGCTCGATCGGCTTCGCGGCGTTCTCGCCCGCGGGTGCCCCGGCGCTCCTGAGCGCGGGACACTGCGCGTTCGACGACAACGATGAGCCCCTCATCGACACGACGCTTTCGGTGCCCAGCAGCGAAGACGCAGCCGGCAGCGATCAGGTCGAGCTGCCCAGCACGATCGACCTCCTCGGCACGTTCGGCTTCGCGCAGTTCGGTGGCGCGAACGGCAGCCTCGGCTCGAACGGCGACACGACGGCGACCGACATCTCGGTCATCGACATCGACCCGGAGTCGGGCTTCACCCCGGTCCCCGCGGTCACCGACTGGACCACGGCCGGAGACTCCCTGAGCTCGCTCGCCGACAGCGTCGTCGAGATCAAGTCGGTCGCGGCTCCGTCGCTCGGCGAGGTCTCGAAGAGCGGTCGCACGACCGGCTTCACCACCGGCACGGTCGACAGTGACGACATCCTCGACGGCTGGGCGAGCATCAGCGGTCACTGGGTGCAGGGCTTCTCGAGCAACACGCTCGCGGGCCCCGGCGACTCCGGCGGCGCGGTCATCCAGGGCAATGCGGCCGTCGGCCTCATCTCCGGCGGATCCGAAGCGACCGAGACCGAAGAGCAGTTCACCTGGGCGGCATCGCTCGTGACCGCTCTCCCGAAGACCGACGGCTACGAGATCGCACTCGACCTCGACGCACCGGTCGTGTCCAGCCCGGCTGACGGCGCAGAGGTCAACCCCGGCGCAGCCATCACCGGAACCGCGCCCGGCGCCGAGACGGTCACCGTCAGCGGCTACGGCGCAGAGCAGACCGTCGAGGTCGTCGACGGCGCGTTCTCCTTCGTCGGACCGGTCGAGCTCGGTGACGCGACGATCAGCATCACCGCGGTGAACGGCTTCAGCACGTCGTCGGCCACCACGCTCGACCTGACCGTCGTGCCGGCACCGCTGGTCGCACCGGTCATCACCTCGCCGGCTGACGGCGCCACGCTGAACGAGACCGTCACCGCGGTCAGCGGAACCGGTCTGCCGACCTCCGAGATCACGGTGCGCGACGCCGAGGGCGAGTCCCTGGGCACGACCACCGTCGCCGCAGGCGGTTCCTGGACCGTCGACGACCTGAGCCTGAAGTACGGCTCGCACAGCATCGTCGTGACCCAGAGCCGCACGCTGGACGGAGAGACCGAGGTCTCGCCCCAGGCGACCGCGACGTTCTCCGTCATCCCCGTCTCGCCGGCCGTGACCTCAGTCGCCAACGGCGCGGAGTTCCCGCACGACGGTGGACCCTCGGTGCTCTCGGGCACGGGCATCAGCGGCGCTGAGGTCACCGTGACGCTCACCGGCGCTGAGCCGGCTCCGGCGGGCACGACGGCAGCACTCGCGGCATCCTTCGCCGCAGCCAGCGGAACGTTCACGGCCACGGTCGAGAGCGGATCGTGGGCTGTCGACTTCGGCGCGGCTCTGCAGCCCGGCACGTACACCGTCTCGGTCACCCAGGCCATCACCGGCGTCGCCTCGGCGCCGACCGACGTGGCGTTCTCCGTCCTCGCGGCTCCGGTCGCCGGTGGCGGCGGTGCGGCTCCGGGCGAGGGTGGCGCAGCTGCTCCCGGTGAGGGCGGCCTCGCGAACACCGGTGGTGACGTGATCGTCCCGCTCTCCGCAGCGGCCATCGCTCTCGCACTGCTCTCGGGCGGCTTCCTGCTGCTCGCTCGCCGTCGCCAGACGATCGAGAGCTGATCCTCTCAGCCTGAACACGAAGAAGCCCGGTATCGATCGATACCGGGCTTCTTCGTGTTCAGGGGTACCGGGTGCTCAGGCCAGTTCGATGACCGACCACGACAGCGGCGGAAGAGTCGCACGCACCGCGCCGTCGACGACCTCGGCGGCAGCGAGCGGCACCATGTGCACGGCATCCTGCGTCGTCTCGAGGTTCGACGTGAGGCGGTCGCCGCCCTCGGGGATCGTCAGCGTCTCGGCGTTGACGACGCGCAGACCGGTGAGGCCGCGGAGGTCGACGGTGAGATCGCTCTCCTCGTCCAGCGAACGGTTCGCGACGAAGACGACCACGCGTCCGGTCTCCTCGTCCCAGGTGGCGGCCGCGTCGATCGCGTCGACCCCGCCGTAGCGCTTCGTCTCGATCTGCGGGGCCGACACCGCGAGGCGCAGGATGCGGCCCTTCGCCAGGCGCGCCATGCGCTCGAAGGGCCAGAAGCTCGTCTGACGCCAGGCCGGACCGTTCTCCTCCGAGCGGATCGGCGCGATCACGTTCACCAGCTGTGCCTGGTTGGCGATCTTCACGCGGTCACCGTGGCGCAGCAGGCTGTTCAGCAGCGTGCCGACGACGACGGCATCCGTCACGTTGTAGGTGTCCTCGATGACGCGCGGATGCTTCTTCCACCCCGCCTTCGCGATCTCCACCGACTCGACGTCGTTGAACTTCACCTGGTCCCACACGTTCCACTCGTCGAACGAGATGTCGACCTGTTTCGTGTGCTTGCCCGCGGCCTTCACGGCGTCGATCGTCGCGATGACGCCGTCGATGAACGCATCCATGTCGACGGACTCCGCGAGGAACGACTCGGCGTCGCCGTCGTGCTCCTGGTAGTACGCGTGCATCGAGACGAAGTCGACCTCGTCGTACGCGTGTGTGAGCACGGTGTGCTCCCAGGTGCCGAACGTGGGCATCGATCGGGCCGACGAGCCGACCGCGACGAGTTCGATCGTCGGGTCGACCAGCTTCATGGCCTTGGCCGACTCCTGGGCCAGGCGGCCGTACTCGGTCGCGGTCTTGCCGCCGATCTGCCATGGGCCGTCGAGCTCGTTGCCCAGGCACCACAGCTTGATGTCGAACGGCTGCTCGGCGCCGTTCTTGCGACGCAGGTCGGACCAGTAGGTGCCGCCCGGGTGGTTGGCGTACTCGACGAGCGACCGTGCCTCCTCGACGCCGCGGGTGCCGAGGTTGATCGCCTCCATGACCTCGACGTCGGCCTCCTTCGCCCAGTCCATGAACTCGTGCAGACCGAACGCGTTGGTCTCGATCGTGTGCCAGGCGCCGTCGATGCGCACCGGGCGGTCCTCGACCGGGCCGACGCCGTCTTCCCAGCGGTAGCCCGAGACGAAGTTGCCGCCGGGGTAGCGGACCACGGTCGGACCCATCTCCTTCACGAGGGCGAGCACATCCTGACGGAAGCCGCGCTCGTCGGCCTGCGGGTGCCCCGGCTCGTAGATGCCGGTGTAGACGCAGCGACCCATGTGCTCGACGAACGACCCGAAGAGCCTCCGGGGGACGTCGGCGATGGTGAAATCGCGGTCGATGGTGATGCGGGCCTGAGACATTGCTCTCCTTGTATCTGGCTCTGTGGCCGGTTGTGGCTCTGTGGCCGGGTGGGGGACTACTGACCGCCGAAGCCGCTGGTCGCGACGCCCTTGACGATCTGCTTCTGGAAGATGATGAACACGATGATGAGCGGCAGCGCCGCGAGCACGGCCTGGGCCATGACCTGCGCGTACTGCACGCCGTAGGCGCTGATCACGGTCTGGAGGCCGACGGGCAGCGTCATCAGCGTGGTGTCGTTGATGACGAGGAACGGCCAGAGGAAGTTGTTCCAGGCGCCGATGAACACGAAGATCGCGACGGATGCCAGGATCGGCCGCGAGAGCGGCAGCACGATCGACCAGAAGATGCGCAGCCGGCTGGCGCCGTCGACGCGGGCCGCGTCTTCGAGCTCGATCGGGATCGCGTCGAAGAACCTCTTCAGGATGAACACCATGGCAGGGGCGACGACCTGCGGGAGGATCAGGCCCCAGTAGGTGTCGATCATGTTGAACGCGAGCATCTGGTAGAAGAGCGGGATGATCAGCACCTGCGGCGGCACGACGATCGACGCGATGACCGCGACGAACAGCCACTTGCGGCCGGTGAAGTCGAGCCGCGAGAAGGCGTACGCCGCGAGGGCCGAGATCGCCAGGGTGATCAGGGTCACCGCGATCGACGTCCACAGGCTGTTGAACGCCCAGGTGTAGACGTTGCCCTGCGACAGGATCGCCGTGAACGCCTCGACCGTCGGACCGGAGGCGCCGATCCACGAGGGGTCGCCGCTGGCGGCATCCGTCTCGGTCTTGAAGGCGGTCGCGACTGCCCAGAGGAACGGCAGCAGCCAGCCGATCGCGAGGACGATCAGCACGATGAGGGCGCTGATGCGCAGGGCGCCGAACGGCTTCTGACCGGGGAGGTGCGAGCGACGGGCACGCGGAGGCCTGCCCGTGGGCGTGGTGATGGTTTCGGTGAGGGTGGCGGAGGACATCACAGCTGCTCCTTCCGGCGGCGCGAGATCAGAGCCTGCGCGACGCCGATGATGACGATGAGAGCGAAGAACACATAGGAGATCGCGGCCGAGTAGCCGAATCGGTAGCTGACGAAGCCCGCTTCGTAGATGTACTGGACGATCGAGCGGGTGGTGTCGCTCGCGACGCCGCCGAGCATCTGGTACGCCTGATCGAACAGCTTCAGCGATGCGAGGATCTGCAGGATCAGGATCAGCACGGTCGCCGGACCCAGCTGGGGGAGCGTGATCGACCAGAACTGCCGCCAGGGGCCCGCGCCGTCGAGGGAGGCGGCCTCGTACTGCTGCGGCGGGATGTTCTGCATCGCCGCCAGGTACAGCAGGAAGTTGAAGCCGACCGTCCACCAGACCGTCGCGATCACGATCGACAGCATGTTCGTGTCGGGGTTCTGCAGCCAGGCCAGCGGTTCGAGACCGAAGGCTTTCAGGATGTTGTTCGCGGCGCCGATCTGCGGGTTGAAGATCCAGACCCAGATCTGCGAGATCACGGTCGAGGCGAGCAGATACGGCATGAAGAACGACAGCCGCCACAGCCACTGGCCGGGGATGCCGCGGTCGACGAGCGCCGCCATCAGCAGCGCGACCACGACGAGCGGCACGGTCGAGAGCAGCGTGAACCACACCGTGTTGCCCATCGACTGCCACATCTTGGGGTCGGTGAGCGCTTCGGCGTAGTTCGCGAACCCGATGAACGAGCCACCGGCGCCGGTGAGCGACTGGTCGGTGAAGCTGAGGATGACGCCGTGCACGATCGGCCAGACGAGGAACAGCGCGAAGGCGACGAGGAACGGGGCGAGGAACGCCCAGCTGATCAGCTGCTCGCGGTTGCGGGAGGAGCCGGCGCGGCGGGCCGGGAATGCGGCCTTGGAGCCGGTGACGATCGTGCGGGTGGAGTCGGTCGCGGTGGTCATGATGCGAACGTCCCCTCGGGGTCTGCCGGGTTCGGCTGTCGGAGCAGGGCGTTGACGCGTGTCTCGAAGCGGTCGACCGCGGCGGCAGGGTCGTCGCCCGACAGCAGCACGCCCTGCACGGCGGCGCCGAACTCGCCCTGGAAGTTCGAGCCGCTGCCGGTGAACCAGGCGGTCGGATCGTAGACCACGTGCTGTGCGGCCTCGGCGTAGTGCGCCTGCGGGATCAGGTCGGCGTACTCGGGTGACTCGGTCACGGGAAGGTAGGCGGGGATGTGCCCGGCCTCGGCCCAGCCGAACGAGCCCTTCAGCATGTCGGCGACGAACTGGTACGTCAGCTCGCGCTTCTGCTCGTCGGCGTTGGTCTGGTGCGGCAGCACGAACGAGTGCGAGTCGGCGTAGACCGCGGGGGTGCCGTAGAGCGTGGGGATCATGGTCGCATCGAAGGGGAGATCGGCGCTCTGCATGGTGCGCAGCTCCCAGACGCCGGTGAACAGCATCCCGCTCTTGCCGGTCGCGAACTCTGCCACCGCGCTGCCGTAGTCGGCCTGCGCGAGGGCGATCTCACCGTCGAGCAGGGTGCGCATGAGTGTGAGCGATTCGACCGCGGCATCCTTGTCGATCACCGCTTTGCCGCCGGCAGGAAGCTCCATGGCGCCGCCGTGCTGCGAGTAGAAGGTGTAGAACAGGCGCCACATCTGCGCGCCGTCGCCGAGGTAGCCGTACGAGAGCGCGTGGCCGTCGGCCTTGCCGCCGATCGTGCGCAGCTGGTCGAGGAACTCCTCGGGCGAGGAGGTCTCCTGCAGGCGCCCGTCGCTGTCGAGCACGCCCGCCGCGTCGCAGATGTCGGTGTTGAACATCGCCACGAACGGATGGGCGTCGAGCGCGATGCTGTACATGTTCTCGCCGACGAAGCCCTTCTCCCAGATGGGCTTCGGGAAGGTCGAGGCGTCGACGCCGAGGGCGGCGAGGCGGTCGAGATCCCACGTGTCGAGTAGGCCCCCCGGCGCCCAGCCGACGGTGCGCGTGGCGTGCATGATCGCGACATCGGGCGCCCGGCCGCCGGCTCCGGCCATGGCGAGCTTCGTGTAATAGGGCGTTCCCCACGCGAGGACGGTGGGGCGGATGCGGTATGCGTTCTGTGCCGAGTTGGCGGTGTCGAGCAGCTGCGACATCGTGACGCCGTCGCCGCCCGAGAGCAGGTGCCAGAACTGCAGGGTGGTGGCGTTCGCGCCGTTCGCGCCGGGTACAGTGCCCGGCGCACAGCCGGCCAGCAGGGCTGCGGCGGCCGTGACGGAGGCGGCAGTGAGGAACTGCCGCCGAGACAGATCGAGCGGGGGTGTCATCGTCACTCCTTCGTGACTGCGGTCGGGATCGAGCTACATCATTACATCGATGTAATCGACTCGCAAGAGTCATCCCCGACTTTCGGATCGCACCGTGTGCGGCGACGGGCCGAGGCTCGGAGTCAGGGGCGGTAGCCGCGGGGCGTGCCGTCCGTGCTGGCTCGCTCGAGCAGGTGGTGCGACAGCGTGAGCGCGCGCGGCGGAGCGGCACGATCATCCATCCGCGACTCGAGCAGTCCGAGCGCGGCATCGGCGAAGGCGCGGCGATCGAACGCGATGGTGGTGAGAGACGGGGAGGTGTAGCGCGAGAACTCCACGTCGTCGAAGCCGGTCACGATCACATCGTCGGGCACGCTGACGCCGTGATCGTGCAGGGCGTGCAGGGCGCCGAGCGCGAGGGTGTCGGTCAAGGCGACGATCGCGTCGAAGGCGACGGCGCGGCGGAACAGCGTCTCGACACCGGCGGCTCCGCCGGTCATCGACCAGGGCATCGGGTTGATCTCGAGCGCGGGGTCGCGGGGGATCCCGGCCTCGCGCAGAGCATCGTGCACGCCCTCGAGTCGGAGCCTGCTCGTCGCCGTCGCGACCGAGGGGTCATCGTCCGCACCGATCACGGCGATGCGCGTCGCGCCGCGGGACAGCACATGCCGCGTGGCGTCGGCCGCCGCACGTCTGCTGTCGATGCGCACATGGTCGGCCCGGCTCTGCTCCACCTCGCCGATCACCACGAGCGGTGGCAGGTGATCACCGAATTCGAGCACGCTGTCTTCGAGACGGATCGGGTTCAGGATGAGTCCGTCGACGAGGTGGGCGCGGGCGCGCGAGACGAGCTCCTTCTCACGCTCGGGGTCGGTCGCGGTCTCCTCGATCTGCACGGCGAGGCCGCGTTCGTGCGCCGTCTCGACGATGCGGTGCAGCAGCTCGGCCGAGAACGCGGTGGCGAGGTCGGGCAGCGCGACGGCGATGATGCCCGAGCGCCCCTTGCGGAGTCCGCGGGCGTTGAGATTGGGGACGAAGTCGAGTTGCGCCATCGCGGCCTCTACCTTGACGCGGGTCTCCTTGCGCACCGCGACGGTGCCGGTGACGACGTTCGAGACGGTCTTGATCGAGACTCCGGCCAGCGCCGCGACGTCCTTCATGGTCGCTCGGGGCGGTGGCGTCGCTGTCATGCGGTCAGCCTAGTCGGGCACCTCGGCGCGCCCGGTGCATCGATGGACAACCCGCAGCCGTGGCTAACATGGCGCCATGACGATCGAACGCAACTGGGCAGGCAACCTCACCTACCGAGCATCCGGAGTGGAGCACCCTGCGTCGGTCGACGAGCTGCAGGCGCTGCTCTCCCGAGGGGGCAGGGTGCGGATGCTCGGTTCGCGGCACTGCTTCAACGACATCGCCGACACCGACGGACTGCTGATCGTGCTCGATCGCATGCCCACGGTCTTCGAGGTGAACGAGGCGCGCGATGCCGTGCGCGTCTCGGGCGGCCTGCGGTACGGCGACATCGCTCCGCTGCTCGATGCCGAGGGGCTCGCGCTCGCCAATCTCGCCTCGCTGCCGCACATCTCGATCGCCGGGGCGGTGGCCACGGGGACGCACGGGTCGGGCGACGCGATCGGCTCTCTGGCCAGCGCGGTGCGCGCGCTCACGATCGTCACGCCCTCGGGTGAGGTGCGCGCGCTGCAGCGCGGCGACGACGACTTCGGCGGCGCAGTCGTGAGTCTGGGCGCGCTCGGCGCGGTGATCGACGTGACCCTCGACGTCGAACCGGCGTACGAGGTCGCACAGCACGTGTTCGAGCATCCGTCGTGGGACGCGATCCTCGCCGACTTCGACGAGGTGACGAGCATCGGCACGAGCGTGAGCATCTTCTCGCGCTGGGAGCGCACCGACGTCGCCGACCAGATCTGGGTCAAGCAGCGGCAGCCCGAGGCACGCGAGATCGCCCGCGCCGACCTCTTCTCGCGCATCGACGGCGAAGCGGCGACCGCCAAGCGGCACCCCATCATCGGCGTCGACCCGGTCGCCTGCACCGAGCAGCTCGGAGTGCCGGGGCCGTGGTTCGAGCGCCTCGCGCACTTCAAGCTCGAGTTCACCCCGTCTGCGGGTGCCGAGATCCAGAGCGAGTACCTCGTGCCGCGCGCCGATGCCGTGGCCGCGATCCAGGCCGTGCGCACGCTCGCCGGTCAGATCGCGCCGCTGCTTCTCGTCAATGAGATCCGCACGGTCGCCGCCGACGAGCTGTGGCTCAGCTCCTCGCACGGAACGGATGCCGTCGGCATCCACTTCACCTGGAAGCCCGACGAAGCGGCCGTGCGCGAATTCCTGCCCACGCTCGAGGCCCTGCTGCCGGCCACGGCCCGCCCGCACTGGGGCAAGGTGTTCACGCTCGACGGCGCCGAGGTGCGCTCGCGGTACGAGCGCTGGGAGGACTTCGCGGCGCTCGCCGCCCGGTTCGACCCCGAGCGCCGGCTCGTGAACCCGTATCTGGAGCGCCTCGGGCTGTAGCGGCATCTGGCTTGGGGTCGGCTTCTCGGGCTGTGCTGTCTCGCTCAATACCGGTATGAAGCGGGACGCGGGTGGTTGAGTCTCCGTATGAGGACACTACTCTGAGGAGCACGGTGATTCCGGGGGGAACAGTGCGCCAAGAGATTCATGTGGATTACGACGGAATGCAGGACATGGCCAGGATGCTGAAAGGCCTGACCGTCGGTGGGTCGGAGAGTGGGTTCGACCTGTCGTCGATGAGGAGCGATCTCGTCACCTCGGCGGCTTCGATGTTCTCGCGCGGCTGGGGCGACGCCGTGGTCGCACTCGAATGGTCTGCGCACGGTCTCGCCGGGGCCGTCGACGAGTGGGCATCGCAGCACCAGACGATCGCGTGGGCGGAGACGGTATTTCCGTGAGTGAGCTCGTGCGTCGACGGAGTAGCGTCGCCGTGGTAGCCGGAGGCATACTCGTGGCGCTCGTGCTCGCAGGATGCGCGCCGCAGGTCTCATCTCCGATCGGCACATGGCGTGCAGCGGGCGAGGACACCGGCACGCTCACGGTGAACGAAGATGGCTCCTTCGCCATGCGCGGCGCTTCGTTCAACCCTATTGACGACCGGGACGCAGACGGCGACTTCTCTGGCTACGGCACTTGGGATGCTTACCCCGACCAGCCGGAGATCGTCCTGCGCTTCTCCGAGGCTTCGCAGGGCGATCACCGCGTGCAGCCTTCCTCTCCCTCGTCGGATTTTAGATCTGGAGTTATGCGCTTCACCGATCCGGACGAGACGGTCGGCATCGAGTTCCGTATCGAGGATTATTGATGAGTCACGGCGGATGCGGTTGTCGGAAACCAGCGGCGCTTCCTCCACGCGCGCAACCTGCCAGAATCATTCCTCGGTTCTTATGACCTCGATGTGTTCGCGACTGAGACCGGTCCAGACGGCGCAGTGGAGGTGACGTACGTCATCAATAACGACACCACGAGTGATTCGTTCACTCGGATACCCATGACTGGCGGTGCGCACCTCCCCGTGGCGTATCCGGCGATGCTCTCGGCAGAGGCAGACAGTGGTGACTGGGCGTCGCAACACCAGACGATCGTGTGGACTGAGAAGGTCTATCCATGACGACGACGTACCGTCTGACGCGCCTCACCGCAGCAGTGGGGCTGCTGGTCCTCTCGAGCACAGCGGTGTCGGGCTGCGCCGAGAAAGTCTCTTCTCCTGTCGGTGTCTGGGAGGCGGTCGGGGAAGACCATGGCATGCTCACGCTCGATTCAGATGGCGGGTTCGTAGCCTCGGATCTGTCTTTCAATCTTCTCCAGGAGAGGGATGCGGATAGCGACTTCGACGGCAATGGAACTTGGCGATTGTCCGCCGATGGGAACGAGGCCATTCTGAGTTTCGACCGCGCTTCGCAGGGCGATTTCACAGTGGGCACTGTCGTTTCCGTGCCGGTCGATTTCGTATCCGGAACGATGTCGTTCGTTGACGTCGAGCACACCGCAAGCATCGAGCTGCGACTGAGCGAACGTGATCACTGAGAGTGCTCCGGGATCGGCGCCGATCGCCTCCACTGAGCGCTGACGCTCGACGGCACCGAGCAGCGCTCGCGGCCTGGGTGGACCATCCGCGACGGCGGCATCCCACCCGAGATGACGACCATCATCACCGGCGGCATCCTGCTCGTATTCGTGCTGCTGCAGCGGGCGGTCACGATGGCCCTCGTCCGGTCGACAGGGGGCCATTTGCGTGCGGCGAGAAGATATCCATAACGAAGGTGATCATGAAGGAAATCCCATGACCGAGCCAACGCATATCTCTCAGACCAACGGCCTCGTGCGAGGCGCTCTGATGGACGATATCCGCCCGTATCCGGAGCAGATCCGGTTCTCTTTGAACCGCTTGAATGGTTCACGGACCTGGGCCTACAGCCTGTGGCGGGCGCCGGAGGGCGCAGACCTGTTGGACAGGATTCCTCTCAGCGACGAGTACGTGCAGTGCGCCGGCACCGCCGAGGCGCTGGCTCTCGAGGTCCGTCGCCTCGACCCTGACGGTACCGCGCACCAGTACGCGATCGGCAAGCCTGGTGG
>Ga0308156_1002446_pt1 | contig 16602 bp, 14 predicted proteins | sample PhyAR2_FD_201041 | JGI IMG/M metagenome (GOLD analysis project Ga0308156, IMG submission 201041) | Phyllosphere microbial communities from UC Gill Tract Community Farm, Albany, California, United States - DLSL A.R2 | ecosystem: Host-associated > Plants > Phyllosphere > Unclassified | place: USA... | reverse complement strand
GTAGTTCAGACTGCGGATCGCCTGTTCGACTTTCTCCCGGACGCCCTCGCTGACAAAGCGATTGTTATTGATGACGTGCGAAACGGTGGAGGTAGAGACGCCCGCCAGGCGAGCGACATCTTTCATGGTGGCCAAGCGCTTAATCCTGCTGCTGCAAAAAGTCATCGATCTCCGCGCGCCACGGCACGGAGGGCTGCGCGCCGGATCGGGTTACGGCGATAGCCGCAGCGGCATGCGCAAAGCGCACCGCATCCTGCATCGGTTTCTGCTCCAGTCGCGCGGTAATAAAGGCACCATTAAAGGTATCGCCCGCAGCGATGGTATCAATCGCCTTAACGCTAAAGCCCGGAATACGCTGACCCTGGCCCTGCTCACTCAACCAGACACCGCGCCGGCCCAGCGTAATCAGTACGGTATCGATGCCTTTGGCATGCAGTGCCGCCGCAGCCCGGGCAGCGTCCTGATCGTTATGAACGGCAATCCCGGTCAGAATTTCCGCCTCGGTTTCATTCGGGGTAATGATATCGATCAACGCCAGCAGCTCATCGGAGAGCGGCGTAGCCGGTGCCGGGTTGAGGATCACCTGAGTCTGCTGTTCTCTGGCGAAACGCGCCGCTGCCAGCACACTTTCCAGCGGTGACTCCAGCTGCATCAGCAGCGCGTCAGCCTCGGCGATCACCTGCTGATGGCGCGCCACACAGTCGGGCGTTAAGGCGGCGTTAGCGCCGGAATAGATGCCGATATTGTTCTCGCCTTCACGGTTGACGAAAATCATCGCCACCCCGGTCGACTCGCCCGCCACCACTTCTACCGGAGCAGTATCAATATTGTCGCGGGCCAGTTGCTGACGAATACGTTCGCCAATGTCATCCGCGCCCACACAGGCGATAAAAGCGATATCCGCGCCAGCACGCCCTGCGGCCACGGCCTGATTGGCACCTTTACCGCCAAACGCAATCTGGTAATCCTGCCCGATCACCGTTTCACCGGGACGAGGAAAGTGCGCCAGATTAAGGATGTGGTCAGCGTTGATGCTGCCAAGAACGGCCAGTTTTGCGTTTTTGCTCATTAGGGGAGTCCGGAATAAGTGCGCCACCGGGAGGGTGGCGCAGTGCCCTGCTTTTCTTTGAGTTATTGAGTGACCAGCTTCAGGTCGACCGGATTGATCGCCTTCACTTTTTCACCCTTCAGCACTTTATCAGCGGTATCAACGCCGATCATGCCAATTTTGTCTGGCATCTGTGCCACGGTCGCAGACAGTTTGCCACCTTCTACCGCTTTCACGCCATCAGCGGTGCCGTCAAACCCCACCACGATCACATCGGTTTTACCGGCAGTCTGCAGCGCACGCAGTGCACCCAGCGCCATTTCATCATTCTGCGCAAACACAGCCTGCACGTCCGGATGGGCCTGCAGCAGGTTCTGCATCACGTTCAGGCCTTTAGTCCGGTCAAAGTCAGCCGGCTGGCTGGCAAGGATCTGGAATTTGTGGGCATCAGCAGCCTGTTTGAATCCCTCGCCACGTTCACGGGCGGCTGAGGTGCCGGCAATGCCCTGCAGCTCAATAATTTTGGCGCTTTCGCCGACTTTTTTGGCGATGAAATCACCGGCCATTTTCCCACCAAAACGGTTATCAGAGGCGACGTGGCTGACCACCGTGCCCTGCGCGGCCACGCGGTCCAGGGTGATAACCGGGATGTTGGCCTGGTTAGCCATCTTCACTGCGTTGCCGACCGCGTCAGAATCGGTTGGGTTGATCAGCAGCAGTTTGGTACCGCGTACCGTCAGATCCTGTACGTTCGCCAGCTCTTTTGCCGGGTTATTCTGCGAATCCAGCACCACCAGGTTGTAGCCCAGTTTGTCGGCTTCTTTTTGTGCGCCCTCTTTCAGCGAAACAAAAAACGGGTTATTGAGGGTCGATACCACCAGCGCGATGGTCTCTTTTGCCATGGCGCTGGTACTGAGCGTAGCGCCAAGGATCATGGCCAGTGCGGTTAACTTTTTCATCATTTCATCCTGTGTAAAGGTCAGAGTTATTTACTGCTTTTATTATCCACCAGCACCGCCAGCAGGATTACCACCGCTTTAACGATCATCTGGTAGTACGAAGAGACGCCCATCAGGTTCAGGCCGTTATTAAGGAAACCGAGGATCAGGGCACCAATCAACGTGCCGACAATACGTCCTTTACCGCCCGCCAGGCTGGTACCACCCAGCACCACAGCGGCAATCGCATCCAGCTCATAGCCGGTACCAGCCGTTGGCTGCGCCGAGGAGAGACGCGCCACCTCAATGGTGCCCGCCAGCGCAGCCAGCATGCCACTCAGTGAATAGACGATGACCTTGACGCGATTAACATTGATACCGGAGAGGCGGGTCGCGGCTTCGTTGCCGCCCAGCGCATAGATGTAGCGGCCGAGACGGGTGTGGTGCAGCATGTACCAGGCGGCGATAAATACCAGCGCCATCAGCCATACCGGGGCAGGAATACCCAGCGGACGACCAATACCAAACCAGCCCAGCAGATCGGCGTTGGCATTAAAACCGGTACTGATTGGGCTGCCGTCGGTGTAGACCATGGTGACGCCGCGCAACAGCAGCATCATCACCAGCGTGGCGATAAATGCCTGCACCTTACCGCGCGCCACAATGGTGCCGGTCAGCGCACCAATCGCTGCACCGAGCGCCAGAGACGCCGCCACGGCCACCAGCGCATTCACTTCCATGCCGACCAGCGACGCGCCTACCGCCCCGGTCAGCGCCAGCAGCGAGCCCACCGAGAGATCGATACCTGAGGTCAGAATCACCAGCGTCATGCCAACCGCCATAATGGCGTTCACCGAGGTCTGCTGCAGAATGTTGAACAGGTTGGCTACGGTAAAGAAGTTCGGGCTCTGACTCGCCACCACGGCAATTAACACCATCAGCGCAATCAGCGACTTTTGTTCCAGTAACCAGCTTTTGCTAAACCAGCGACGGCTGGCAGGTAAAGATTGGGTCGTCATACCACTAAATCCTCGCTGTGTTGCTTGCCTACGGCGGCGGCCATCAGGCTCTCCTGAGTGGCTTCTTCACGGGTAAATTCGCCGCTTAAACGGCCTTCATGCATCACCAGGATGCGGTCACTCATTCCTAATACTTCCGGCATTTCAGAAGAGACAAGGATGATGCTCAGCCCTTCGGCTTTGAACTGGTTAATCAGCTGGTAGATCTCTTTTTTCGCGCCAACATCGACGCCACGGGTTGGCTCATCAAGAATCAGCACGTTGGGACGGGTCATCAGGCCGCGGGCAATCGCCACTTTCTGCTGATTGCCGCCGGAAAGCAGCCCGATCGGCTGCGCCATAGAGGGGGTTTTCACGTTGAACAGCCGGATAAAGTCACCCACTGCCAGCTGCTCAGCCGCATGCTTCAGCGTGCCGCCGCCGTGACTGAAATAGCGCAGCGCGGTCAGCGACATGTTCTCTTTGACCGACATGCCCAGCACCAGGCCGTCACGCTTACGATCTTCCGAGATATAGACGATGCCGTTAGCCAGCCCATCCTGCGGCGAACGCGTCACCACTTCCCGACCGCTGAGCCACAGGCTGCCCTGATAACGCGGCAACGCGCCATACAGCACTTTCATCAGTTCGGTACGGCCCGCGCCCATCAGTCCGGAGATGCCCAGAATTTCACCTTTGCGCAGGCTGAAGCTGACGTTATGCACGCCGGGACCGCTGACGTTATCGACTTTCAGCCGCACCTCGCCTGGCGCCTGATCCAGATGAGGATACTGATCTTCCAGTTTGCGACCGACCATCATTTCGATCAGGCTCTCTTCGGTCAGTTCGCTGACCGGACGCTCGGCAATAAACTGGCCGTCACGGAACACCGTGACGTCATCACAGATCTCAAAGATCTCTTTCATACGATGTGAGATATAGACGATGCCGCAGCCCTGCGCTTTCAGTTCGTTGATCACCCGGAACAGCGACAGCGTTTCGGTATCCGTCAGCGCATCGGTCGGCTCATCCATGATGATCACCTGCGACTCAAAGCTCAGCACTTTGGCAATTTCGACCATTTGCTGATCGCCAATCGACAGATCGCCGAGCAGCTTGTGGCTGTTGAAGCGCAGATTAAGCCGCTTAAGTAACGCATCCGCTTCGGCATACATGCGCGCCCACTGGATGCGGCCAAAGCGGTTAACAAATTCGCGACCGAGAAAAATATTCTCCGCCACGGTTAACTGGGGGATCAGGTTCAGTTCCTGATGAATAATGCCGATGCCCGCTTCCTGTGACGCTTTAGGGCCATTGAAACGGGTCTCTTTGCCGAGCCAGTGCAGCGAACCGGCGTCGAACTGATATATCCCGGTCAGCACTTTCATCATGGTAGATTTGCCGGCGCCGTTTTCACCCACCAGCGCCATGACGCGTCCTGCCCGGACATTCAGTGAGGCACCCTTCAGGGCTTTTACCCCAGGGAACGATTTTTCAATGCCGTTGAGCTGCAGTAAAGGTTGCATAGCGGCCTCAGAAGGTCACACCGGCGCTGAGGATGACATTCGCAAACGGAGAACACTCTCCGCTGCGAATGACCGCCTGACTGCGCTGCGTTTGTTGTTTGAATTGATCATGGCTGGTGTAGCGGATGGTGATGGTATTTCCCTGGTGCTGTTGCAAGGCTTCGAGCACGGCGAGCAGTGCGCTATGGAGCTGCGGATTGTGCTGCTTAATCTCCTCCGCGATCAGGGCGCTTTCTACCTGCATCTCAAGCGTGACGGCCTTTACCACCGCGATAAAATCGGGCGTACCCGGTATCAGGGCTAAATCGATGCGTTGCGGTCCTGCCGGGCTCGGCAAACCGGCATCGGCAATCGTCAGCGTATCTGTGTGTCCCAGGCGGGCAATCACATGAGAGAGTTCAGCGTTTAACAAGCGACCTTTTTTCATTTTTCACTCCACAGCGAAACGTTTCGCTGACAGGAGTGTATGAAAAGCCGCCAGCAACTCAATCGGCGAAGCTGAAATTTGTGATCGCTATCGAAACGTTTCGCTTACGCGGCGGGAAATTTGAATTAAGGCGGGCAGCAGGGCAGAAAAAAGGACCGCTGATGCGGTCCCGTAGTGGACGATTAAGGCAGTTTCTTAACCTGTTTAACGTCCATTTCGATGCTGTTGAAATCTTTATCCAGCTCACCGGTCAGCTCAACGGTATCTTTTGGCGAGATAGTCTGGCCGTTCCAGTGCTTATGGTCGATTTCGACTTTCATCGTACCGGTCTGATCGCGGAACAGATAATCTTCATCGCCGATCTGTTTTTCCAGCTTACCGCGTACGGTAATCCAGCTGTCATCCTTCATCTCTTCCGCCTGCTTCACCGTCACCACACTGGTGTGGTCAGCGCTGAAACCACCCTGTCGGGTCTGAACCTGCGCCGCCGGGGCATTGGGGTCGACAAAGCCGCCTTGCTGAGCAGCAAAAACCGGGGCAGAAGCCAGCATAACGACAGCTAAAATTGCAGCGTGCTTTTTCATTTTGTCACCTCTTTTCCATGATGTGTTTCGTTTTGTTGAGCCTAGTTGACCATAAGGTTCTTAACAGCTTCTTAAGAAGCAAAAATAAGCCATTTTCGCCGAAATGCGCTGTACAAGCGGCAGTCTGCTTCGTATAAAGCGCTATCACCGCAGGGAGAAATGATGCGTATTTTACTGATAGAAGACGATCGCTTAATTGGCGACGGGATTAAAGCGGGACTGGGTAAGCTGGGATTTAGCGTCGACTGGTTTACCTCCGGCGAGGCCGGATTTCAGGCGTTAAACGCCGCGCCGTGGGATGCGGTGATCCTCGATCTGTCACTGCCCGAACGGGACGGACTGGATATCCTGCGACAGTGGCGTCAGCAAGGGCAGGATGTACCGGTGCTGATCCTGACGGCGCGTGATGCGCTCGATCAGCGAGTCGAAGGGCTGCAGATGGGCGCGGATGATTATCTCTGCAAACCGTTCGCTCTGACCGAAGTAGCTGCTCGCTTACAGGCGCTGATCCGTCGCCGGCATGGTCAGCTACAGCCAGAGCTGCGTCATGGCAACGTGGTCCTGAAGCCCGACAGCCACAGCGTTACCTGCGACGGCCAGGCGATTGAGCTGAAAAGTCGGGAACTGGCGCTGCTGGAGCTGTTTATGCGCAACCCTGGCCGGGTGCTGACCCGCAGCCAGCTGGAGGAAAAACTGTATAGCTGGGACGCCGACGTCTCCAGCAATGCGGTGGAAGTGCATATTCATCACCTGCGTAAGAAACTCGGCAGTCAGTTTATCCGCACTCTGCACGGCGTGGGTTATACCCTGGGAGCGACAGAATGCGATCGGTAAGTCTGTTTCTGCGGCTTGGCATCGGTTTTGTGCTGCTGCTGGGCATCTGCTGGGCCAGTGCCAGCCTCAGTGCATGGCATCAGACGCGTGACACCATTAATGAGCTGTTCGATACCCAGCAGATGCTGCTGGCCAAGCGCCTGCTGACCCTCGATTACGCCTCGCTAGATGCACCGTCCCTGCCAAAAACCCGACAGCTGCTGCGGCACCACCGTGGCGATCAGGATGATGACGCGCTGGCGTTTGCTGTCTTCACCCATGATGGCCGGCAGGTGCTCAACGATGGTGATAATGGCAGATACCTGCCGTTTGAAGCGGACTACCAGGGTTTTCATGATGGCCAGCTCACCAATGATGATGACCGCTGGCGTTTTGTCTGGCTGACCACACCAGACAAACAGTTTCGCGTGGTGGTCGGTCAGGAGAGGGAATATCGCGATGAGATGGCCGGAGATTTGATGCAGGCCAGCGTATTACCCTGGCTGATCGCGCTGCCTTTTATGCTGCTGCTGCTCATCAGCCTGGTCTGGTCGGAATTACGTCCGTTAAAGCAGCTGGCGAAGCAACTGGCTCAGCGTGCACCGGATGACGGCACCCCTTTGCAGGCCGAACGGGTGCCGAAAGAGGTGCAGCCGCTGATCCTCGCGCTGAACGGCCTGTTCAGTCGCATCAGCGCAATGATGCAACGTGAACGGCGTTTTACCTCTGATGCCGCGCATGAGCTGCGCAGCCCGCTAGCCGCATTGCAGGTACAAAGCGAAGTGATTCAGCTGGCCGTCGACGATGAAACGATGCGAACCCATGCGCTGAAACAGCTGGATAGCGGCATTGCGCGCGCTACCCGGCTGGTGGATCAGCTGCTTACCCTGTCGCGGGTGGAAGCGGATGATGCCCGCAGCGCCTTTGAACCGGTATCGTTAAAACAGACGCTGCAGGAGACGCTGGCGGCGCAACTGCCGCTGGCGGATAAAGCCGGCGTAACCTTACGTCTGCACGCAGAAGCCGAACCGGTGATACAGGGCCATCCGCTGTTGCTCTCGTTGCTGGTACGCAACCTGCTGGATAACGCGATTCGCTATACCCCCGCCGGCAGTGAAGTGGATGTGCGGCTCGCGGCCAACAGCCTGTCCGTCGAGGATAACGGAGAGGGCCTGAGCGATGCCGATCGGCAACGGTTAGGCGAGCGTTTCTGGCGACCGCCCGGTCAGGAGAAGAGTGGCAGCGGGCTGGGATTGTCGATTGTGCGGAACATCGCTCAGCTGCACGCGATGCAGCTGGCGTTCAGCCAGCGCCCCGGCAGCGGATTGTGCGTCACGCTGCGCTGGTAATAAAAAACCCGCCGATAAGGCGGGTTTCACAGGTTAGATCTCGACCTGTGTGCCCAGCTCGATCACCCGGTTTGGTGGGATCTCAAACTGGTCAGGGGCGCGTAACGCATTGCGCTGTAGCGCCATGAACAGCTTGCCACGCAACCGCAGATACCACGGCCGTTTGCCGATAATCAGCGACTCATGCGACATAAAGAAAGAGGTTTCCATCATCCGGCAGTTCAGCCCTTCCAGCCCACAACGGTGGAAAATCTCCTCCACGTTCGGCGTTTCGCGCCAGCCATAGCTGGCCACCACGCGCCAGAACGTCGGCGAAAGCTGCTCAATCGTCACCCGCCGCACATTGTGCACGTAAGGCGCATCCTCAGTACGCAGCGTCAACAGCACTACCCGTTCGTGCAGCACTTTGTTGTGCTTGAGGTTATGCAGCATGGCAAAGGGGATCACGTTCAGTGCGCGCGACATATAGACCGCGGTGCCCGGCACCCGCACCGGCGGCGATTTCTCCAGTGACGCAATCATCGCCTCCAGTGAGTTGCCGTGCTCATGCATCCGGCGCAGCAGGCGGAAACGTTCACTTTTCCACGTCGTCATAATGATAAACATCACCAGGCCGAGGCAGAGCGGCAACCAGCCACCCGAGAAAATTTTGACCAGGTTGGCGGTAAACAGCGGCACGTCGATAAACAGCATCAGCAGCAGGATTACGCCAACCGCCAGCTTGTGCCAGTGCCAGTTTTTAATCGCCACGGTGCAGGAGAGAATTGAGGTCAGCACCATAGTACCGGTCACCGCAATGCCATAGGCCGCCGCCAGATTGCTGGAGTGTTCAAAGCTGATAATCACAATCAGCACCGCGAAATAGAGCACCCAGTTGATCATCGGGATATAGATCTGGCCCGATTCACGCTCCGAGGTATGAATGATCCGCATGCCGGGCAGATACCCGAGACGGACCGCCTGGCGCGTCAGCGAGAAGACGCCGGAGATTACCGCCTGCGAGGCGATTACCGTCGCCAGAGTCGCCAGAATCAGCATCGGGATCAGCGCCCAGTCCGGCGCCAGCAGGAAAAAGGGGTTCTTAATCGCTTTGGGATCGCTGAGCAGCAGCGCGCCCTGGCCAAAATAGTTGAGCACCAGTGACGGCAGCACCACGGAGAACCACGCCAGCCGGATCGGGATTTTACCGAAGTGGCCCATATCAGCATACAGCGCTTCTACGCCGGTAATCGCCAGCACGACGGCGCCCAGTGCAAAGAAGGAGATCGACTTATATTGCAGGAAGAAGTTAACCGCATAGGTGGGATTAAGCGCCTGCAGAACTTCAGGGTTCTTCATGATGCCGTTAACGCCGAGGATCGCCAGCACCAGGAACCACAGCAGCATTACCGGCGCAAACAGCTTGCCGACCATGCCGGTTCCGTGTTTCTGAATCGCGAACAGCAGCGTCAGCACCGCAATCGACAGCGGCACGATAAAGGGATCAAGCGACGGAGCGGCAATTTCCAGACCTTCTATCGCCGACATCACTGAAATCGCTGGCGTGATCACCACTTCGCCATAGAAGAAGCTGCCGCCAATCAGGCCCATGATTACCAGCACCGCCGTGGCGCGGGCACCGGTATGACGGCCCGCCAGCGACATCAGGGTCAGAATTCCCCCTTCACCCGCGTTGTCGGCCCGCATGACGTAGCTGATGTATTTCAGTGAAACCACCAGCACCAGTAGCCAGAAAATCAGTGACAGAAAGCCAAATACCGCGCCGCGTTCCACGCCGAAGCCGAACTGGCCGGAGAGACATTCACGCAAGGTATACAGCGGACTGGTGCCGATATCCCCATAGACAACACCAATTGCGGCCAGCGTTAGCCCACCAAGTGACTGCTTATTATCCGAGCTCATAGAGTTATCTTTTGTTGGAGTCTAAGAGGCGCAAAAACCCCTCGCTCAAGCCATCAAAAAGCGCACAGTATGCACGTATTGCCGAAAATTCCTATACCCGGTTAACCTGACCACCGGCGGAATGCGGCGGTTTTTACCTCAGAAACCGCGGCTTATGGCCGCTTTCCCGTTAACCGAATCTTCTGAAACAAAAAAGCTGACAGCTATCAACGCTTTCACGCATCATTATCTATAGAGTAAGGCGCTTGCTTAAGCGCGGCGGCCCGACGATCGTAAGGACATTGATGTGATTATGGCTCAACCCCATCTTTTGGCAGAAAGAATTTCTCGCCTCAGCAACGCGTTAGAAAAAGGCCTGTATGAACGGCATCATGCTATTCGCCTTTGTCTGCTGGCCGCGCTCAGCGGTGAAAGCGTGTTCCTGCTCGGTCCGCCTGGCATTGCGAAGAGTCTGATTGCCCGCCGCCTCAAATATGCCTTTCAGCACGCCCGCGCCTTTGAATACCTGATGACCCGTTTCTCCACGCCTGAAGAGGTGTTTGGCCCGCTGTCGATCCAGGCGCTAAAAGATGAAGGTCGCTATCAGCGCCTGACCAAAGGCTATCTGCCCGACGCGGAGATTGTCTTTCTCGATGAGATCTGGAAAGCCGGTCCGGCCATTCTGAACACCTTGCTGACCGCGATTAACGAACGCCGCTTCCGCAACGGCGACAGCGAAGAAAAAATTCCGATGCGGCTGCTGGTCACCGCCTCAAACGAACTGCCGGAAGCCGACAGCGGTCTGGAAGCGCTGTATGACCGGATGCTGATCCGCTTATGGCTGGACAACGTGCATGAAAAGCAGAACTTCCGCAGCATGCTGACGCATCAGCAGGATGAAAATGCCAATCCGGTGGCCGAATCGCTGCGCATCAGCGATGAAGAGTATGCCCAGTGGCAGCTTGGCATCAGCCAGGTCAGTTTACCTGATGCGGTGTTTGAACTGATTTATCAACTGCGTCAGCAGCTGGAGAGCCAGCCAGCGGCCCCTTACATTTCTGATCGGCGCTGGAAAAAAGCCATTCACCTGCTGCAGGCCAGCGCCTTTTACAGCGGCCGCAACGCCATCGCGCCAATCGACCTGATCCTGCTGAAAGATTGCCTGTGGCACGATGTCGCCTCAATGCAGCTGCTGGAACGTGAAATTGACCTGTTAATGACCCAGCATGCCTGGCAACAGCAGCCGATGCTGCTCAGGCTGCAACAGATCAAAGCGCGCCGGATGGCCTTGCAGCAGCAACAGAGCATGGCGCAGGCGATCACGCTGGAGAAGCACAGCGGTATGTTCAGCCGCAAACCCTATTACGATTTGCCGGAAAATCTTACCGACGAGCAGCTGACGCTGATGCTGCAACATCCACTGACGCTGCACGATATGCAGGTCACGCATCTGGTGATCGCCCGCGACGCACTGCATCAGTGGCTGCAAAAAGGCGGCGAGATACGCGGCAAGCTCAACGGCATCGGCTTCGCGCAGACGCTGGATTTGCAGGTCGATGCGCAGCACTGCCTGGCGATACGTGACGTCAGCCTGCAATCCTCACGGCTGACACTGCCTGGCGCCAGCAATAGCGATCAGCTACCCGGCGAAATTATCGAGGCGCTGGATACGCTGGAAAGTGAGTTACGCAGCCAGCGTCACCTGTTCAGCCAGCATCAGCGCTGTCTGTTTATCAGCGATGACTGGCTGGCGCGGGTTGAGACCAGCCTGCAGGATGTGGCGGAACAGCTGAAACAGGCGCGTAAATGATCTCACTGGAGACGCTCAGCACGCTGCTCTCAATTGGCGAAACGGAACTGATTGAAGAGTTGATCATCGCTCTGCTGGCGTCGCCGCAACTGGCACTGTTTTTTGAAAAATTCCCCGGTCTGAAAAAAGCCCTGCTGCGCGATGTGCCGCGCTGGAAAGCGGAGATCAACGCTGAGCTGAAGGCCACCCCGGTACCTGCTGTGCTGGCGGAGGAGTTTCAGCTGTTCCAGCGGGTGCAGCTGCTCAGCGATCGTCAGTTCAGCCAGCAGCTCGATGACACGCTACAAACGCTGGAACGCCTGCCTTCACCGTTTATTGATGAAGCCCGCCGGCTACTGCAACACACCGACATCCATCATCTCAGCAGTGCGCAGCATACGCTGTTTTTACAGCGCTGGCGGCTCAGCCTGACGCTGCAAACCCTTACGCTGAATCAGCAGTTGCTGGAGCAGCAGCGCGAACGTCTGATGGCGGAACTGCTGCAGCGTATGGCGCTGAGTGGTCAGCTGGCACCGATGCTGAGCGACGATGACGAAGCGGCGGCAGGCCGGCTGTGGGACATGAGCAAAACTTCACTGCAGCCAGGCGACTACCAGCTGATGCTGCAGTACGGTGATTTTCTGGCGCAGCAGCCGGAACTGCTGAAGCTGGCACAACAGCTCGGCCGCAGCCGGGAAGCGAAATCGGTGCCGTCACAGGATGCGCCGATGGAGGCATTTCATCAGCTGGTTCACGAGCCAGCGGCGGTACCGGAAGAGGTCAGCGGCATTCATCAGAGCGATGATGTGCTGCGCCTGCTGCCACCGGAGCTGGCTGCGCTGAGCATCAGCGAGCTGGAGCTGGAATTTTACCGCCGGCTGGTAGAGAAACGCTTGCTGACCTACAAGCTGCAGGGCGATGCCTGGCATGAAAAAGTGACCCAGCGACCGGTCAGCCACCAGCATCATGAAGAGCAGCCGCGCGGACCGTTTATTGTCTGCGTCGATACCTCCGGTTCGATGGGCGGGTTCAACGAGCGCTGCGCCAAAGCGTTCTGCCTGGCACTGCTGAAGGTGGCGCTGGCCGATCGTCGTCGCTGCTATATTATGCTGTTCGCCCATGAGGTGATTGGCTATGAGCTGACCGGTGATGATGGACTTGAGCAGGCTATTCGCTTCCTCAGCCAGCGTTTTCGTGGCGGCACCGATCTTGCCGCCTGTCTCACGGCCGTGGTTAAGCGCATGGAAGGACCGGTCTGGCAGGAGGCGGACGCGGTGATCGTCTCCGATTTTATCGCCCAGCGGCTGCCGGAAGAGGTGATCAGCGCCATCAAACAGCGCCAGCGACACAATCAGCAACGTTTTCACGCCGTGGCAATGTCGACCCACGGCAAGCCCGGCATTATGCGCATCTTCGACCATATCTGGCGCTTCGATACCGGTATGAAAAGCCGCCTGCTGCGCCACTGGCGGCGTTAAGTCATCAGGCAGAAATGCTTCTTTGCTATAGTGAATCACTGCCATTTTTTCACACAGCAATCTGGAGTACCTTGTGACGACCGTCCAACCCCATCGCGATCTGCCTGCGCCGACGCGAACCTTACTGCTCTCCGGCCAGAATATTGAACAAAAACGTGCCGAACTGCTGACTTACTTCCTCCAGACCTGGGAGCAGTACGAAAGTCTGTTTACCTGCCTGACTGATTCGCAGGCCTGGTTTACCAAAGCCATTCCGCTGCGTCATCCGCTGATCTTCTATTTTGGTCATACCGCCACCTTCTACATTAATAAGCTGATGGCCGGACGCTACATTGAGGCGCGCCTCGACGATCGTATTGAAGCGATGATGGCGATTGGCGTCGATGAGATGAGCTGGGACGATCTCACTGACAGCCACTATGAGTGGCCCACTATCGACGCGGTACGTGACTATCGTGGTCGGGTCAAAGCAGTGGTCAGCGACCTGATCCAGACGATGCCGCTGAGCTTACCGATCCAGTGGGACAGCCCGGCCTGGGTGATCCTGATGGGGATCGAGCATGAGCGTATTCACCTGGAAACGTCCAGCGTGCTGATCCGGCAACTGCCGGTTGACTGGGTGACGCCGCAGCCGGCCTGGCCAGTCTGTCCGCTGGCGCGCCATCAGCGCCAGGATGTGCCGGTCAACAGTCTGCTGCCGATGCCGGGCGGTCGCGTTACGCTGGGCAAAACCGACGATACCTACGGCTGGGATAACGAATATGGCAGCCAGCAGATCACGCTGCAGCCGTTCAAAGCCAGCAAGATGCTGGTCAGTAACGCCGAGTTTTTTGAGTTTGTCAGCGCAGGCGGCTATCAGGACGCCCGCTGGTGGGATGATGAAGGCTGGGGCTGGTGCCAGTTTGCCCAGGCGGAGATGCCAACGTTCTGGGTCGGCACGCCAGCGATGCCCGATCAGCTTAAGCTGCGTCTGATGTGTGAAGAAGTGGCGATGCCGTGGGACTGGCCAGCGGAAGTGAACCAGCTGGAAGCGGCCGCCTTCTGTCGCTGGAAAGCCGACCAGAGCGGAATGGCTATCCAGCTGCCGTGCGAAGCGGAGTGGTATCAGCTGCGTGAACAGGTCGCCGGCGATCAGCCGCAGTGGGAGCGGGCACCTGGCAATATCAATCTGTCATACTGGGCCTCTTCCAGCCCGGTCGATCAGTTCGCCCAGGGCGAGTTCTTCGATATCGTCGGTAACGTCTGGCAGTGGACCACCACGCCGACTAACGGCTTTGAAGGCTTCAAAGTCCATCCGCTGTACGACGACTTTTCCACCCCGACCTTTGATGGCAAGCATTCGCTGATTAAAGGCGGCAGCTGGATCTCGACCGGCAACGAAGCGCTCAAATCGGCGCGCTATGCGTTCCGCCGACATTTCTTCCAGCACGCCGGTTTCCGCTACGTGGTCTCCCGCCATCAGGAAAGCATGACGCTGAATCCGTACGAAACCGACGCCATGGTGTCGCAGTATCTCGATTTCCAGTATGGTCCGCGCTATTTCGGGGTCGATAATTACGCCGAAAGCCTGGTAAAACTGGCGCTGAATTACACCACGTCACACGCTGAAGCGCTGGATATTGGCTGCGCCACCGGACGCGCCAGCTTTGAGCTGGCCCGCCATTTTGAACGCGTTACCGGCATGGATTACTCGGCGCGCTTTATTGACGTGGCGCTGCAACTGACCAGCGGCGAAGATTTCCGTTATGTCGTGCCGCAGGAGGGCGATCTGGTGGAGTATCGCCAGGTGCGCCTGAAAGATTTCGGGCTGGATGGCGATCTGGCGCAGCGCATTCAGTTTGTGCAGGGCGACGCCTGTAACCTCAAACCGCAACCGGCCCGCTACGATCTGGTGCTGGCTTCCAATCTGATCGATCGCCTGCGCCAGCCTGCGCGCTTCCTGCAGGATGTCACGCCGATGCTACGTCCGGGCGGCATTCTGCTGCTCTCCTCGCCTTACACCTGGCTGGAAGCGTATACGCCTAAAGAGAACTGGCTGGGCGGCGTACGTGAAAATGGTGAGGCGCTGACGACGCTACAGGCGCTGCAACGGCTGCTGGCGGCCGACTTTGAACTGCTGGATACGCCGCAGGAGATGCCGTTTGTGATCCGTGAAACGGCGCGCAAGTTCCAGCACACGCTGGCGCAGGTTACCGTCTGGCGTAAACGCTAAGTTACCTGGCAGCGGCGCCCGTCGCTGCCGGTTGTTGCCTGAACCGCGCTTTTGCTGCACATTCTCCCTTGTTCAATTCAAAGCAGCCCAACGAGGATGGCCATGGCCGAACATCTGCAGCTTGATAATCTGGATCGCGGCATTCTGAATGCCCTGCTGGATAACGCGCGTACCGCTTACGCCGAACTGGCAAAACAGTTTAACGTCAGCCCCGGCACCATCCATGTGCGGGTAGAGAAGATGAAGCAGGCCGGCATTATACTGGGCACCCGCGTCGACATCGATCCGCGCCAGCTGGGATTTGATGTCTGCTGTTTTATCGGCATCATTCTGAAGAGTGCCCGCGATTATCCGGCGGCGCTGAGCAAGCTGGACGCGCTGGATGAAGTGGTGGAGGCCTGGTACACCACCGGCCACTACAGCATCTTTATTAAGGTGATGTGCCGCTCGATTGATGCCCTGCAACAGGTGCTGATCAACAAGATCCAGACCATTGATGAAATTCAATCAACAGAAACCCTGATCTCTCTGCAAAACCCGATCATGCGGACCATCAAACCCTGATCGCACTTCTCCTGTGCACAACCTTATCCCGGACGAATGCAGCGGCTGACAACGGCTGCGTTCACCTCTCCTGATCTATTAACCCTGTTTTCCACAGGTGGATCACCGCTTGATCACAGCGTACAATGCCCGCCTTAATGTCCAGGAGAGCAAGATGGCCGATATTACTTTAATCAGTGGCAGTACCTTGGGCAGCGCCGAGTATGTTGCTGAGCATCTGGAAGAAAAATTACAGGACGCAGGCTTCTCAACGCAGATGCTGCACGGCCCGGCGCTGGATGAGGTGCCGCAGGAAGGCATCTGGCTGGTGGTCTGCTCAACCCATGGCGCAGGTGAAATTCCCGACAATCTGCAACCGTGGTTCGAGGCTATCAGTGAAAGCCAGCCCGATCTCTCTCAGGTCCGGTTTGGTGCCGTCGGTCTCGGCAATCATGAATATGACCTGTTTTGCGGGGCGATTCGTCAGATCGAGACGCTGTTGATCGCCCAGGGCGCACAGCGGATCGGTGATCGACTGGAAATCGACGTACTGGAGCATGAGATCCCGGAAGATCCGGCTGAGGCCTGGGTCATGACGTGGAAAAACGCGATCTGAGACTGGTCGGGGATCGTGAAATAGTGACGATCCCCAGTGGAAGATGCTGATTTTGTCCTTTTGCAGACGTTTATTTTGTGGATAACTACCCTCTTTTACTGCGTATAACCGGTAGTTATCCAAAGAATAACCGTAGTATGCTTTTTGAGCTGTGTATAAGTCGCCATTTAGATCCCAGCTTATACGGATCAGGATCACCGATCATTAACAGCTAGTGATCCTGGGTAATCCCCTGTTTTGACGGGTGTTCTGGCACATATCCACAGAAACCGGCGATCCTAATAAGAGATCTAACAGAAAGATCATATACAGATCTAAGATCCTTTCTTTTAAAACCGGACGATCCCGCGGCTTTCACCCCAGACGGAATTTGAGTAGAATCCACGCCCCAGGACGACGA
>Ga0308156_1002443_pt1 | contig 16620 bp, 10 predicted proteins | sample PhyAR2_FD_201041 | JGI IMG/M metagenome (GOLD analysis project Ga0308156, IMG submission 201041) | Phyllosphere microbial communities from UC Gill Tract Community Farm, Albany, California, United States - DLSL A.R2 | ecosystem: Host-associated > Plants > Phyllosphere > Unclassified | place: USA... | reverse complement strand
TCTTGGCGAATCGCAAGAAAGTGTCCTATCGTTCCTCAATCAAATCGATCTGACAGGGTTCAACTCTCCTTTTCAAACCGAAGATATTTTACATTACATCGATCAGATTGCGTTGAAAAATACAGCCGCAAAAGCCGCAATTGATATCGCCCTGCATGATGTCCTTGGGAAAATTATGAACCAACCTTATTATAAGATATGGGGACTAAATCCTGATCTTATTCCGCCGACATCGTATACAATAGGCATCGATTCCGAAGAAATGATACGGAAAAAAGTAGCCGAAGCTGATCAGTTTAAAATTTTAAAAGTAAAGCTTGGGCTGGATACTGATAAAATGATTATTGATACCATCCGGCAGGTGACAGACCGCCCGCTGTGCGCGGACGTCAATCAAGGTTGGAAAACGCGCGAGGAGGCTTTGGAGATGGCCCACTGGCTTGCAGAAAGAAACGTTTCCTTCTTAGAGCAGCCCATGCCCAAGGAACAGATAGATGACAATGCCTGGTTGACCGAAAACAGCCCGATACCAACAATTGCCGATGAAGGATGTCAACGACTTGTAGATGTTCCTGCGCTAAAGGGCGTGTATTCAGGAATTAATATCAAATTGATGAAATGTACTGGCATGCGGGAGGCCAAACGTATGGCCGAGCTTGCTCGCTCTCTGGAAATGAAAGTGATGATCGGCTGTATGACCGAGACCTCCTGTGCCATCAGTGCCGCGGCACAACTTGCCCCCCTATCAGACTGGGCAGACTTAGACGGCGCATTATTGATTGGAAATGATGTTTACGACGGCATGACCGTTGTACATGGCAACTGCATTCTTCCTGACCGTCCTGGGATTGGAATTGTAAAAAAATAAGATTATATTCAGTGCAATGTTTTTTCTTAAAGAAAATATTGCACTGATTGCTATCGCAGTTTGACCAAAGCGCGACAGCACCAAAATATTAAAAACTAAACTAATCAATTCAAACTTTTATGAAACAACATGTGCTCACAACGTTGTGTCTCATAGCCTGTAGTTCGATGCAGTCTTTATATGCGCAACAGATCCAAATTGCCGGTAAGATAACGGACAGCAACGGAAAACCAATTAGCGGAGTTACAATAACTATAAAAAGCGCTAACCAAGGGACCTCAACAAATGAAAATGGCCTGTTTACCTTAACCACAAACGCCAATGCGATATTAAGTATATCTGCTGTTGGCTATAGCCCACAAGAAATTCAGGTCAATGGACGCAAAACGATCAACATCACCTTAGCCAGTAATGAGCAAGCCCTGGATGAAGTTATGGTTGTGGCTTATGGTACTGCAAAAAAAAGTACCTATACGGGTTCCGCTGCTACTGTGAAAGCGAAAGATATCGATAATGTACCAGTCACTTCATTCGAAGGGGCTCTTAGTGGACGTGTTGCCGGACTTACGGTATCGACTCCCTCTGGCCAGGCAGGATCTACACCAAGTATTCGTATTCGGGGTATTGGCTCAATGAATGCCTCCAATGAACCGCTATATGTCATTGACGGAGTACCGGCCAATTCCGGATCCGGGGGACAGATGGGCGATTACATCTACACCTCCAATAATGTCATGGGCAATTTAAATCCCGATGATATTGAAACCATCACGGTATTAAAAGATGCGGCAGCATCCTCTTTGTATGGTTCTAGGGCAGCAAACGGGGTGATCTTAATTACGACAAAAAAAGGAAAAACTGGCAAACCGACGGTAAATTTCAAGACATCCCTTGGCTTTACGCCGACTTGGGCGACAGACAACTACGAACCTGCCTCACCACAGGACCAAGTGAATATGTTGTACCAGATCTTTTACGACTACCGCACCTCAAACGGAAAAACGGAAGCGGAGGCCAATACTTACGCTTTAACGCAGCTGAATAATAAATTCAACAAGCACGGTTATCGCTTCGAAACAAACGGTAATGGTCGATACGATAATGTAAATATCCTCGGAATGACCGATGGTATCGAAAATAGAGAAGGTAAATATTACGATTGGGACAAAGCACTATTCCGTACCGGAATTTTTCAAGACAATAACCTTTCGCTTTCTGGCGGAACTGATGCAACAAAGTACTTCTCCTCCATAGGTTATACCACCGATAAAAGCAGAATTAGAGTCAATGATTTCGAACGCATATCTGGCCGTCTTAACCTCACGCAAAAGATCGTAGACAACCTCGAATTTGGCACCAATATCAACATTGGACACAACAAGAAAAAAGGTTTTAATGACACCAGAAATACCGGCTCCAATTATTTCCTCCAATCCAGAAATCTTCTGTGGCCTTTGTATTGGCCGACGAACTATAAAACTGGAGAAGATTGGACAGATAGGTACGGTAGTTATGCGTATAACGCCGATTATTATGATAAACAATGGGACAACAGTTCCAAAACAAACAAATTGGGTGTCATCAGCAATTTGACTTGGAGTATCCTCCCGAGCTTAATCGCCAAAACGGTGTTCTCTTATGACTACACAGACATGAAAGACTACCTCTATTATAGTGCTAAACATTTCAATGGGGTTAGTGATGGTGGAGTTGTCAATCAGTTTAATACCAATATGCTGAAATTGGTGAGTTCCAACACGATCAATTATAGCAAGTCCTTCGATAAACACAGCCTGAACTTACTAGCGGGATTTGAGGCCGAAAAAAATAAAACAGATTTTATGCGCACAACAGGAAGAGGTCTGGGCTCTGCGGAACTTCCCTACATCTCCTCTGCGGGTAAGTTTGAGGCCAATGCGTATAGTTGGGGTTATAATTTGATGTCGTTTCTCGGAAGAGCAGAATACAACTACGACAATGCGTATTTTCTTGCCGCTTCCTACCGTCGCGATGGCTCTTCCAAATTGGGACCTAAAAACCGATGGGGAGATTTCTGGTCGATATCAGGTGCCTATAGTTTAAAAAATCTTCCATCGCTTAAAGAAAGCGAAGCAATTAGCACACTTCGTCTTAAAGCATCCTACGGTGTGAATGGAACATTACCAACCGATAATTTTGGATGGAGAAGACTCATCTCCTTCAACAACTTCAATTACAAAGGTCAGCCTGGTGGAAATTTGGTATCGAATCCGGACCCCGATATCACCTGGGAAACATCGTATACCACAAATGCGGGGCTAGAATTTGGCTTTCTCCAAAATAGGATCACAGGATCGGTAGAATACTTTAATAGAACCTCTAAAAACCTATTGCAGGACGTACCCACATCACAAACAACCGGATTTAGTACAGTATTGAGAAATGTAGGCCAAATCAACAATAGAGGCTTAGAAATTGAACTGACTGGCGATATCCTTAAAAAGGAAAATTTCAGATGGAGTGCCAATGTAAATGCTGCATTTGTTACTTCTAAAGTTCAAAAGCTGAACGATAATCAAGATATCATTTGGTATGATCCTACAGGATCAGTCGGAAATGACACAAAAGGAAGTGGAGACGTGAGAGCGCAATTTATCTATCAACAAGGACAATCCACTTTAGCATTTTATGGCTACGAATGGGCGGGTGTAGATCAAAAAAATGGTAGAAACGTTTATTATACCAACAACAATAAAACAGGAGAGGATATCTTTGATTACAATGGGCGCAAGGCGACCTATGATTTTGATCAGGCAAGCTATACGATTATTGGCAACGGTGTGCCAAAAGTGAGCGGTGGTCTAAATACAGATTTTGAGTATAAAAATTTCAATTTAGGCTTCAATTTCATTTATAAAATTGGTGGAAAACTTTATGATGGCGCATTCAAGGATGTCGCTGACGATGGTTATTACTGGGAAAGAATTCGTTCGGAATATGCATTTGAGCACATGTGGACAGACAATAATACCGGAGGAACACTGCCAAAATTGGACGGTAATGACTTGACAGATCCACAAAAATATAGTTCAAGACAATTGCATGATGCGTCTTTCCTTAGATTAAAGAATATCAATTTTGGTTATAGACTACCTAAGAGCATATTGAACAAAATCGGATTTAGCAACGCTCGAGTTTATTTTAATGGCACGAATCTATTAACCGCATCCAAATACAAGATTGCAGATCCCGAAGTCGGTCAGTATGCGACGCGCGGATGGGAAACCCCTATTGGGAAGACCTATACATTTGGAATTGAACTCGGTTTTTAATACTTAATTTTTACATCATGAAAATAGTTAAAATATCCATTATAGCAGCTGCTTTATTGACGTCATTCAGTAGTTGCAAAGATTTCTTAGATGTCGAACCTGGGAATTCAATCGATGCCAACATAAGCTTAAAAAGTGCAAGTGATGCCAGAAACCGAATCAATGGTCTAAGCCGACTGATCGCCTCATCGAGCTATTACGGCCGAAACTTTGAACTGTATGGTGAGGTTAAAGGAGGAGATCTAACGGTTTACTCGCAAGGAAGAGGGTTAGACCAGTTATACTCCTTTAATCAAGATGCTGAAACCAACAACTTCTCCGGCTTCTGGTCTCAAATCTATTATTGTATCGCCCAGACAAATGATGTCTTAGAGAAAATCGAAAAAGTCGATGCGGCATCCAAAGCGCAATATGCCAATGCACAAGGACAATTACTGACGTTACGCGCCTTATTTTATTTTGACCTCGTCAGGTTATACGGTAAATCTTATACGCAGGAGAAGACAGCCCGAGGGGTGCCGATTGTCATCAATTCAGCTTCCTATAATAATAAACCCGGTCGTGCCACGGTAGATGAGGTTTATTCACAAATTCTAAAAGATCTGAAGGCAGGCCAAGAGCTGCTCAGCACAAACAAAAAGCCCGATAACGGCTATATCAACTACTATGCAAACCTAGCCATCCAAAGTCGTGTTTACCTGACCATGGCGGACTACGAAAATGCTTACCAGAAAGCGAATGAGATTATTGCAGACAACGTGTATAAATTGTATGAGAATGAAAAATGGGCGAGCTCTTGGACAAGTATGTATGGCAGCGAATCGATCTATGAACTCGGCATCAACGAAGGTGAAGCAGACCTTGGCACAGCTAGCTTAGGCTATTATCTCATGCGGAGAACCGGGGGGCAGGGCGGTATGTTTTACGCTAGCGATTATTATCTTAATCGGTTGAAAGAGGATACCGGTGACATCCGCTGGGCAATTTTAGGCCGCGATGAAAGCTCAGCTACGCGTATGGGAGCAGTTTATAAAAATTTAGGCAGTGTCAATACCAACACGTCACTCCCATTAAATTCCCTGGGTGATAAAGGGAATACCAATAACACAGCAGTCAATATCAAGGTCATCAGGCTTTCGGAGGTTTATCTTATTGCAGCTGAAGCAGCATTAAAAAAACCAGCATCAGATCCGACGAAAGCGGCGACTTTATTAAATGCCATTAGCAAACGTTCTCCTAATCGCCCTGCGTTCACTGCTGTATCTATCAGTGAGGAGGCCATTCTAAACGAAAAGAGTAAAGAACTGTTTGGCGAAGGACATCGTTATTGGGATATGATCCGTCTAAATAAAAAGATCAATTTCAATGATGATTTTCAGGGCTTAACGATCAAAACTCGACCAAAGGAAATTGATCGAACGTTTGAAAAAACGCTATTACCCATTCCTCAATCTGAAATAAATGCTAACCCAGCTTTAAAAGATGAACAAAATCCAGGATACTAATTTTTAAACAAAAAAGGTCATTAAAAATGACCTTTTTTGTTTATCCCACCACCAAGCAATTAGTACACGCTATTTTTATGCTGTAGTTCATGATGACTAACAGCAAGGTCCAAAAGATAGCCGTTAATAACGGCATAACGCATTTTTTCATCTGTCCCGATAAAAAAATGCGCTGAAGAATCGAGTTTAAGCAAACTTTCTAGCAGGAAAAGCTCGCTAGATACAATGTTCATTGGAAACTGATGCATTTTACGCGCAGCGCCACAGTCTACCACTTGGACGGCAGCAATACCCGCTCTCAATAGATTGTGAATAAGGCCGCTATTCAATTGGTCCATACGAAGTGACTTATCATATTTCTTGGCCGGAATGAATTTAAGTCCAGAAACATCAATATCCACATAACCATAAAAATCTTTCAAATCGCCAATGTCTACTATTGTTCCTTCCACATAATAGTCAGTCCCTATTGTCTTTTCCTGCTGTCGAATGGCAACATCTACAACGACTTGGTTTCCCTGCCGCTCAATCGTCAGATTTCGCAACACTACATCGTGAAGTTTTTCATCATTGAAGGGTATGCATTCGTAATCGGCAATCACATATTGTGCAAAAGATTGGTCGGCAATTTCTTCAAATGCTTTGAGCAATGCTATAAAATTACATTTTCTGACCACCATTTTTTCAGTATCGCCCGCATAAGCTCCTGACTCAATCAAGATCGTCCTTGCCCCCCATTGTTGAAAATTATCGCCAAATCCCCGCGGAGTATGCTCATCGTCATACTTTGCTACCGCATTGGGTATAAATTCCTGAAGGATCTTATTTATACCGACAATCACCCGCATGGCGTCTCCCCGGGTTTCATTGATATTACGCGCATAATCATAGGCTGGCGCTAACAGGGAAATGGTCACCGGTGTGCTTGTTCCGGGAATGTTATAATAATTGTTTTGGTTGTGAAGATTGAAGGCAAAATCAGGCTTTAACAACATGGCTTGCTTTTTTAACAAGGCGGCTTCCACGGTTGCTGTTGCTCTTGCATCTCTATTCATATCCACATCCATTGCAGTTCTCCGTTGAAACCGTTCAGCGCCATCAGGATTTAGCATAGGAATAAAATACAAAGTCATTTTGGATTCTATATCATGCCTATAAGCATCAAAACCATCATCTTTACCCTTAAAAAAATTAAACAGATCAAACATTGCCATTGTCGCAGTAGGTTCATCGCCGTGCATTTGCGACCAAAGAAGTATCTTTATTGGTCCTTTTCCGTACTGCAATCTAAAAATCGAACGACCTTCGGTAGAAGCCCCAATTTCCGCAAGAGCAAAACGTTCAGATCTCCCGATATTTTCTATTAGCGGTAAAATATCGGCATGCTTAAATCTTCTATGCATCAAAGCCTTTTCTCTATAAAAAGAAAAGGCTTTGATGAAATCTTCTTTTACTAATTTCATCTTAATCTTTTAGCGCTGGCTCCATTAAAGCAATCGTTCCTTGCGATGCATCTATACGGACTTTTGCTCCTACTGGCAAAATAAATTGCTCGGCAATATGTCCAATGACAGCTCCAGTATAAGCCGGTATTTTTAACGGTTTGATATAATCGTTGAATAATTGGTCAAGTGTTACGGATCCATATCCCCCAGATGGTTTACAATCGGTACACTTGCCAAAAATAAACCCCTTGATTAGCCCCAGTATACCAGCATTTTTCAACTGGCAAAACATGCGATCAACACGTTCCATATCTTCGTCCACCTCTTCGATAAAAAGAATGGCGTCTTTAAAGCTTGGCAGATAGGATGAACCACATAAGCCGGTCAGTACGGTCATATTTCCACCCAGCAATGTTCCTTCTACTATACCAGGATGAATGGTGGCAATTCGGTCTTTGGTCTGTACAAGGTTATCACCTTTCGATTTGGGATTCTCAAATATCGACGGCCTGTTGGCTACAAATTGGGCATTGAAAGCTTCTGCCAACTTCTTTGTCCAGGTGCTGATACCCACCGCACCATGAAATGTCACAAGTCCCGTTTTGGCATACAATGCCAAAATTAAGGCTGTAATGTCCGAATATCCCAATAAGATTTTTGGGTTACTTGCTATCAGCTTATAATCTAATCTATCCAAAAGACGGGATGTCCCCGAACCGCCTCTGATGCAGACAATCGCATTGACGCTCTTATCTGCAAACATATCGTGTATATCTGCAATACGCTCTTGATCTGTACCCGCCAAATTGCCGTATCGACTGCGTATATGCTTCCCCTCTTTAATGTTAAAACCTAGCGTTGTAAATACTTCACCTGCAATGCGAATTGACTCCTCATCATCCAACACACCAGCTGGCGTTATTAATCCTATGGTATCACCCAGTTTTAGTTTCGTCGCAAGTAAAGCAGCTTGACCGAACAATTCAGTTTGATCTTTCCCTGACTGTGTCATCCCTAACATAGGAATTGACAATCCGCCTAAAGCGATCGACTTTATAAAGGCCCTTTTCTTCATCATGTTAATTACTATCGGTTGAACAACAGACGTTCTCCAGCACCTTTTTCAATCAGCTGTCCATTCGAGAAAGCAATTTCACCCGATACGAAAGTATGCTCGATTGTTGAACTAAATGTATGTCCTTCAAAAGGCGACCAGCCGCATTTTGACAGGATATTAGCTTTCGATACGGTATACGGCTTGTTGAGGTCGACCAATACAAGGTCTGCCCAATATCCCTCACGAATGTAACCTCTATCTTCAATTTCGAACAATGTAGCCGTATTATGTGCAGACTTTTGCACCAATTGTTCCAGGGTCATTTTTCCGGCTTTGACCATATCGAGCAAAGCTTGCAATGCGTGCTGCACAAGAGGTCCTCCACTTGGCGCGGAAGCGTAGGCCTGAGATTTTTCCTCCATGGTATGCGGAGCGTGATCTGTCGCTATCACATCGATATGACCATCCAGTACAGCTTTTAGAATCTGGTCGCGATCATTCGCTGTTTTAACCGCTGGATTCCATTTGATAAAGTTACCTTTTGAGGCGTAATCCTGGTCAGAAAACCACAGGTGATGAATACAAGCTTCAGCGGTTATTTTTTTATCTTTTAATGGAATATCATTCGTAAATAGTGCAATTTCTTTGGCAGTTGATATATGAAGGATATGCAAGCGCGTATGGTATTTTTTTGCGAGTTCGACAGCTTTTGAGGATGATAAGTAACAAGCCTCTTCAGAACGAATTAGGGGGTGCATCTCAATTTTCAGTCCATCTTCGCCATATTTCTCTTTAAATAAAGCCAGATTGGCCTTTATCGTCGCCTCATCTTCACAATGCGTAGCTACTAAGGTTGGAGCATTCGCAAAAATCCCTTCCAATGCTTTTTCATTATCCACCAACATATTTCCAGTAGAGGAACCCATAAAAACTTTTATCCCACATACATTCTTCGGATTCGTTTTGAGGACCTCCTCAAGATTATCGTTCGCCGCTCCCATAAAGAATGAATAATTGGCCAGCGAATTTCTAGCTGCAATATCATACTTATCTTGAAGTAACTCCTGCGTTAATGTGTTTGGAACCGTATTAGGCATTTCCATAAAGGAGGTGGTGCCTCCAGCCACTGCTGCGCGGCTTTCATGCCATATATCCGCTTTATATGTTAATCCTGGTTCCCTGAAATGAACTTGATCATCAATAAGCCCAGGGAATAAATGTAGTCCCTCCGCATTGATTTCTTGATCAGCAGGATGGTTAATTTCCTGAGCAATCATTTCGATGCGACCATTGCTGATATATACGTCAGCAACCTCAACTTTACCTTCATTAACAAGTTGTGCAGATTTTATAAGAATAGATGACATGTTGATTTTTTACTTTGCTTTAGGTCAAAAGTAAAGATTTGTAACCGTGATATCAAATGATCTTGCGAAAGAGTTCGATACCGCAACTGTAGTTTCATCAAACTCCTAAATCTTATTGTCCAATACGATTTAGGCATCCTGCGCAAGAAAAGTGTCGAATAACCTTTGCCTGTCAGATCTTAAAAGTCTTGCCTAAATTGGGATGTCTTTCCCAAGGATTTGAAAAACAAAGAAGAGGCCTGAGCCTCTTCCTTCATTCTTTATCGAATTTGTATCCCACACCTTTTACAGTGGTTACATAATCGTCACCTATCTTTTCGCGCAGCTTGCGGATATGGACGTCAATCGTGCGATTGGTTACTACAACAGAATCTTCCCAAATACTCTTTAAGATCTGCTCGCGTGTAAACACCTTATTTGGTTTTGATGCCAATAGATATAATAACTCAAACTCTTTCTTCGCTAGAACAATCTTTTGTTCTCCTTTGTAGACCAAGAATGAATCCCTATCAATAACCAAGTCGGAAATTTCAATTTTATCCTGAACAGAGGCATCCGATTCTTCAGTGGCATTTCTCCTCAAGATAGCATTGATGCGACTCATTAAAGCACGGGGCTTAATTGGCTTTGCAATATAATCATCTGCACCAACGTGAAATCCAGCAATCTCCGAATACTCTTCGCTTCTAGCAGTTAAAAATACCATGAATGTGCTTTTAAATTCAGGCATTGCCCGCATAATGCGACAAGCTTCAATTCCATCCATCTTGGGCATCATCACATCCAAAATGATCAGGTCAGGATTTACCTGTTTGGCAACGTTGATCGCCTCTTCCCCATTTTGCGCTGTAGAGACCTGATAACCTTCACGATTTAAGTTGAATGCAATTAAATCCAAGATATCCTTTTCGTCATCAACAATTAAAATCTTTTGTTTCGAAGAACTCATTTGTCTTATTTTTTTTGCTAAATTATAAACAAAATGATAACAATCAGTTAACCCTATGTTACCAAATTATTAAGTAATATGCTATTTAACAATAACACAAGGATTACTTAATTGTTTTCTTCAAAAACGTCTCCAGCTCCTCTCCGCGTAGATTTTTCGCTATAATAAAACCGTTCGGATCTAAGATGTAGGAAGTAGGCAAGGCTTTAACCCGGTAATCGATAACAACAGGCGAGCTCCAAGCTTTCAAATCAGATACATGTGTCCAAGTCAACTTATCATCTTCGATAGCCCGCATCCATGAACCAGGATTGTCGTCAAATGAAACAGATAATATTTCAAATCCTTTACCATGAAAGGCATTATACAACCGAACAAGATTAGGGTTCTCTTGACGACAAGGCATACACCACGAAGCCCAAAAGTCGATCAATGTATATTTACCTTTAAAACTAGACAACTTCACTTCTTTATTGGATGGTGTAAAGGATATCAGTTCAGGAGCAGGCTGCCCAATCGCCATTTTTTTTAGCTTTTGGGTTTCCTCTTTAAATTGGGTCACGTACCTATTCTCCGTAAATTCATCCTTTATTTTATCGGCATAAGCAATAATTTCACTTTCCGCCACTTCGGGATCTAAGGTGGAGATGGCATAAAATCCAGCCAAATCATTGTGTTTATTCGAAAAATCGACCGCTTTCTTCGTATATGTACGTAGTACTTCTGCAAATTTGGCTTTATATTCTGCACGAATCTTTTCAATCTCGTCTGCTGTCGAGTTCGAAGTTAGCTTAGAAAATACCGTTTGCAAGGAATCCTGCACATAATCGCGATAGTTCCGTTCTTTGGCAAAGGGCTGTATCGTTTTTGACAATTCAGAACCTTCCACCTGGTAATCATTGACATCCTTATGAAGGTCTGTATTAAAAGTAATGGTCTCCCCAGGAGAGGCGATCAAATCATACCGATTTTTACCTACCCGCAAAGATAATAATCTGGATTGGCTAGCAGGTCTTACAAACTGAAATTTGTTATTGTCGCCAAAAAACATAGAATCGAGTTTTGTATCCCCTTCATATAACGAAATAACTTTGACATTGCCAGGATTTTCGACATTTCCTGCAATGGTAAACTGCTCCTTATTTTGGCAACTCATCATCAAACCAACAATTCCTACCGCAAAAAAAACTGCCTTTTTCATCCGTTTATTTTTAGTTGTTAATACCTATCCTTAATAGCCTTATTTAACTGCTCTTAAATTTATTTCAAGAAGTCTATTGCGCGCGCAATTGCGACCTTTAATCCCGCAGGATTTTTACCTCCAGCTGTCGCGAAGAAAGGCTGACCACCGCCCCCTCCTTGGATATCCTTAGCTAATTCTCGAACAATTGTACTTGCATTTAATCCTTTTTCTTTAGCCAATTCGTCGGATAAAACAACAGTCAAGCTTGGCTTACCATCAAATTCAGCACCTATTACTAAAAACAAGTTAGTGACAGCACCTTTTAAAGCATACGCCAATGTTTTCACAGCTTCAGCATTTGGAAGATCAACAATGGTAGACAAGAAATTAATCGGTCCAACCTGTTGGATCTCTGCTTCTAAATCAGCCTTCAAGGCTAACGATTTTTCTGTGATACTTTTCTCGACTTCTTTCTTCAAGGCACCATTCTCATCGATGATTTTACCTAACGCAGACACAAAATCCTTTGGATTATTCATGAGCTCTTTCAGGTGATGAACCAATTCAAAATGTTCACGGATAACCGATGCTGAGCGCGTTCCCGTAATTGCTTCGATACGACGGACACCAGCGGCGACAGCAGATTCGGAAACAATTTTGAAAAACCCGATCTGACCCGTTGCTTTGACATGTGTACCCCCACAGAGTTCTTTGGAATATTGATCTTCAAAAGTAATCACACGCACAAAATCACCATATTTTTCCCCAAATAAGGCTGTAACACCCGAATTAAGGGCCTGTTGGTACGGAACATTCCGTTCTTCCTTCAAGGGTATATTTTCGCGAATCTTAGCATTGACAATATCCTCTACCTGCTTAATCTCCTCGTCGGTCATTTTCGCAAAATGAGAGATATCAAAACGTAAAGTATCGGCGTTAACCAATGATCCCTTTTGGTTCACGTGATTTCCCAATACCTGTTTCAAAGCTGCATGTAATAAATGGGTTGCCGAGTGATTGTTTTCGGTATCGGTTCTTTTGGTTTTATCAACCTGCGCTACAAATGTACCTTTCAATTCAAGCGGTAACTTGTTTGTAAAGTGAACAAATAGCCCATTTTCCTTTTTAGTATCTGTGATATAGATTTTCTCACCTGTTGATTCCGAAATCAATTCCCCAGAATCGCCCACTTGGCCCCCACCCTCAGCGTAAAAGGGGCTAACTGAAAGCACCAATTGGAATTGCTCTTTGTTTTTTGCTACAACTTTACGGTATTTAACAACCTCGGTAACGGCAGTTAATGTATCGTATCCTACGAATTCAAACCCTTCATCTTGATTCACTTCAATCCAATCACCAGTGTCAATCGCAGTGGCAGCACGAGAACGATCTTTCTGAATTTGAAGTGCTTGGTTGAAACCCTCCATATCGACAGTTAAACCTTTTTCACGCGCTAACAATTCCGTTAAGTCGATCGGGAATCCGTAAGTATCATAGAGTTCGAAAGCAAAATCCCCCTTAATGACAACGTTATTCTCCACATAATTTTCAAATCGCTGTACGCCAGTGGACAAGGTTCTAAGGAACGAAACCTCCTCTTCTAAGATCACTTTCTGTACAAAATCCTGTTGTTGAATCAATTCATCAAATACGCCTGCGAACTGAGACGCCAATACAGGTACAATTTCGTTAATAAAAGGGGTTTTAAAGCCTAAAAATGTATAAGCATAACGTACCGCGCGGCGTAAAATACGGCGAATCACGTAGCCTGCTTTATTGTTGGATGGCAGTTGGCCATCGGCAATTGCAAAACTTACTGCACGGATATGATCGGAAACTACGCGCATGGCAATGTCAGCCTTTTCATCTATACCATATTTTATACCTGATTTTTCAGCGATAAAATCGATAGTAGGTGTAAATACGTCGGTATCATAATTGGAAGTCTTACCCTGTATGCATCGCACCAAACGCTCAAAGCCCATTCCAGTATCAACATGTTTAGATGGTAGCGACTGAAGCGAGCCATCTTTCAATCGATTAAATTGCATGAATACGAGATTCCAGATCTCAATGACTTGAGGGTGGTCTGCATTCACCAAACTCTGACCGGAAGTTTGTTCACGCTCTTCTGTGCTGCGCATATCAAAATGGATTTCGGAACAAGGCCCACAAGGTCCTGTCTCCCCCATTTCCCAAAAATTATCTTTCTTGTTCCCAAGGAGAATTCTATCTTCGCTAATCCATTCTTTCCAGAAATTGAAAGCTTCCATATCACGCTCCAAGCCTTCTTTGGCATCTCCTTCAAAAATAGTTACATACAGACGGTCTTTGTCTAACTTATATACAACTGTCAATAGTTCCCAAGCCCAAGCAATCGCTTCTTTCTTAAAGTAATCACCGAAACTCCAGTTTCCTAACATCTCAAACAACGTGTGATGATAGGTGTCAATGCCGACCTCTTCCAAATCATTGTGCTTTCCAGAAACACGTAAACAGCGTTGAGTATCGACAACGCGAGGAAATTTAATGGGTGCTTCACCCAGAAATAAATCTTTGAATTGATTCATTCCCGCATTGGTAAACATTAAAGTTGGGTCATTTTTTACAACTACTGGTGCTGATGGTACTATTTGATGCCCCTTACTTTTAAAAAAGTCCAAAAAGGCCTGACGAATTTCTCTACTTGTCATTTAATTATCTAAAAATATGTGCAAACTTACTCAAAATTGATAGGTTATGCAATGTGGAATTCCATATATTGACCTTGAAACGACCGTTTTCTCTAAACAACGAAAAGTGCGACTTTGACTTTTCAAACAAAAAATTCAGATGCTAACATTCAGCCAGTTAAGACATACCAATTTTATTGGTGACAGCAATCACAAATTGATATTAAATATAACATTCTAAAAGTGTTATTCGTTATTCATATTTGTGCAAAGCTTCTCAGCTTTCACATGTAAAACGATAAAAACTATTTGACCTGAGGTCATCCACAATTACATTTGTTTTATTACATTTGATAGTAAAATAGGGAATTGGGTATACTTTCAAGCACATTCCCTAGTGCAAAATAAATAAGATTAGATTTTGTAGATTAAATTCCTTCTAATGAAAAAAAACATTCTACTACCGGTAGATTTTTCGGCTCATGCTATCAATGCTGTTAATTATGCGGTGAACCTATCCCTGGAAAAGGGTTATGCGCTCCACCTTTATCACAATTACACCTCTGCTTCTGCGGTGTTCGAGGAAGAAAACAGCCCTAATGACGCAAACTCTCCAATTTTTAAAGCAGATATCCTTATCAAAGATCTGGCAGAATCAATAAAGCTACAACATCCTACACTTCAAATATCGACACAATGCGAGCGAGGTATGATTACAGAAACGCTACCTGAACTTGCTACTCCGGATCAGTTTGATTTTCTAGTTATGGGCACTAAGGGCATCACCAATGAGGACAGTAAGCTTATTGGCAGCACCACGTATGTCATTAGCAAAAAAGCCAAAATACCCGTATTAGCCATTCCAAACGAAGCATATTATACACCTATAGATACTGTCGGCCTACTGTCCAATTTTAAAGAAGAAGAGATCCATACAGTAAAAGACTTTGTCAATATTATCGGTAAAGATTTTGAGTTAAAACTTATGCATGTACACTACGATCACTCTTCAGAAAATAGAATCGAGGATAAGCTTGAAGTATGGAAATATAAGATCAAAAAACATATCGGCGTAACCAATATTGCAATAGAAGTTGATTCGATCCAAGGTGATATTGAGGATCTAGATACAGTTCCAGAAGTCATTAACGAGATGATCCATAACGAAAAGATTAAAATTCTATTAGTGACAAGATCGAGAAAATCATTCTTTGAACGTGTCTTTTCGCGTTCGGTCGCAAAAGCATTATTTAGCCATCCGTTAATCCCGATATTTTTCACAAAAGCATAATACCTTATAGCCATGTCTAAACTATTAATACCTGTCGATTATTCCGAAAATGCACGAGTAGCCGCATTTTATGCCGCGCAAGTGGCTGCGATGTCAAATAATGAGATCACACTCTTTCATTCGTTCACATCCCACAGCAATAAATTTGCAAATGCGAAGCATTTAGTAGACCCTACGGAGGTGGAAGCTCATCAGAAAATGGAGAAGCTTGTAGCCGAACTTCTACAAGAATATCCTTCACTTAAAATTTCTACATTATTTGACAACGGCATTTTGGCCGAAACGCTGGAAAAACAAGAGATAAAAGAGACATACCAAACGATTATTATGGGTACAAAAGGAGTCACAGGACTCGAATCTGTTTTGATCGGAAGTAATACTTATGATGTTATTAAAGAGTCCAAAATACCTGTTTTAGCTGTTCCAAAAAATGCGATAAAGCTCAAAAAGGATACCATTGGTTTGTTAACAAATTTCAAACCTGGCGAACTTGAAGTGCTCAAACAAGCTATTCCGTTATATGGCAAAGACTTCCATCTTCAACTGATTCACATTAATAAAAATGAACTGGAAATCAAAGTATTAGGAAAAAAACTAGAAAACTGGATCGAAGAGATTATTAGTGAAACTGGCATTGAAGACATTTCATACATTGTCAAATCGCCTAGTTATTTTGCGGGTTCTCGAGAGAATGTGGCTAACGGTATTCATACCATTATCCGGGACGAAGACATTGATGTTATTTTGATTACCAAAAGCAGGAAAACTTTTTTTCAAAACATTTTTACTGAAAATATTGTTAAGCATCTGGCTTTTGAAATTGAAGTGCCAAACTTCTTTGGACGTGTAGAGTAACCAAATAATTTTTGGCAAATTTATTGCAAGAGTGTTCAGTGAGTTAATTTAACAACAGTATTATAGTAGATAATTTTACAAACACGCATTATGAAAATTAGCCTTAAAAAATCAGGA
>Ga0308156_1002441_pt1 | contig 16622 bp, 14 predicted proteins | sample PhyAR2_FD_201041 | JGI IMG/M metagenome (GOLD analysis project Ga0308156, IMG submission 201041) | Phyllosphere microbial communities from UC Gill Tract Community Farm, Albany, California, United States - DLSL A.R2 | ecosystem: Host-associated > Plants > Phyllosphere > Unclassified | place: USA... | reverse complement strand
CGATCAGGTGCGCCGTGGTGTTCAGCTCGAGGTCGGCCTCGGGGTCGGTCGCGAGCGGGCGGCTGCGCCCGCACCCGCGCTGGTCGAGGGCCACGACCCTGTGGGTGCTCGCGTCGAAGTGCTGCCGGTGCCCGGCCGTGAAGCCCGAGCCGGGGCCGCCGTGCAAGAACAGCGCGGGGATCCCGTCGGTCGCGCCCCACGACTCCCAGTAGACGGACTGCCCGTCGTCGGTCTCGAGGGTCCCGGAGGTCAGGTTCTCGCTCATGCCGCAGGCCTCACCAGTCGTGCTCCCTCGGTCCGGAGCACCTGCCAGGGCGTGCAGCACGGCACACCGACCGCAGCGCAGGCCTCGGGGATCTTGATCCGTCTCCTCGAGTCCGGCGACGGGGTCTCGTGCGTCACGACCGTGTACCCGAGGTCGCAGGCCTGGGCGACCAGCGTGTAGTCGGCGGACGCGAGGAACTCTCGTTCGGCGCTCGCGGTGTACCGGTCGTGCCGGTTGGCCCAGCGGGCCAGCGCTGTCAGTGGGCCGGCGGCAGTCGACCGAGGACTCAGGTAGAGGTCGCGGCCTGCGGACCTGGACCACTCGGACAGCTCGTCACCGCGACCTTCCACCTCGTCTCGGACGGCTGTCACGCTGAAGACCCGCCCAGCGTGCCTGGCCTCCACGAGCCACTCCCAGAATCCGGGCGCGAAGTCGAGGCCGTAGTAGCGGTCCTTCGCCTCGATGAGGATGTTCGAGTCGACGATGTACATCAGTGCGCCTCCAGATGGGCGGCAAAGCCGTCGAAGGCTCTGGTCGTCCGCGTGCTGAGCAACCTGTAGGCGTCTCGGTACAGGGTCCCGCCCTCACGGGCGTCGGCGACGACTGCGCGTGCGAACCGACGTCCGACCCTGTAGGGCCAGACGTAGTACGGGTTGCCGCCCGAGCTCTTGTCCTCGTCCAGACGCCGGACCGCGATCGCCCGGAGCCGGGCCTCCTCGGAGAGATAGATCCCGCGGAACCTGTCCCACGTGAGCCGACCCTCGTCGTAGAGCCGTCGCAGGACGACGAGCGTCGAGACGTGGAAGCGACGTCCTAGAGCCTCCAGGGTCGGCTCCGGGTTCGAGAGATCGACCCGTGCCGGGATCATGGCTGTCGGGACGAGCACGCGACCTGCGACGGCGTTGCACCAGCGCTCGACCTCGGCGAGATCATGGTCGTGGTCCGGTGAACCTGCTGACGAGGAGACTCCTGGAATCCCGAGGGCCACGTGCGCCACCTCGTGGAAGAGCGTGAAGGCCTGGGCGTTCTTGGTGTCAGAGCCGTTGACGAAGACCAGCGGCGCGAGGGAGTCCACGAGAGTGAAGCCCTGGAACTCGTCAGTGTCGAGCCTGCGGTGCGTGTTGTTCCCGACCAGGCTGTTGACCATGACCATGATCCCGCTGGACTCGACGGCCTCGACCATGTGCCGCAGGGCGTCCTGCTGCGTGGCGGACGGCGCTCCGGCCGCGTAGCCGACGGCGTCGCTGATCGCTCCTGCCGCGGTCTCCGGGGCGGTGCTGGTGGTCACCGACCCGACAAGAGGCGAAGGATCTGCACCGAGTCGGGCGAGATAGGCGGAGAACCAGTCCTGACGCTCGGAGCACATCGCGATCGTGTCGAGCAGCGCGCTGCTGGGTGCTGATCCCCGGACCTCTCTGCGACGGAAGTCGGTCACGGGAAGACGTTCTTCGGGGACGTGGTCCAGGAAGAAGTAGCCCAGCGGGACGTGGGTGGTGGAGGCGAAGTCCTGGAGCTGGCCGAAGGTGGGGTCGAGAAGTCCTCCGATCCAGTCATCGAGCTTCGCGAACCTGTCGAGGTGGATGTCGGCAGCCGATGCTGCATCCGCTGCCCAGGCGACGACCTCAGGGTTCACAGCGACACGTTCGACCATCTGGCACCCCTCCTGAGCGAGTCTCGAGGTTCGATCGTAGCGGCGCGCCGAGGACGAGAGGCGTTGTCCACAGCCCCTGCCTGGACTGCTGACCTCGTGTCACAGATCGGGTGGGTTCTGCACAGGTCTGCGGGTCGTGCTGGACATCGGCGCGCGATCCGCGTTGGGTAAGCACCATGCCTGCCGCTGACGTCACGTCTTCCTCGCGCGCCCACCGTCGACCGCGCCCCCGGACCCTGGGGGCCGCGGCCCTGTCTCTCGCGCTCGTCGTCGGCGGCCTCACGGCCTGCGGCGCCGAGGACACGGCGCAGGACGACGCGGAGGCGCTCGCGACGAAGATCGCCGAAGGCCTGGTCGACGGCGACTTCACAGGGGTCGCCTTCAGCGACGCGTCCCCCGCGGAGGCCGCCGAGGCTCACGCCGCGATCGTCGCCGCCGTCGCGGACGCCCCGCACACCGTCGAGGTCACGGACGTGGTCCTCGACGAGGAGAAGACGAGCGGGACCGCGACCTTCGCCCACACCTGGGACGTCTCGGGGATCCCCTGGACGTACTCGACCGAGGCGCCGCTGGCGGTCTTCGAGGAGACGTGGGAGTCGCAGTGGGACCCGGCGCTCGTGGTCGAGGGGCTCGTCTCCGACGAGACGCTCCAGCTGAGCCGCACGATGGCGCCGCGCGCCGACATCCTCGGTGCGGGTGACACCCCGATCGTCACCGAGCGGCCCGTGCGCAGGGTCGGCGTCGACAAGACGCGGGTCGAGGCGACCGAGCTCGACGCGACAGCCCGGACCTTGGCCGGTCTCGCGCAGATCGACGCCGACGCCTACGCCGCCAAGGTCGCCGCAGCCGGCGAGAAGGCCTTCGTCGACGCCGTGACGCTGCGGACCGAAGACCCCAGCTACGACTTCGACGCGATGGCCGCGATCCCGGGCGTGCTGCTCGTGGACGCCACGCTGCCGCTCGCGCCGACCCGAGACTTCGCAGCACCGGTCCTCGGCCGTGCGGGTGAGGCGACCGCGGAGATCGTCGAGGAGTCCGGGGGCACGATCACCGCGGGCGACGTGACGGGTCTGTCCGGGCTGCAGCGTCAGTATGACGAGCAGCTGCGTGGCACGCCCGGCATCGCGCTCGAGGCTGTCAGCGAGGCCCGCGGCGCGCGGGTCCTGCTCGACCAGGCCGCCGTACCCGGCGAGCCCTTGCGGACCACCCTCGACGTGGGGGTCCAGCAGCTCGCGGAGGACACCCTCGTCGGGCAGACGGTCCCCTCGGCGATCGTCGCGATCCGGCCCTCGACGGGCGAGGTGCTCGCCTCGGCGAGCGGGACCGCGGGCGGGGGCGTGTCGACCGCGACCACGGGCATGTACGCGCCGGGGTCGACCTTCAAGATCGTCACGTCGCTCGCGCTGCTGCGCAGCGGCCTGACCGCCGACTCGCCGCTCGACTGCTCGGCCGAGGCCGTGGTCGACGGTCGCGCCTTCGTCAACTACCCGGACTACCCGGCGGGCAAAATCGGTCAGATCCCCTTGACCGACGTGATCGCGAACTCGTGCAACACGGCCCTCATCAACGCCTCTGGGCAGGTCACGCAGGCTGATCTCGCCTCGGCCGGTGAGGCGCTCGGTCTCGGTCTCGCCCAGCAGTCTGGTCCGGGCGTGTTCACAGGCTCGGTCCCTGCCGATGCCGAGGGCACCGAGCACGCCGCCTCGATGATCGGCCAGGGGCAGGTCCAGGCCTCGCCGATGGCGATGGCCACCGTCGCGGCGTCCGTCGCCGCCGGGACGACGGTGCGGCCGACCCTCCTCGCGCAGGAGGCCGACCCCGTCGAGTCTGACCTCCCCGAGGCACCGGCCGCGCCGCTGACCGCGGACGAGGCAGCGCAGCTGAGCGCCTTCATGCGGGCCGTGGTCACCGACGGCGGCGCGTCGTTCTTGCAGGACGTGCCCGGCGAACCCGTGGGTGCCAAGACCGGGACCGCGCAGTACGGCGACGGCAGCACGAACCACGCGTGGATGATCGCGGTCCAGGGGGACCTCGCGGTCGCGGTCTTCGTCGAGACGGGCGACTACGGCTCGACGACGGCCGGACCGCTGCTCGAGGCCTTCCTCGACGGTCTCGCCTGAGGCGACTGGTGTGCCCGTGGTGTGACTGAGCCGACTTCGGGCAGCGCGCCCGGGCCGTGGGACCGGCGTTAGGGTCGGACGAGAGCCGTCCGTGACCCCCCGGACCCGATCCGCGCCTGCGGCGCAAGGAGAACCATGAACACCACCCCTGTCCGTCACCGCAGGTCTGCCGCGCCCCGCGCGATCCTCGTCGGTCTGGTCACAGCCGTCGCGCTGCTGCTGGGTGCCTCGACCGCGTCGGCCCACGACACCGTCATCGGGACCGCGCCCGGCGACGGCGAGACGCTCACGACCGCCCCGACGCAGGTGACCGTCGAGACCAGCGCCGTGCCGCAGAGCATCGGCTCACGCATGGTCATCACGGCCTCGGACGGCACCGTGCTGTTCGACGGAGAGCCGACGATCGCCGACCGCGTCGCGAGCGTGGAGCTGCCCGCGGTCGCGAACGACAGCTACCAGGTGGCCTGGCGCCTCGTGTCCTCCGACGGGCACCCGATCGACGGGACCTTCGGCTTCGTCGTCGACGACCCGGCCGCGGTGGCCCCGACCGAGGACCCGACGACCGACGCGGCCACCCCCACGGCCGACGAGACGACGGCGCCCGCGACGACCGCCGCTGCTCCCTCGGAGGACTCGACGACCGCCACCGCGGCTGACACGACCGACGACGGCTCGAGCACGTCCTGGATCCCGGTCGCGCTGATCGTCGTGGTCATCGCCGGCCTCGTGCTCCTCGTCCTCTTCCGCCGCCGCTCGGCCCTGCAGGACAACTCCTGACCTGACCGCACGAGGCGCCCCGCGCCCCGGCACCCACGAGGTCGCCCGATGGGGAACGAGGTCGCACCACGTGCCGCGAGGTCGCACAGACACGCCATATCAGCCCCGTGAGGAGCAGATCCGGCGTGTCCGTGCGACCTCGTTCTTGATGATGCGACCTGGATGCGAGGGAGGCGACCTCGGCGCTGGCGGACGGGAGGTAGCTGACGTGGGCTCGGGGTGGTGGGCCACACAGCTCCCACCGTTCGCCGCGGTGGGCCGCACCGCTCCCACGGCTCGTCGCAGCGGTTCTCAGCCGCAGGTGAGGCCTGTCGTGAGGGAGTCGAGGTTGGCGCGCATGATGTCGAGGTAGTCGGCCGACTCGTCAGCCCGGCTCTCGATCGGGTCGAGCAGCGCGGTCCCGACACCGAGGTCGTCGGCGAGGGTCTGGGTCACCTTCGGCCCGACGGCCCGCTCGAAGAAGAGGGTCGAGACGCCGTCGCGCTCGACGATCGTCCGGACCTCGCGCAGACGCTTGGGGGAGGGCTCGGTGTCAGGGTTGATGCCGGTGATGCCCTCCTGGACCAGCCCGTACCTGTCGGCGAGGTACCCGAAGGCCTCGTGCGAGGTGACGAGGGTGGCGCCCTGGCACTGGGCGAGCCCGTCGGCGAACTCTTGGTCGAGCTCGTCGAGCGATGCCGTGAGGGCCTTCGCGCCGGCCGTGTAGTCCGCGGCGTTGTCGGGGTCGATCGCGCTGAGCTCCGCGGCGACGGCGTCTCCGACGAGGGAGAGGCGGGTGGGCTCGAGCCAGAAGTGCGGGTCGGCGGCGTCGGCCTCTGCGGCCTCGGCTGAGTCGACCACGTGCTCGGGGGACTGCGCCGCGACAGCCTCGTCGGTCGCGTTCTGGAGCCCGGAGAGGTAGACGACGAGGTCGGCCTGCCCGATCCCGCGGACCTGGGCGGGGGAGAGCTCGAGGTCGTGCGGCTCGGCCGCGGCAGGGGTGAGGTTGGAGACGCTCACGTGCTCCCCGCCGACCTGCTCGACGACGAACTGGAGCGGGTAGAACGAGGCGAGCACCTCGACGGTGCCCTCGGTGCCGGTGTCGTCGGCGGACCCGTCGGAGGAGCAGGCGGTGAGGAGGGTGAGGGCGGCGATCGTGGTCGCGGCCAGGGCGGCGGGGGTGCGTCGCATGGTGGTCTCGTCTCAGGTCGTGGGGGGTGCGGGTGTGCCGGCGGGTGACGGTGAGCGCGTGGCGTCGGGAGGGGCGTCGTCGCCGAAGGCTCCGGCCCCGGTGTGCGCCGACCGCCAGACGCGGGTGCGCCCGCCGGTGGTGATCACCGGCGGGCGGACCCGGTCTGCAGGAGGTGCGGAGAGCTGTGGCCGGTCACCCGTGCGGGGCTCGCGGGCAGCCGAGAGTGGCTCAGCTCAGCTCAGCTCGTCGCGGTCTCGGTCGGCTCGTCGCTGTGCTCGTCTGAGTGCTCGTCCGAGTGCTCGTGGTCGTGCTCGTCGGTGGCCTCGTCAGCGTGCTCACCCTCGGCGTGCTCGCCGTCGGTGTGCTCGTGCTCGGCCTCGGCGCCGTGCTCCACGTCGCCCGAGGCGCCGGTGAGCTCGTTGGGGACGACGGTCAGCTCGACGCTGTTCCAGATCTCGCCGGTCTCGATGTCGACGGCGTGGATCATCGAGGTGGCCGGGTCGGTGATGTACGCGCTGCCGTCCTGGACGTAGAGGGTCGGGCGGGGGTCCTGCCAGGTCTCGGACTCTTCCCACGCGTCGATCACAGGGATCGAGCGCGTCACGGTGCCGGACTCGGGGTCGATGACGTGCAGCGCACCGTCGGTGCCGAGCACCAGGGCCTCGCCGGCGTCACCGCGGCCGAGGGAGCGGAAGGTGTACGAGGCGGGCAGGTCGACCAGCTTCATGGAGGCGTCGCGGGTGTCGATGATCGAGACGCGGGTGGGGCGCTCGAGGTCGGCCTCGGGGTCGGACTTGTAGTCGCCGAGCACGAAGGGCGACTCCTCGCTGCCGGCCTGGTTGCCGATGCGCCCGTAGGCGTCGGGGCTGGTGACCTTGCTGATGACGCCGTCCTTCGTGACGAGCGCACCGTCCTCGCAGCCGATGACGACGGCCTCGTCGGCCGCCACGGCCTCGCCGTGCACGCCTGGGCACTGGTCGTTCGCGCCGATCTCGGTGCCCTCGGCGTCGAGGACGCGGATCCCTGTGCGGGCGTCTTCGGTGCCCTCGGAGACGACGAGCGTCCCGTCGCTGAGCTCGACCGCCACGCCGTGGTGCGCGCTCGGGGTGGTGAGCTCGCGCAGCTCGCGGGCCTCGTCGGCCACGGAGGCCGAGTCGAAGACCGTCACGGCGCCGGTGCCGTCGTCGAAGAGTGCCGTGCGGCCCTCGTGGACAACCGCGTGGCCCGGCTTCTCGGCCGCGAAGGACACGTCGGTCAGTGCGGGGGCGCTCGTGTAGTAGTGCGCGTGGTCGCCGTGCGGCTCGGCCCAGGTGCCGGCGTCGAGGACCTGGAACTTGCCGGCTGTCGAGACGAGGACGTGGCGTCCGTCGCCAGCCGGGTTGATCCGGTTGAAGCCTTCGAGGTCGAAGTCGTCGATGGTCTCGAGCGAGGTCGAGTCGAGGACCTGGATGCCGCCGTCGTAGGTGACCACGAGGCGGGGGGTGAGGCCGGCGGCCTCGACGGCGGGGGCGCTCGTCGTGGTCTCGGTCGGCTCGGAGCCGCTGCCCGTCGAGGCGTCGGCGGAGTCGTCGGAGGACGAGCAGCCGGCCAGCAGGACGAGGGGCAGCGCAGCGCCGAGCGCGACGGCCCGGGGGAGGCGTCGGGGCGTGCGGGTGGGGGTGAGGGTGGGGCGCATGGGGTCGACGGGCACAGGGCTCGGGGCCTGAGGTGCCCACTCCTTTCGGTGATGCGGGAGGGGTTCGGGGAGAGCGTAGCAGAGAATGAGAACGGTTATCGTTACGTTCTGATCACGTGGTGCGCACGTCCCCCGGTGGCCCGACGAGTCGTCCTCGGGCAGGCTGGGAGGCCCTGCCCCACCGACGGACGAGAGGTCTCACCATGAGCGACTCCCACTACGACACGCAGTTCTTCGTGGTCGACGACGCCGCCGGCACGGTCGACGAGCTCAAGGACGCCCTCCGCGCCTGGGCCCAGGACCGCGACGGCGGGACGCTCCAGGAGCACGCCCGCGACGAAGGCCTCGAGTTCTTCGCGTGGGAGATCGACGGCTGCACCTTCTCCATCTCCTTCGACGACGTCGCCGACGAAGACCGCTGGTTCTACGCCGGCCCGATCGCCGACTCGCACGCCGCGCTCGCGGTCTACCGCGCGCCCTTCTTCGTCTCGGTCACGGGCAACGCCCCCGAGGACGAGGAGGGCAACCCCGACCTGGAGCGCCTGCTCACCGAGGGTCTCGAGCTCGCGCGCGTCTTCGAGCGCCCCGGCATCGTGGCCGTCGGCATGGGGCCGAGCGGCAAGCGCGACGCCGCGGAGCCCGTCCCCGGGACCGAGCTCGCAGACCCTGACGAAGAGTTCGTGGTCGAGCTCCGCAAGCGCCAGATCAGCGACGGTCTCTGAGGTCGCTCTGCTGGCCGAGGTCGCCCGGGACGCGGTATCGGAGTGTCGACCCGGCTCTCCGCCCGGGCGGCGCCAGGCCTCGGGGGAGGCCGAATCGGGCCTCGCGCCTGGACGGTGCTCGGCCTCGAGGGAAGCGGGCTCGGCCTGTGCCTCGGCCCGGACCTACGCCTCGACGGTGATCGGCCCCGGGGGCAGGTCGAGTCGACGCGCCCCGGCACCCTCGTCGCCGAGGGCGTCTTCGGGGTTGAGCAGCCAGCAGGCCTTCATCGACAGGCAGCCGCAGCCGATACAGCCGGTGAGCTCGTGCTCGAGCTGCTCGATCGCCCGACGGCGCTCTTCGAGGCCCTTCTTCCACTCCCGCGAGGCCCGCTGCCAGTCGGCGTGGCTCGGTGTGGAGTCGAGCGGGACGGTCCTCAGCGAGGCCTGGACGTCCGAGAGCGGCACGCCGAGGCGCTTGCCGACAGTGATGAGGGTGATGCGCCGGAGCATGTGCCGCCTGTAGCGGCGCTGGTTGCCCGACGTCCGCGTCGAGGCGATGAGGCCCAGCCGCTCGTAGTAGTGCAGGGCGGAGACCGCGACCCCGGTCCGGCGGCTCACCTCGCCGATCGACAGCAGCTGCTCGGGCGCGCGCTCGTCGCCCGCGCTGCCGGGTCCGTCGGTCATCTGCCCTCCCAGGTAGACCTCAACCCTAGATGAGGTCGCGAGAGGACCCTGGCCCGGGCAGCCCGGGCAGCCCGGGCGGTGACGGCCCTCGGCCTCAGCTCGGGTCGAGGAACGGCACGAGCGCCTCGCTGATGCTCTCGCGAGCCTCGTCGTCCGAGATCGTCGGCGTGCCGTCGCCGGGCTGGACCCCGTAGTCGCCGAACTGTGCGTGCGACGCACCGTCGATCCGCACGACCGTGGTGCTGGCGGGCAGGTCGGCGAGCGAGTCGTCGATCTTCGCGGGTGTCGCGAGGCCGTCCTGGGTGCCCGAGACGGAGATGACGTCGAGGTCGGTGCTGCTGGCGAGCGCGTCGCCCGAGCAGTACGAGGCGAGCAGCACGAGGGCGTCGACCTCTCCGGGCTCGGCGTAGCTGCAGGCCTTGACCCCACCCATGCTGTGACCGCCGACTGCCCACGAGCCGACCTCGGGGACGAGGTCGGTGAAGGCGTCGAGCGGGCGCCGCTCGAGGATCGCCAGGTTGAGGAAGGGCTTGACGATCACGACGGTCGTGCCCTCGGCGGCGACCTCCTGGAAGGTCGCCGCGTAGGCCTGCGGGTCGACCTTGGCGCCCGAGAGGAACACCAGCCCGCGGCCGTCGTCCTCGCCGGTGGGGCGCAGGATGACGATGTCGCCCCGGTCGTCGAGGTCGACGCGCGGGTCCTCCTGGACGGCTGCGAGACCTGCCGGCTCGGCCGGGTAGGTGTCGTTCGCCCACCAGAGGAAGGCCGAGACGGCGATCGCGAGGAGAGCCACGACGCTGATCCCGATGATGGTGAGGACCCGCCGGTGGCGGCGGACCCACCCTGGGGCGGACGGTTCGGGTGATGTCGTCATGGCGGGTCTCCTCGACAGATAGTACGGCTACCGTACCATCTGGAGGGGCGTTAGGGTGAGCCGGTGACCCGACCTCCGGCAGAGCCCCCTGAGCTCTCGGCCGCCCTGCTCCGCGACCTCCAGGACGCGATCGGCGAGGCAGGCTCAGCCCTGGCGCGCCGCATGGAGATGAGTGCGACCGACGCCTCGGCCATCGAGCACATCTCGCTGTCGAGGCCGCACCTGAGTCCTGGCGAGCTGGGGGAGCGGCTCGCCGTCACGCGTTCGTCGGCGACCGAGATCGTCGACAGGCTCGTGCGAGCCGGTCACGTCGAGCGCGTCCGGGACGAGGCCGACAGGCGTCGCTTCAGGCTGGTCCCGACCGAGAGCGCGCAGGAGCGGGTGCGGGACGAGCTGAGCCCTCTGGTCGGAGCGCTCGACGCCGCGGCAGACGGCCTGTCGGCTGCTGAGCGCAGGGTCGTCGCGCTGTACCTGGGGCGCGTGGTCGAGGCGTACAGGGGGTTTGCGGCCGAGGGCGAGCGCTAGCGGTCGAACCTCGGCGACGAAACCAACAAGAACGCTTGTACAACACGTCTTGTAGATGTAGCGTCGGCGACATGACGACTCCACCGACGCCCGAGGACCGCACCGCCGTCCCGCTCCGGATCCAGGAAGTGGGTGCTCTCCGGGCGCTCGCGAACCCGTTGCGCATGCGGATCCTCGGACGGCTCCGGCAGGACGGCCCGTCGACTGTCGGGGCCCTGGCGAGCGCCACGGGGGCCGCCGCCGGCTCGGTGAGCTTCCACGTGCGGACCCTCGTCGAGCACGGTTTTGTCGTGGAGGTCCCCGAGCTCGCGCGGGACCGGCGCGAGCGCTGGTGGGCTGCCACGGCGAGCACCACGAGCTGGGAGCCTGCGGACTTCCAGGGCAGCGCCGACGGTCGTGACGCGACGGGTGAGCTCGAGCGCGCGATCTTGCGCAGCCAGCTCGCCTCCGCAGAAGAGGCCCTCGACAGGCGCGACGCGACGCCGCACGAGTGGGTCGCTGCCGGGGCGTACGGCGACGACAGGCTCCTGCTGACCCTCGAGGAGGCCCGCGAGCTCCGCGGCGACCTCGAGGGGGTGCTCGCCCGCTGGCGCGACAGGGTCGACGCAGCAGAGCGGGGCCCGGACGACGAGACGGCCCCGATGACGGTGGTCGTGCACAGCTACCGGGCGGCGCCGTGACCTCACCCCGGCGACGTGGTCCGCTGGTCGCGCTGCTCGGCGCTCAGGTGCTCGCGACGGGCGGCAACGTCGTCACGCTCGTCGCCCTCCCGCTCTACGTCCTCGCGGAGACGGGCAGCCCGTCGATGGCGGGCGTCCTGGCTGTCGTCACCACGGTTCCCGTCGTGCTCGGCGGGGCCTTCGGCGGGGTCCTTGTCGACAGGGTCGGCTACAGGCGCAGCTCGATCGTCTCGGACGTGGTCGGCGGGCTGACGATCGGGCTGGTCCCGCTCCTCCATGCGACAGTCGGTCTGCCGCTCTGGGGGCTCCTCGTCCTGGTCTTCGCGACAGGGCTGCTCGACACCCCGGGGCAGGCCGCGCGGACAGCGCTGGTCCCCGAGGCGGCGGCGCTCGCCGGGGTCCCGCTCGAGCGGGCGATGGGCTGGTGGGGTGCCGGCAGCCGCAGCGCGACCCTGCTCGGCGGGCCCCTCGCCGGTCTCCTCGTCGCGACGCTCGGCGCCCTCCCGGCGCTCGTCGTCAACGCCGCGACCTTCGGGCTGTCCGCGCTCGTGGTCGTCGTCGGGGTGCCGCGTTCGCTGCGTGCCGCAGCCGGTGCACCGACGTCCGGGGGCGAGGCCGAGACTGCTGCCGACGAGGGCTACTGGTCGGCCCTGCGTGCGGGGCTGGCCGTCGTCTGGCGTGTGCCGCTGCTGCGCGCTGTCGTGCTCATGGTCATGGTGACCAACGCGCTCGACGTCGCCCGGTCCAACGTCCTCCTGCCCGTCTACGCCGAGAGCGTCCTCGGCGGGGCGCAGGCCCTCGGTCTGCTCGTCGGTGCGATGGGCCTCGGGGCCTTCGTCGGTGCGCTGCTGTTCTCGGCTGTCGGGCACAGGCTCCCGCGCCGGGCCACCTTCGCATGGGGGTTCCTCCTGGCCGGCGGACCGTCGATGCTCGTCTTCGCCCTCCAGCCGTCGCTCGTGTGGTGCCTGGTCGTCACGGCGTTCGCGGGCCTGGCCGCCGGGGCGCTCAACCCGATCATCGGCACGGTCCTGCTCGAAGAGGTCCCGCCGGCCATGCGCGCGAGGGTGTCGGGGGCGGTCAGTGCGGGTGCGTGGGCCGTGATGCCCGTCGGTGCGCTCGCAGCGGGGGTGCTGGTCGAGCAGGTCGGGCTGGTGGCGTGCTTCGCGCTCTCCGGCGCGGTCTACGTGCTCGTCACGCTCGCCCCGTTCTTCCCGTCACCGTGGCGGTCGATGGACCGAGTGCCTGCGCGACGCGACGAGGCTGTTGCGTCGGCCGCCGGCTAGCCCGGTGTGGACGGAGGCGACGCGTCGTGCAAGTATCTGCGTATGCACGCAGATAAGCAGACGAGCGGACACGGCAGGGGTGACGCTCCCGTGACGAGCGCCCAGGTACCGGAGGCCGAGGGCGAGCCGGGAGAGTACGGAGCGCAGGCTGGGCGCCGACGCACCGAGGCCGACGACCCCGGCGGCCAGACCGGCGTCCACCACGCCGAGCCCGACGACCACCGGGTCCAGACCGACGACCACCACGCCGAGCCCGACGACCACCGGGTCCAGACCGAAGACCACCTGGTCGAGCTCGCTGTCGAGGTCTTCGCGATGTTCGCCGATGCGACCCGCCTGCGCATCGTCCTCGCGCTGCGGGGTGGCGAGCTGCCGGTCAACGACATCGCCCAGGCTGTCGGGAAGTCGCCGTCGGCGGTGTCCCAGCACCTCGCGAAGCTGCGGATGGCCCGCCTGGTCTCGACGCGCCAGGACGGGACGCGGGTGTTCTACAGGTTGACGAACGAGCACGTCCGCGAGCTCGTGACCGACGCGATCTACCAGGCCGAGCACGTCGCCGAGGGCTTCCCGCGGCTGCACCATCACGCTGCAGAGACGCCCCAGGCCGTCACGACCACGGCAGGTCCCAGGGCCACGCCCGGTCCCAGGGCCACGCCAGGCACCAGGAGCGCCCCGGGACCCAGGAGCACCGCGGAAACCGTGAGCCCCCCGGAACCCGAGCGCGCCCCTGAGGCCACCACCACCCCGGACGCCAGGAGGACCCCGTGAGCGGCCACTCGCACTCTCACGACCACGCCCCGACCTCGGTCGAGGAGGCGCGCGGTCACAGGCGTCGCCTCGCGGTGGCCTTCGGGATCACCACGACGGTCCTGCTCGTCGAGGTGGTCGGCGCGATCTGGACCGGCAGCCTGGCTCTGCTCGTCGACGCCGCGCACATGCTCACCGACGCCGGCGGGCTGCTGCTCGCCCTCGTGGCGAGCGTCCTGACGATGCGCGCCCCGACGGCCCGGCGCACCTGGGGCTTCCGGCGTGCCGAGGTCCTCGCGGCGCTCGGCCAGGCCGCCGTGCTGCTGGCCGTCGGCGTCTACGTGATCGTCGAGGCCGTCCAGCGGTTGCTCGACCCTCCCGAGATCCCCTCGACCGAGCTGCTCGTCTTCGGCGTGATCGGCCTGGTGGCGAACATCGCCTCGATCGCGGTGCTGCTCTCGGCACGCTCGGACAACCTCAACCTCCGGGCGGCCTTCCTCGAGGTCGTCAACGACGCCCTCGGTTCTGTCGCCGTGATCGTCGCGGCTGTCGTCATCGCGACCACGGGCTGGGGCGGTGCCGATGCTGTCGCCGCGCTGTTCGTCGGGGCGCTCATCATCCCGCGGACGGTCAGGCTGCTGCGCGAGGCGCTCGACGTGCTGCTCGAGTCGACGCCGCGAGGTCTCGACCTCGACGCCGTGCGCGACCACCTGCTCGGTGTCGAGCTGGTGCGGGGTGTCCACGACCTGCATGCCTCGCAGATCGCGACGGGTCTGCCGGTCCTCACCGCGCACGTGGTGGTCGACGACGAGTGCTTCCACGACGGTCACGTGCCGCGGATCCTCGACGCGCTCCAGGAGTGCGTCGCCGGGCACTTCGACGTGAACATCGAGCACTCGACCTTCCAGCTCGAACCCCCGAGCCACGCCGAGCACGAGGCCGGCGTGCACGCCTGAGGAGAGCGACGTCGCCGCCCGCCTCCCTCCCTGCCGGTCTGCGCCGAGGGTGTCAGCCGGCCTCCCTCCCTGCCTGTCGGCCTGGCCAGCCAGCCTGCCTGCCTGCCTGCCTGCCTGCACCGAGGGTCAGCCGACCCCGCTGTCCCCTCCGAGCAGCCCGCGCCTGTGCGCGACCGACACGGCCTCGGCCCGGCCTGACACGCCGAGCTTGGCCAGGACGTTCGACACGTGCACGCTCACGGTCTTGGTCGAGATGAACAGCCGCTCGCCGATCTGGCGGTTGGACAGGCCCTCGGCGACGAGGAGCAGCACGGCGGTCTCCCGCTCGGTGAGCACGGAGCCGGTCCCGGCCCGCTCCCCGTGCAGGCCGAGACGGGCCCGCCGGCTGAGGCTGTGGAGCGCCTCGACGAGCGGGAGCGCGCCTGTGGCTGACGCCTCGTCGAGGGCCTCGGCGGCGACGGCCCGCGCCTTCTCGCGGTCGTCGTGGTCCAGGAGCGCCTCGGCCCACCGCCACCGGGTGCGTGCCGACTCGTACCTGTAGCCGAAGTCGAAGGCCCGAGCGGCGGCCTCCCACAGAGCCGGGTCGTTCTCGCCGGTGAGCCTGGAGTGCTCGGCGTGCACCCGCGCCAACCAGGCGCGACCCTCGGGGCCGAGCCTGCCTCCGCGGGGACGGCCCCGCTCGGCCGCGGTGACGGCTGCGTCGCGCAGCTGCTCTCCCCGCTCGACCAGCGCTGTGGTGCTCCGGCCCGCGGTCCGGGCCGCTGCCGCCTGGTCGGAGAGGGCCGCGAGGGCGAGTGCCGCGAGCCAGATGCTGCCGAGGAAGTGCGTGCTCCACGTCCGGCTGAGATAGGCGACGAGCTCGGTCGCGAGGGCGACAGCCTCCTCGGGTCGGCCGTCCTGCGTGAGCGCGTCGACCGTGCACCCGCCGGCGACCAGCGCGACCTGCTGGTCCCTGTCCCACTCCGGGCGCAGGCTGAGCCCGAGGTCGACGACCCCGGCGTCGCCCCGGGCCAGCGCGGCGTAGAGACGGACCGCCACGTGGGTGGGGGAGGCCCCGGCAGGGATGGGTGCGCCTGTCGTGCTCGGGGGTGTGAGATCACCTCGCAGGTAGCGCACGAGCTCGCCGAAGTAGCGGAGCTCGGCGCCGTAGACGCTCCAGGTGGCCCCGGTGGCTGCGGCGCGGGCCGTCCCGTCGGTCACGATCGCCTGCGCCTGGTCGAGGTGCCCGGCGTAGAAGCGGTTCGAGGCGAGGTTGAACCAGCAGCGCAGCTCGGAGACGAGGTCGTCGGCGGCGACGGCTCTCTCGCGCGCGGCGAGGAGCAGCTCTTCGGACCTCTCGACGTCGGCGACCTCCAGGACGGCGAGGGTGGTCAGGGCGTCGGCCTCGACGTCCGGGGTGCCGAGCTCGCAGGCGAGGGTGACGGCGCGGCTCGCAGACTCCCGCGCGAGGTCGTCGAGGTCGTCGCTGAGCGCCGAGCGTGCGTGGGCGGCCAGGGTCCAGGCGAGGTCGTGCGTGGCGGGACCTTCGCCGAGCACGTCGAGGGCCTGGCCGGTCTGGTCGAGCGCGGCCGGGACGTCGTCGGCGGCGAGCAGGTACCGCGCGAGCCGGTGCCGCAGGCCAGCCTGCCGGACCGGGTCGTCGGCCGCTCGCTCGACGCCGTCGGTCGCCAGCTGGAGGGCGCGTGCGGGGGCGCCGGCGAGGCTGGCCGCCGACGCCGTCTCGAGCAGGACGTCGACGACGTCCAGCCCGACGAGCGCTCCAGGGTCGTCGACGGCGTCCCAGAGGGCGAGGACCTGCTCGAGGTGACGCTGCTCCTCGGCGTGCGCGTAGACGCGTCCGGCGGCGCGGGCGGCCTGGTGCGAGAGGGCGAGCGCCTGGGGGAGCTCGTGGGCGACGAGCGCGTGGTGCGCGGCCTGCGCAGCCGGCCCGAGGTCGGGCCGGGCGAGGAAGGCCGTCAGGTACGCCCTGTGCAACGAGACGCGCTCACCGGGCAAGAGGTCGCCGTAGACCGCCTCGGCGAGGAGCGCGTGCCGGAAGGCGAGGGTGTCACCCTCGACCACGAGCACGTGGTGCGCGACAGCCTCCCGCAGGCTCGCCGTGAGGTCGGCCGTCTGCTGTCCCTCCGTGGCGGCGACGACCTGGCTCACGAGCTCGTGCGAGACGGTGCGCCCGGACACCGACGCGACCTGCACGAGGCGCTGGGTGGCGGGTGCCAGCTGTTCGATGCGCGCGTGCAGCACGTCGGCCAGCGACCAGGGCATCGAACCGCCGAGAGCCCCCGCCTCGACGAGCTCTTCGGCGTAGTAGGCGTTGCCCTCGGAGCGCCGCTCGACCTCGGCGAGGTCGGCGTCGCTCATCGGGTGCCCGAGCACGGCTGTCGTGAAGGCCCGGAGCTCGTCGGGGGAGAAGGGACGCAGGTCGGCCTGCTCGACCCGCGCGTGCCTGTGCAGCTCGGCGAGGAGGGAGCGGACCGGGTGGCGCCTGTGCATGTCGTCGGTGCGGTAGGACATCA
>Ga0308156_1002439_pt1 | contig 16628 bp, 14 predicted proteins | sample PhyAR2_FD_201041 | JGI IMG/M metagenome (GOLD analysis project Ga0308156, IMG submission 201041) | Phyllosphere microbial communities from UC Gill Tract Community Farm, Albany, California, United States - DLSL A.R2 | ecosystem: Host-associated > Plants > Phyllosphere > Unclassified | place: USA... | reverse complement strand
CCGCCGGTACCCAGCCCGACTGGTACATCGGCTTCGCCGACGGTGCGCTCCGTCTGGTGCCGCCGCACTGGGAGGTCGTGTGGTTCGGCTACACGGTGTCGTTCAACATCCTCGTGCCGATCGCCGTGCTGATGGGGCTCATCGTCGCCATCTTCGTCTACCCCTTCATCGAGGCGTGGGTGACCGGCGACAAGCGTGAGCACCACCTCGCCGACCGTCCGCGCAACGCCCCGACGCGCACCGCCATCGGCGCCGCCGGCATCACGCTCTACCTGAGCCTGATGTTCGCTGCGTCGTCGGACATCATCGCGACGCACTTCATGGTCTCGATCGAGCACGTGATCCACGTCATCCAGGCCACGACGGTCCTCGGTCCGTTCGTCGCCTTCTGGATCACCAAGCGCGTCTGCCTCGCACTCCAGAAGAAGGACCGCGAGATCGTTCTGCACGGGTACGAGTCCGGTCGCATCGTCCGACTCCCCCACGGCGAGTACATCGAGGTGCACGAGCAGCTCGACGAGTACGAGCGCTGGAAGCTGCTGCACTTCAACGAGTACAAGCCGCTCATGGTCCGTCCGGACGCCAAGGGTCGGATCACGGCCGCGGAGAAGGTCCGCGCCAACGTGTCCCGCTTCTTCTTCGAGGACCGCATCGCGCCGGTCACGAAGGCCGAGCTCGAGGCCGCGCACGCCGCGCACCACGGCCCGGAGCTGGAGGGTGACCACCAGACGCAGGCCCCCGCGCTCGGAGCGTCGAACCACTAGCTCCCCGTCGCACCACCGCATACCCCCCGGCCACTCGTGGCCGGGGGGTCTGTCGTTGTGTTCAGTTCCGAGAAACCCCGCCTCGGGTTCACCTCGGATTCACGAACACGTGCTGGACTCGTCCAGGACGGTGTGGCAACGTGTTGCACCACGCATCCGCCAACGGAACGAGAGACCGATGGACAGCCGGACGGCCGAACACCCCAGGCCGAACCACTTCCTCCTCCACCTCAGCGACACCCACCTCGTGGCGGGTGACGGCGCACTGTACGGCGACGTCGACTCCGCCGCGCGTCTCGCCGCGATCATCGCGGACATCGAGGCATCGGGCAGCCGTCCCGAGGCGATCGTCATCACCGGTGACGTCGCCGACAAGGGCGAGGCCGGAGCGTACGTCCGGGTCCGCGACATCGTGGAGCCCGCCGCGGAACGACTCGGCGCCCAGGTCGTCTGGGCGATGGGCAACCACGACGAGCGCGGCGCCTTCCGCCAGGAGCTCTTCGGGCTGCAGCCGACCGACCGCCCGGTCGACTTCGTCTACGACGTGAACGGTCTCCGCGTGATCACGCTGGACACGAGCGTGCCCGGCGCCCACCACGGCGAGGTCTCCCCCGCCCAGCTGGACTGGCTCGCCGAGGTGCTCTCCGAAGCTGCGCCGCACGGCACCATCCTCGCGATGCACCACCCGCCGGTCCCGAGCGTGCAGGACCTGGCCGTCCTCGTGGAGCTCCGCGACCAGGCGGCACTGGCGGAGGTCGTCGAGGGGTCGGACATCATCTCGATCATCGCCGGGCACCTGCACTACTCGACGAGCGCGGTCTTCGCCGGCATCCCGGTCTCCGTCGCGAGTGCCACCTGCTACACGCAGGACCTCACGGAGTACCAGGGCGGGACGCGGGGGCAGGACGGTGCGCAGTCGTTCAACCTCGTGCACGTCTACGGGAACAACGTCGTCCACTCGGTCGTGCCGATCGGTCACTACTCGACGGTGGGCGAGCCGGTCTCCGCCGAGCAGACCGAGGCGCGCCTCGGCGCAGCGGGCATCGCGATCGCTCCAGCGGTGGAGCCGGCCCCGGTGACGTCGAGCATCCCGGTGTTCACGCTCGACTCGGTGCCCACCTCGCCCGTCCGTCGCTGACCGAGGCCTGCCGACCCGCCGCTGCGGTACGTCGGCTGCGTGTCGGCGGACGGCCGGCGACGGCCGGTCGGCAACGGCGTGCCGGCGGGCGGTCGGTCCGCCACGGAGGGCCGGCGGGCGGACGACGGACGGACGACGGACGGCGGTCGACAGCCGTCGACGGACGCTCAGCGTGCACGACCTGCCGCGTGCGTACCGTCGGCTGAGCAGTCGTCGTCGGTGTCCGACGACGAACGTGCCCGATACCGACCGCTCACGGCGACCACGGCGACCAGGACGACGGACGGCGCACGCCGTACGGCGCGAGCCGCACGCCGCACACCGGTCAGTCGGTCGGCTGCTCCCACGGGGCCGGGAACGGGAAGTACTTCTCGAGGAAGTCCGTGACCCGGCGCGTGCGCTCCTCGTCGGAGACCTCGGGGAAGCTGCCGTCGTTGAGGCAGAAGAAGTCGACGTTCCGCTTCTTGAGGAGGTCCTCGAGCGCCTTCAGCCCGGACTGCATCGTCGTGTCGACGTACCGCACCGGAGCGTTCTCCTGCACGATCGCCCGCCCGGTGAGCAGCGCGTAGTAGTGGTACAGCGAGTTCGTCACCGAGATGTTCTCGGCAGCGCGGAACCGCGAGGCCGCCGTGGCCCGGAACTCGTCGGCGAACTCGTGCTCCATCTCGGTCATGATCGACGACCGGAGCGGCGTCGGCGCGTGCTCGAGGTGGCGGGTGGTCACGGCGCCGAACCGCTGCTGCAGCAGGCGGCGGTTCACCCGGGCCGAGTTCTCGAAGCCACTGCGGGCCGGGTTGTTCGTCCCGAGGCCGATGCGGGTCGTCGCCAGGATGAACTTCGACACGGAGCCCGGGCTGAAGAACACCGAGGGATCGACGAAGCGTCCGAAGAACATGTCGTCGTTCGAGTAGATGAAGTGCTCGCTGATGCCCGGGATGTGGTGCAGCTGCGACTCGACGGCCTGCGAGTTGTGGGTCGGCAGGACCGAGGGATCCGCGAAGAACTCCTCGCTCCGGACGATCCGCACCTTCGGGTGGTCCGCGAGCCACGCCGGCGCCGGGGAGTCGGTCGCGATGTAGATCTGCCGGATCCACGGCGCGAACGTGTGGACCGACCGCAGGGCGTACTTCAGCTCGTCGATCTGCCGGAAGCGGGCCGGGGCATCGTCGCCCTCGCCCAGCACGGCGTTCGCCTGTGCGGCCTGACGGGCGCGCTGGTACTCGATCGCGTTGCCGTCGACCCACGAGAAGACGATGTCGATCGGGAAGCGGATGTCGGACACGTGGTCGTCGAACATGTGCTCGACGGTCCGCCAGGTCCGTCCGTAGCGCTCGATGTCGACGAGCACGAACTCCTCGACCGGCAGGCTGCGGCGCATGAGGGCGTTCTCGACGGGAGCGAGCACCTCGGTGTCGGTGATGCGCCAGAACTCCAGCTGCACGCTGGTCTCGGCACCGTACCGGAGCCGACCGAGCGGCTCGAGGCGGGGTCGGAAGACCCGGAGCACCGGTTCATCGGGGTTGCCGAGCCCGTCGTCGACGACGAGCACCGCGGGCTCCCCCGGCGGCTTCGCGTAGAGCGGCTCGTTGGCGGCGGCGGCCATGACGGCGCTCTCGGCACGCTGCCGGTCCCGCTCGTCCATCGCGATGACCGGACGTCGGTCGTTCCCGCGGATGAGCAGGTGGTCGACGTCACCGGCGGTGAGGGCGTCGTCGAGGAACAGCAGGTCCTCGATCATCGACTGCTGCGGGGTGAGGTGCCCGTTGACGAGGGTGAGTCGACCCTTGCGGACGACGACGTCAGGACGGTCGAGACCGCCGGAGGACGGTCGAGGGTGCAGCAGAGGACTCTCGGTCGCCGGCTCGGTCTCGTGGCTCATCCATGCCCTTCGGGTCGCGTCGGCCGGGCCCCGTGCCCGACTCCTTGGATCCTACCGTCCGACACGGGCCCGCGAGCGCGAGGCCGGTCAGGGCCGGGAGGTGCGCTCCGCGTCCGCCACTCGTGGCACCTTGACGGCGATCCCGACCAGGATGAACGCGGCGGCCGCGACGAGCTGCAGGGCCGCCCACACCTGACCGGGGATCGGCACGACGACGACCGGGTTCCAGCAGACCGCGATGGCAGCCGTCAGCACGGCCGCCCACCACGCGCGGCCACGGACCGCGAAGACGAGCACGATGAGCGCCAGCACGGTCACACCCCACCGGACGAAGACGAACCCCGACGAGTCGAGGACCGCCACGAAGGCGATCAGCACCACGGCCGCGAGCAACGAGGGTGCGAGTGCGGGTCGGGTGAACGGCGGCGTCCCGTCGGCCGTCGACCCGTCCGGGGTCGGTCGACGCACCTCCGGCCGCCCCGACGGCACCCCCTGCAGTGACGATCCTGCCGGGGGTCGACCCTTCCGCGCCATCAGGCGCCGTTCTCCCCGAGGTCGATCGCTTGGATGGACCGGGACATCGGCGGCAGGTCGCGGACGCGCTCCAGGGCCGGCAGGAGCTCGGCGACGACCGCCCGGTAGCCGTCCTCGGTGAGGTGCAGCCCGTCCTCGGTGAACCGGGCGTCCAGGTGGTCCTCGTCGGCGAGGGCCGGCCACAAGTCCAGGTACTGCGCGTGGCAGGTGGCGACGAACTGGCGGAGGTGCCGGTTGGCCTCCTCGATCTTCGCGCACCAGTCGGCCTGGCGCGGGAGGATCGAGACGAGGAGCAGGCGGACGCCGGGCAGCTCGCGGCGAAGCGTGACGAGGATCGACTCGACGCCGCGGACGACGTGCTCGACGCTCGATCGGCGGTTGCCGAAGTCGTTCGTGCCGATGAGCAGCACGATCACCTCGGGCTGCTCGGCGATGACGGCGTCGAGGCGTGCCAGGACGCCGTCGGTCGTGTCACCGCCCACGCCGTGGTTGCTCGTGCGTTCGCCGGGGAGCCACTGGTCCCAGGAACCCTGCTCGGTGATGCTGTCGCCCAGGAACAGGACACTGGGGTGTTCCGTGGTCATGCTGCCTCCTCGTGTGCGGGTCGGGGATCCCCATTCTGCTGGGTCCAGTTCCGGCCCGTCGACTCGGTGTGCTGGGACTCGCGCTCCGCCGCGGCGGTGATGCGCTCGACCATGCCCGGGAAGATGACGCCGTGGAACGGCAGGATGCCGTACCAGTAGAGGCGACCGGAGAGCCCCTGGGGGAAGTAGATCGCCCGCTGGTGGTAGTCGCTGCCGCCGTCGTCGTTCGGCGTCACGGTCATCTCGAGCCAGGCGCGGCCCGGCGACTTGAACTCGGCACGCAGCCGGAGGTACCGCCCGCGCTCGAGCCGCTCGACGCGCCACCAGTCGAGCGCGTCGCCCTGCTCGAGCCGGCGCTGGTCGCGGCGACCGCGGTTGAGACCGACTCCCCCGGCCAGCTTGTCGAGCCACCCGCGGGCGACCCATGCCAGGGGGAACGAGTACCACCCGTTCTCACCGCCGATGGACTCGACGACCCGCCAGACGTCCGCCGCGCTGGCCGACGAGTGCCGCTTGCGGTCGTCGACGTACACCGTGTGTCCCGCCCACTCCGGGTCGCTCGGCAGAGGGTCCGCCGAGGTCGCCGCGAGCGTGGCGTTGCGCCAGCTCGTCTCGACCTCGCCCTTCCGCATCTTCGTCAGTGCGAGCCGCACGGCGCCGCGGTACGACGTCAGGCCGCCCTCGGGCCGCGGGATGACGTCGTCGATGTCGTGCTCCCGCTGGACGCACTCGAACTGCAGCGACTCGATGATCGGCGTCGCGAGCTTGCGCGGGATCGGCGTCACGATGTTGAACCAGTGCGCCGAGAGACCCGGTGTCAGGACGGGGAGCACGGTGAACCGGCGCTGCGGGAGCTTCGCCTCGACCGCGTAGCCGTTGAGCATCTGGCCGTACTTGAGCACGTCCGGACCACCGATGTCGAAGGTGCGGTTGACGTCGGCCGGGATCCCGAGCGCCTCGACGAGGTAGTACAGGACGTCACGCACGGCGATCGGCTGGATGCGGTTGCGGACCCACCGCGGCGCCGGCATCCACGGCAGGACGTCGGTCACGTGCCGGATCATCTCGAACGAGGTGCTGCCGGAGCCGATGACGACACCCGCCTGGTAGGCGATGGTGGGGACGCCGGACGCGAGCAGGACGTCGCCGACCTCCTTGCGGCTGCGGAGGTGCTTGGACAGGTCGCCGTCGGGGTGGAGCCCACCGAGGTAGACGAACCGACCGACCCCGGCGTCGCGGGCCTCGCGCGCCATCGTCTCGACGGCGTCCCGCTCGGCCTGCTCGAAGTCGCCGTCCGCGCCCATCGCGTGGGCCAGGTAGTAGACGGCCTCGATCCCCTGCACCGCGGCGCGTACGGCGTCGGCGTCCTGGAGGTCGCCCGCCGCGATCTCCACGTCGTCGTGCCAGGGCACGTCCTGCAGCTTCCGGGGCGTGCGGACGAAGACGCGGACGCTGTGTCCGGCCTCGAGGAGACGGGGGACGAGACGCCCTCCGATGTAGCCGGTGGCACCGGTGACGAGGACCTGCATGAGGGGAACGGTACGCGCGTCGCCTCCGGGTAGTCTTTCCGGGTGGACAACGCAGCGCTCCCCGCAGACCAGGCCTCCCGTGCGTCTCTCGGCGCCGACCAGGTCCGGGCCCTCATCGACCATGCGATCCTCAAGCCCGAGCTGACCCGCGCCGACGTCGACGCCCAGCTCGACGAGGCCGCGACCTACCGCGTCTTCAGCGTCTGCGTCCGCCCGAGCGACGTCGCCCACGCGGTGGAGCGTCTGCAGGGCACGGGCGTCGGCGTCGGCACCGTCATCGGCTTCCCGCACGGCACCACCACGACCGCCGCCAAGGTCGCCGAGTCGCTGCAGGCCCTCGCCGACGGTGCCTTCGAGCTCGACATGGTGCAGAACGTCGGTGCTGCGCGGTCGGGTGGCTGGGAGCGCGTCGAACAGGACGTCCGTGCCGTCGTCGACGCTGCCGGCGACACCGTGGTGAAGGTGATCCTCGAGACGGCCTTCCTGTCCGACGACGAGATCGTCGCCGCCTCGCGTGCCGCGCAGCGTGCGGGTGCCGCGTTCGTCAAGACCTCCACGGGCTTCGCCGGTGGCGGTGCGACCGCCGAGCACATCCGGCTCATGCGCGAGACCGTCGGGGCCGGCACCGGCGTGAAGGCCTCCGGCGGTGTCCGCGGCCTCGACACCCTGGTGGAGATGGTGGAGGCCGGAGCGGACCGCATCGGGACCAGCGCCTCCGCCCGCATCCTCGACGAGGTCGCGCACCGTGCCCGGACGGGCGACGCGTCCGCCCTCGGCGACGACACCAGCTCCTACTGAGCACCGACCCCGCACCGCAGGTGCGGGGCCACGGCGTCCGCCACCGCGCCGGTGGCGGACGCCTCCGCACCACGTCCACCCAGACCGACCCCGTCGCCCGGGTCGGCACGCACCGACGCGAGGACGCGTCGACGAGCCGCACCGGGCCTCCAGACCGCCGCATCGGAGCGCGCATGTCCAGCACCGCAGTCCAGTCCCCCTCGTCCGCCCCGACCTCGGCGCTCGCGCTGGCCGTCGACCTCGGAGGCACCAAGGTCGAGGCGGCGTTCGTCACCGACCAGGGCGTCGTCCTGCCGGGCACCCGGCACCGCAGCCCCACGGGGCCGCAGCGCACGTCCGACGAACTGCAGGCGGCGGTCGACGAGGTCGTCACCGCGACCCTCGCGACCCTGCCCGCCGACGCCACGCTCGTCGGTGTCGGCGTCGGTTCCGCCGGACCCGTCGACGAGGAGCACGGCCTGGTCTCGCCGCTCAACATGCCCGTGTGGCGCGGGTACCCCCTGCGCGACCGCATCGCGGCCCTGGTGCCCGACGGTGTGCCGGTGACCCTCCGGATGGACGGCCTCGCGATCACGCTGGCCGAGCACTGGGTCGGCGCGGCGCAGGGGTCGGACCACGTCATGGGCATGATCGTGTCGACGGGTGTCGGCGGCGGCCTCATCCTGCACGGGCGGACGGTCAGCGGCCCCACCGGGAACGCGGGGCACATCGGCCACGTCGAGTGCGGCGGCTTCGACGACCGGTGCGCCTGCGGCGGGACCGGGTGCCTCGAGGCCGTGGCGAGCGGACCGAAGACCGTGGCGTGGGCGCAGCGGCAGGGCTTCGCCGGGACCACGGGCGAGGAGCTGTCCGCCGCGTACGCCGCCGGCGACCCCGTCGCGGTGGCCGCCGTGCAGCGGAGCGGACGCGCCCTGGGTCAGGCGATCGCCGCGGCCACCAGCCTCGTCGACCTCGAGGTCGTCGCGATCGGCGGGGGCTTCTCGCACGTGAGCCCGGACCTGTTCACGTACGCCCGGCAGGCCGTCGCGGAGCGGGCCGAGTTCGGGTTCGTGACGAAGGTCCGGATCGTGCCGACGGCGCTCTCGCAGGACGGCCCGCTCATCGGCGCCGGTGCGCTCGTGCACCGCGCCGACGTCCTGCGCTGACGTCCGGCGCTGACGTCCGGCGCTGCGCCGCCAGCTCGTCCGCCCGGGACTGCGTCCCGTGCACCCGTCGGCGCCTGTCCACAGGCCTGACGGTGCGACCGGTCGGTCCGGCAGGATGAGCGGGTGCCGACCCCGCGCCTGCTGACGAGCGACGACTGGCCGGAGGCAGAACTGCGGGCGGCGGTGCTCGCCGGCGAACTCGTCACCGTCGGACGGTGCTGGGCGTCCCCCGCAGAGCCGCAGCTGCCCGCACTCCGCGCCGCGGCGCACGCCTGGCGCCTCCCCGACCGACGGCTGGTCGCCGGCGGGCGGTCGGCAGCGTGGATCTGGGGAGCCACGTCGCGTGAGCCCGCGATCCCCGAGGTGATCAGCCCGCCGAACGTGCGGGTCCGCGTCGACGCGGACGTGCGCCTGCGCGAGGTCCGGCTGGACGGCGGCGACGTGGTGCGGCTCGACGCCGTCCGCGTCACGACACCGCTCCGGACCGCCCTCGACCTGCTCCGCGCTCCCGGTCCCTTCGCGGCGGACGCCCAGGACGCCCTGCGGGGCCTGGTCGCGGTCGGCTCCGTGGACCCCGCCGAGGTCCGTCGGCGTCTCCACGCACTCGGGACGGTGCCGATGGCCCGTCAGGCAGCACGCCGGTTCACCCTGGTCGTGCGACCAGGACCGACGACGCCCGACGTCAGCCGGCGCTGACCCGGTACACGTCGTACACGGCCTCGATCCGCCGCACCGCGTTGAGCACGCGGTCGAGGTGCGTGGTGTCCCCCATCTCGAAGACGAACCGGCTCAGCGCGAGGCGGTCCGACGACGTCGACACCGTGGCGGACAGGATGTTCACGTGGTGGTCGGTGAGCACCCGGGTCACGTCGCTCAGGAGACCGGAACGGTCGAGCGCCTCGATCTGGATCTGCACGAGGAACACCGACTTGGACGACGGCGCCCACTCGACCTCGATCATCCGGTCCGGCTCGTTCATCAGCGACTTGACGTTGGTGCAGGACGCCTGGTGCACGGAGACGCCCTGGCCGCGGGTGATGAAGCCGACGATCTGGTCCCCGGGGACGGGCGTGCAGCACTTCGCGAGCTTGACGAGGATGTCGGGTGCGCCGCGGACGAGCACGCCGCTGTCGCTGTTGCGGAGCTGCCGGCTCGTGACCTGCCGCGGGAACGCGAGCTCGGGCTCGTCGGTCTCGGAGTCGGTCTGCACGTTGCCGAGCACCTTCTCGATGACCGACTGCGTGGAGACGTGCCCCTCACCGACCGCCGCGTACAGCGCCGAGACGTCCTCGTACCGCATGGAGGACGCCACCTCGGCGATGGAGTCCTGGCTCATGATGCGCTGGAGCGGCAGGTTCTGCTTGCGCATCGCCCGGGCGATGGCATCGCGGCCCTGCTCGATCGCCTCCTCGCGGCGCTCCTTGGTGAACCACTGCTTGATCTTGTTGCGCGCCCGGGGGCTCCGCACGAAGGTCAGCCAGTCCTGGCTCGGCCCGGAGTCGGGGTTCTTCGAGGTGAAGATCTCGACGACGTCGCCGCTCGACAGCGCACTCTCCAGCGGCACGAGCCGGCCGTTGACCTTGGCCCCCATCGTGCGGTGCCCGATCTCGGTGTGCACCGCGTACGCGAAGTCGACCGGGGTCGCGCCCGCCGGCAGGCCGATGACCTTGCCCTGCGGGGTGAAGACGTACGTCTCCTTCGCGCCGATCTCGTAGCGCAGCGAGTCGAGGAACTCCCCCGGGTCGCTCGTCTCGGCCTGCCAGTCGGTGATGTGGGCGAGCCACGCCATGTCCTGGTCGTCCGTCGTCGACGACGTGTCGACGTCGCGTCCGGCCGCGCGCTGCTTGTACTTCCAGTGCGCCGCGACACCGAACTCGGCGCGCTGGTGCATCTCGTGCGTACGGATCTGGATCTCGACCGCCCGACCCTGGGGACCGAGCACGGTGGTGTGCAGCGACTGGTAGAGGTTGAACTTCGGGGTCGCGATGTAGTCCTTGAAGCGACCGGGGAGCGGCGTCCACCGTGCGTGGACCGAACCGAGCATCGCGTAGCAGTCGCGGACCGTCGGCACGAGCACGCGGATGCCGACCAGGTCGTAGATCTCGTCGAACTCGCGCCCGCGCACGATCATCTTCTGGTAGATCGAGTAGTACTGCTTCGGCCGGCCCATGACCTCGCCGCGCACCTTGGCGGCCTTGAGGTCCTTCTTGAGGGTGCCGATGACGTTCTGCACGAACTGCTCGCGCCGCGGCTGCCGCTCCTTGACCAGGCTGTCGATCTCGACGTACAGCTTGGGGTGCAGCACGGCGAACGACAGGTCCTCGAGCTCCAGCTTGATCATCTGGATGCCGAGCCGGTGCGCCAGGGGCGCGTAGATCTCGAGGGTCTCCTTCGCCTTGCGCGAGGCGGAGGCGGACTCCACGAAGCCCCACGTGCGGGCGTTGTGCAGACGGTCGGCGAGCTTGATGACGAGGACGCGGATGTCCTTCGACATCGCGATGACCATCTTGCGGACGGTCTCGGCCTGGGCGCTGTCGCCGTACTTGACCTTGTCGAGCTTCGTGACGCCGTCGACGAGCATCGCGATCTCGTCACCGAAGTCGGCCCGGAGTTCGTCGAGCTGGTAGTCGGTGTCCTCGACGGTGTCGTGCAGGAGCGCAGCGGCGATCGTGATGGTGCCGATGCCGAGGTCCGCCAGGATCTGCGCGACCGCGACGGGGTGCGTGATGTACGGCTCGCCGGACTTCCGCTTCTGCCCGTCGTGTGCACGCTCCGCGACCGAGTACGCACGCTCGATGAGCGTGACGTCGGCCTTCGGGTGGTGCGAGCGCAGCGTGCGGATGAGCGTGTCGACGGCCCCCGCGGGCTGCGCCCGCGAGAACAGGCGCGGCAACAGCGACCGCAGGGAACCCAGGTTGCCGGTGGTCGTCGCGTTCAGCGGACTGGAGGGTCGTGGTGCCGAACCGGGACGGCTCGCGCCGGGCGACGGCGCACCCTGGGGCGAGGACTCACGGGTCTCCGTCATGTTGCGCCTCCAGCGACCGGTGTCCGGGTACGGTCCAGCAAGCCTACGCGTGTCCGCGACTCCCCCGTGACGTCGTTCGCCGTCGGCCGTACTACTGACGATCGATGTCTCGTCCGATTGGTGGACGAGGCGCCCGGATGAGCGCTCCCTCAGATCGACCTGGAAGAGGCGCGATCTTCGTTGACGTCGTGGAACAACCGCCGATACGTTCCGGATCAGGACGGACAAGGGGCCCGTCCGAACAACGGCGTCAACGTTGACGCCTGATTTGGGGAGAATGCAATGAACAAGAAGACAATGCTCACGTCCTTGGTTGTACCGATGGCTGCCGCGCTCTTCGCGGTCGGCGCCGTGCCTGCGAACGCCGCGACGCCGAACGACGAACAGGGCGGGTACGTCATCGCCGATCCGGGTGCAGCCCGCGTTACCGGGGAAGGGGTGTTCTACCCCACCGGGAAGATCGCAGCCGACACTGTCGTCGTCATTCCGCAGGCCGACGGTTCACTACCGAACGGCATGACGACCGCGAAGCTCGAGCGACTCTACGGTCCGCGCCATTCCCTGCCCGTATCGGCGCGTAGCGGGGAGGTGTCTCCGCGCAGCGTAAGTGCCGCAGCTGCGTCCAACTACGCCTACCTCGCCTCGAGTGCATCCAGCTGGTCGAGGTCGTTCGCCGGTCCGAACATCATCGGCGCGGACGCAGGTGTGAAGATCCACTACCGCTTCACGGTGGCGTCCTCGACCTCTCAGACGAACGCTGGACAGGGGCTGGGCTACTACCGCGGCTACAACGGCAGCGAATTCGGCACCTGGTCGAAGTGGTACAACCTCGGTGTCGCGGACACGCGAACTCCGGGTTCGACCAGTGTGCCCTGGGGGAACGTCTCTGCTCAGACGAAGTTCCGCGCGAAGTGTGCAACGTCGACCATCTGCAGCGGATCATTCTCGGCCAGCGGCGTCTGACCTGACGGGTACTGGACACAGCGAGAGGCGGCACCCGATCGGGTGTCGCCTCTCCGTGTGTCCGGCGCTCTTTCGTCAGTGCTGGTGAAGCGGGCCGCTATCGGTCCCGCGGACGACCGGAGCCCCCGCGGACTCCCACGCGACCATCCCGCCGGTCAGGTTCACGGCGGGGACGCCGGACTGCTCGAGCGCGGCGACCACCCGGGCCGACCGGGCACCGGAGTGGCAGACGACGATCGCCGGCTGGTCGCCGCCGTCGATCTCCTGCCAGCGCGCCACGAGCTCGGACATCGGCACGAGCGTCGCCTCGGGCGCGTGGACCTCGTCCCACTCCCCCTGCTCCCGCACGTCGAACAGGCGTGCGCCCGCGTCGAGCCGGCGTCGGGCCTCTGCGACGTCGACGTCGTGCACCTCGACCGCCATCAGACGGCCTCGACCGTGGCGTCGACCTCGCGCTGCCGCTTCTCGGCCGCCTGACGCTTCTTCTCGTCGGCCTGCTTGATCTTCGGCTCGTTCTCCCGCAGGTGCGCGTACATCGGCGACGCGATGAAGATCGTCGAGTAGGTGCCGACGATGATGCCGATGAAGAGCGCCAGCGAGATGTCGCGCAGGGTGCCGGCGCCGAGCACGTACGACCCGATGAAGAGGATGGCCGCGACCGGCAGCAGGGCGACGATCGAGGTGTTGATCGAGCGGACGAGCGTCTGGTTCACCGCGAGGTTGACCGACTGGACGAACGTGCGGTGCGACTGCTGCGCGGTGTTCTCGCGCACCTTGTCGAACACCACGACGGTGTCGTAGAGCGAGTAGCCGAGGATCGTCAGGAACCCGATGACCGCTGCGGGCGTGACCTCGAGCCCGACGATGCCGTAGACCCCGGCCGTGATGAGCAGGTCGTGGACCAGCGCCACCATGGCGGAGACGGACATCTTCCAGGTGCGGAAGTACAGCGCCATCACCACGGCGGCGAGGGCGAGGAAGATCACGAGGCCACGGATCGCCTGCGCCAGCACGTCGGCACCCCAGGTGGCGCCGATGTACGTCGAGGCGACCTGGTCGTCGGAGACGCCGTAGGCCTTCGCCAGGGCGTCCTGGACCTCCCCGGTCTCCCGGTCGGTCAGCTGCTCGGTCTGGACGCGGATGCCGTCCTGACCGACCTGCGAGACCCGCGGGACGCCCTCGGGGACGATCGACTCGACCGTCCGCGTCGCGACCGACTGGTCGAGGTCCTTCGCGTTCGAGATCGTGAACTCGGACCCACCGGTGAACTCGATGCCGAGCTGGTACCCGCCGCGCAACCACGGCACCGCGAGCGACACGACGATGGCGATCACCGCGATGAGGTACCAGGTCTTGCGACGCCCGACGATGTCGTACGAGCGCTTGCCCGTGTAGAGGTCACTCCCGAACTGGCTGAAGCTGGCCATCAGTCGTCCTTCCCGTCCGGCGTGGTGCCGTTCTCGCCGGAGGCCTGCTGGGCCTTCCGCTCTGCGATCGTCTGGCGGCGCTGGGCCTCGCCCGCGCTGCGCTGGCGCTTGCCGTCCACGACCGGTGCGCGGAACTGCGCCCGTCCGCGGTAGACCGCACCGAGGGCGGACGGGTCGAGTCCGCTGAACTTGTGTCCCTCGCCGAAGAAGCGGCTGCGGGCGATGAGCTGCATCATCGGGTGCGTGAACAGCACGACCACCAGGACGTCGATCAGGGTGGTGAGGAGCAGCGTGAACGCGAAGCCCTTCACGTCGCTCACCGCGAGGACGTAGAGCACGACCGCGGCGAGGAAGTTGATCGAGTCCGACGCGAGGATCGTCCGGAGGGCGCGCTTCCAGCCCGACTCCACCGCGCTCTCGAGCCCGCGACCGTCACGGAGCTCGTCACGGATGCGCTCGAAGTACACGATGAACGAGTCGGCGGTGATGCCGATCGCGACGATCAGACCGGCGACGCCGGCGAGCGACAGACGGTAGTCCACGCGCCACGACATGATCGCGATGACCAGGTAGGTCAGCACCGCGGCGACGCCGAGCGACAGGACGGTGACGAACGCGAGCGCCCGGTACTGGATGACCGAGTAGATGATGACCAGGATCAGACCGATCAGGCCCGCGACCAGACCGCCGACGAGCTGCGCGGTCCCGAGGGTCGCCGAGATGTTCTCGTTCGACTGCACCTGGAAGTTGATCGGCAGGGCGCCGTACTTCAGCTGGTCGGCGAGGGTCTTCGCGCTCTCCGCCGTGAACCCGCCGGTGATCTGCGCCTTCCCGTTGGTGATCGCGGCGTTCGCCGCGGGCGCCTGGATGACGGTGCCGTCGAGGACGATCGCGAACTGGTTCTGCGGCGGCTGGAGCTTCACGAGACGGCTGGTGACGTCGCGGAAGTCGTCCGAGCTCTGCCCGCGGAACGTCAGGTTGACGGCCCACTGTCCCGTGGTGGAACCCTGCGAGTCGGTCGCCAGGCCGCTGGTGGCGTTGCTGATGCCCGATCCGGACACCTCGACCGGGCCGAGGATGTACTTGGCGGTGCCGTCCTGGTCGCAGCTCACGAGGGGCTGGTCGTCCGGCGCGGCCGTGACGTCACCCGGTGCGGCGCAGTCGTAGTTCGTGTACAGGTCCTGCAGCGCCGGCGTGACCTGTGCGAGGTCGCTCCCGTTCGTCGGCTTCGTGCTCGGCGTCGCCTCGAGCGAGGCGGGGGGCGAGTACGGCGTCGGGGACGCGGTCTTCCCGTCGCTCCCGCCGACCGCACTGTTGGTCGCGGCCTCGGTGTAGAGCACCGGGCGGAACGTCAGCTTCGCCGCCGCCTCGATCCGGTCGATCGTCGCCTTGTCGGGCTTGCCCGGGATCGACACGACGATGTTGTTCGTGCCCTGGGTGTTGATCTGCGACTCGGAGACGCCCGTCGCGTTGATGCGCTGGCGGATGATGTTGACCGCCTGGTTCAGCTGCTGCGACGTGACCGAGTCACCCTCGGTGTTCTGCGCCGCGAGGGTCAGCTGCGTACCGCCCTGCAGGTCGAGCGCCAACTCGGGGACCCAGCTCGCGCCGGCGAACCACTGGTCGGTGTCGTCCTTGCTGGTGGCGGCGAGCACCGACGCAGCGGTGTTCAGGCCAGCCAGGGCAGCCATGATGATCACCAACCAGGTGAGCGAGCGCAGCGCCTTCTTGACGGGTGTCGATCGTGCCACCGGTCGTCTCGTCTTTCTGTTCAGGACCGGCGGCGATGAGGCCGACGGCAGGAGGAGGTGTGGTCGCCGGGTCGGAGGACCCGGCGACCCGAGGGCGTCAGTCTTCGGTCTTGCGCTTCGCGGTGTCGGTGTCGGTGGGCTCGACACGCTCACCGAACTCGGGGTCGACGCGACGGTCGTCGGCACGGGTGTCACCGGCACCGAGGTCGAGCAGCGGCTTCGCCGCGGTGTCGTCGTCGGCCACGACCGTGGTCTCGACGTCGGACGCGTTGTCGTCGACGACGCGCGAGAGGGTCTGGCGGTGCACCGTCACGATCGTGCCGGGTGCGATCTCGACGTCGGCGGTGACCTTGTCGTCGTCGACCGACACCAGGGTGCCGTAGAGGCCGAACGAGAGCATGACGCGCGAGCCCGGGACCATCTTCGTCTGCAGCTCCGCCTGCTGCTTCTTGCGCTTGCGGCTGCTGTAGAACATGAACGCGGCGAACGCCACGATGATGACGATGAGGAAGAGTGATTGGTCCATGGGGGCGGTGCCTTCTCTGGTTGCTCGGTTCCAGCCGGAGCGGTCGCTGCTCGGCTTCGGGCCGTAGCAGTCTAGGGCACGGGTGTGTCCGAGACCGGGCAGGTCACCGTGTGCGCCCTGGGTTGTGAGCTGTGGTCAGGCCGATCGGTCCCGTAAGACACATCGTGTACCGCGTCAGTCGTCGAACAGACCGGGCTGCCCGCCGACTCCCTCGCCCGGGGTCATCCCGAAGTGCCGCCAGGCCTGCGGCGTCGCGATGCGGCCTCGCGGTGTCCGGGTGACGAGACCGATCCGGACGAGGAACGGCTCGACGACCGACTCGATCGTCTCGGACTCCTCGCCGACGGAGACCGCGAGCGTGTTGAGGCCCACCGGACCACCGTCGAACCGCGCCAGCATGGTCTCGACGACCGCCCGGTCGAGTCGGTCGAGACCGACTTCGTCGACGTCGTACAGGTCGAGGGCGCCCTGCACCGCGGTCATCCCGTCGGTCGTCCGGTGCACGAGCGCGTAGTCGCGCACCCGACGCAGGAGTCGGTTCGCGATGCGCGGTGTCCCGCGGGAC
>Ga0308156_1002438_pt1 | contig 16632 bp, 11 predicted proteins | sample PhyAR2_FD_201041 | JGI IMG/M metagenome (GOLD analysis project Ga0308156, IMG submission 201041) | Phyllosphere microbial communities from UC Gill Tract Community Farm, Albany, California, United States - DLSL A.R2 | ecosystem: Host-associated > Plants > Phyllosphere > Unclassified | place: USA... | reverse complement strand
TCGAGCTCGAGCGCTCGCACCACGAGGTGGGCACCGGCGGCCAGCAGGAGATCAACTACAAGTTCGACACGATGGTCCACGCCGCGGACGACATCCTGAAGTTCAAGTACATCGTCAAGAACACGGCCGACCAGTGGGGCAAGGTCGCCACGTTCATGCCGAAGCCGCTCTTCGGTGACAACGGGTCGGGCATGCACACCCACCAGTCGCTCTGGAGCGACGGCAAGCCGCTGTTCTACGACGAGAACGGCTACGGCGGTCTCTCCGACCTCGCGCGCTGGTACATCGGCGGCATCCTCAAGCACGCTCCGGCGCTGCTCGCCTTCACCAACCCGTCGATCAACTCGTACCACCGTCTGGTGAAGGGCTTCGAGGCCCCGGTCAACCTGGTCTACTCGGCCGGCAACCGCTCCGCGGCGATCCGCATCCCGATCACGGGCACGAACCCGAAGGCCAAGCGCATCGAGTTCCGCGCGCCGGATGCCTCGGGCAACCCGTACCTCGCCTTCGCTGCGCAGCTCATGGCGGGCCTCGACGGCATCCAGAACCGCATCGAGCCGCACGAGCCGGTCGACAAGGACCTCTACGAGCTCCCCCCGGAGGAGGCCAAGGGCATCCCGCAGGTGCCGGGCTCCCTCGACGAGGCGCTCGAGGCGCTCGAGGCGGACCACGAGTTCCTCACGAAGGGCAACGTCTTCACCGAGGACCTCATCCAGACCTGGATCGACTACAAGCGCGAGAACGAGATCCTGCCGCTGGCGCAGCGTCCGCACCCGTTCGAGTACGAGCTGTACTTCGGCGTCTGATCCTCGCCGTGCACGAAGGGCCCCGCACCGTCAGGTGCGGGGCCCTTCCGAGTGTGCGGCAAGCGGTGCGCGGAGCTGATGAGCGCAGGCGGGGCGGGAGTGGTGCGCGGGAGCGACAGTTCCCCGCGAGATGTTCGAGGGGAACTGTCGCTCTCGCGGAGTACTCCCGGGGAGCGGGGAGCGGGGAGCGGGGAGCGGCACGCGGAAGCGGGGTCCGCACCGCCCCCGGCCCGGACCCCGCCTCGCAGGACGCGAGGACTACCGCGCTGTCACCAGCACGTCGTTCGCCCCCGCGGCCACGCTCACGGGTGCACCCGTGACCGGGGTCGGCCGTCCCAGGGAACGGACGGTCCACCCCGCCTCCACCCAGTCGGCGACCGGGAGGCAGTTGCGGGCGTCGATCACGGTCCGACGCCCGACGAGGGAAGCGAGGTCCGCCGGCGACGCCCGCACGATCTCGTCCCACTCGGTGAGGACGAGGACGACGTCGGCCCCCTCGACCGCGTCCTCCTTCGACGCCGCGTAGGACAGCGTCGGGAAGGACCGGCGGGCGGTCTCGTTCGCCTCCGGGTCCCACAGCGTGACCTGCGCACCGCGGAGGTGCAGCGCGGCGGCCACGTTCAGCGCCGGCGAGTCACGCACGTCGTCGGTCAGCGGCTTGAACGCCGCACCGATCACGGCCACGCGGCGGTTGAGCACCGACCCGCCGAGCGCCTCGATCGTCATGTCGATCACGCGCTCGCGCTGGCCCATGTTGATCTCGTCGACCTGCTGCATGAGCCCGACGACGCGACCGGCACCGATCTCGTTCGCGCGGTGCATGAGCGCCCGGATGTCCTTCGGCAGGCAGCCGCCGCCGAAGCCGAGACCGGCGTTCAGGAACTTCCGGCCGATCCGGGCGTCGTGCCCCAGGGCGTCGGCGAGCGTGGTGACGTCGGCGCCGGTGATGGCGCACATCTCCGAGATCGCGTTGATGAACGAGATCTTCGTGGCGAGGAAGGCGTTCGCGCTGACCTTCACGAGCTCGGCGGTGGGGAGGTCCGTCGTGATCACCGGGGTCCCCTCGGCGATGGGTGCGGCGTAGACCTCGCGGATCACGGCGTCGGCAGCCGGGGACGCCCCGCCCCAGACCAGGCGGTCCGGGTGCAGGGTGTCGTCGACGGCCTTGCCCTCGCGGAGGAACTCCGGGTTCCAGATCAGTTCGGCGTCGATCCCGGCCGGGGTGTACTCGCGGACGATGGCGCGCAGTCGCTCCGCGGTGCCCACGGGCACGGTGGACTTGCCGACGATGAGCCCCGGGTGGGTCAGGTGCTCGGCGACACCGCGGGTGGCCGCCTCGACGTAGGCGAGGTTCGCGGCGTGGGACCCAGCCTTCTGCGGCGTCCCGACGCAGACGAAGTGGACGTCGGCGGCGCCCACGGCCTCGGCGATGTCGGCGGTGAAGCGGAGCTTGCCGGTCGCCACGTGCTTCGTGATGAGCTCGGGCAGACCGGGCTCGAAGAACGGCACCTCGCCGGCGGACAGCGCCGCGAGCTTCGCCGGGTCGACGTCCACGCCGATCGTGTCGAAGCCCATCTCGGCCATGGCGGCCGCGTGGGTGGCGCCGAGGTAACCGGTGCCGATGACGCTGATGACGGGAGCGGGACGGGTGTCGGCCGACGGGGCCGACTGCTGCGGAGCGGTCACTGGTCGATCTCCTCGAGGTCGTAGTCGATGTCGGTGCGTGCGATGCCGTCCACGAAGGCCTGCAGGCTGTCCCGACGTGAGTCGAGCCGCCAGTCGTTCGTGGTGCGGGTGCCGTCGACGATGGTGGTGGCGACCTCGCTGAAGTACGCGAAGCCGATGACGTCCTGGTTCGCGGGATCGGCGAGGGCGTCGAACAGCGAGTGGATCCACTGCGACTTCTGCCCCTCCGAGACCGATCCGCCGGTCTCGGTCGCGCCGATCTCGTTGAGGACGATGGGCTTGCCCGGCGCGACCTGCCGGATCTGCGCGAGCGTCGCCCCGTAGGTGTTCTGGAACGTCGGCTGCTCCCCGGTGGTCCGGTAGTAGCCGCTCATCCCGACCCAGTCGACGTACGCGTCACCCGGGTAGTACTGCGCCATGTAGTCGAGCGTCTGGTACTTCGGGTTGCCGAGCTTGTCGATGCGCGACGGCGACCAGTCCCAGATGACGTAGTCGTTCGCGCCGTTCGCCTGGAAGACGTCCCAGACGTGGTGCCACATGGCGACGTAGGAGCCGGGCGCGTTCTGCTGGTTCTTCGACTCGGCCCAGTTGTACCACTGGCCGTTCATCTCGTGGTCGAGCCGGATCACCATCGGCATGCCGTTGGCCCTGAGGTCCTGCGCGTACTTCGTCAGGTAGGCGTCGAACGCACCGGAGGTGACGTCGGCGTTGCCGTACCCGGGGACCCACGGCTGGTCGTTGGCGGTCTTGGCCGGCAGCGACTCCCACGTCATCATCGGCAGGCGGCCGTTCGCCCACGAGCGCTGGACGGCACCGGCGTTGAAGTCCTGGTCGAAGCCCTGGAAGTAGCCGACCATGTTCGTGGCCTTGCCGACCGCCCTCGACACCTGGTCGTACTCGGACCAGTTGAACGGGGACTGCGCCGTGTAGAGGCCGTACCAGCGCGACTTCTGCGCGAGGACGTCGGCCTTGCTCGGCGTGCGGATCGGCTCGGTCGTGACCGGGTCCTTCGACGGACCGGTGTTCGGCGGCGTCACGCCACCGGGACCGGACCCGCCGGAGGCGGACCCTCCGGACGCCGCGTCGCCGGACCCCGGACCGCCGGATCCCTGCCCGCCGGATCCCTGCCCGCCGGCACCCTGGCCACCGGTGCCCTGCCCGCCGGCGCCTCCGCCGGTCGCGGTACCGGCGCCGCCGGCTGCTCCCCCGGCCGTTCCGGCACCGGAGCCGTCGGCACCGTTCCCGTCACCACGACCGGACGTGCCCTGCCCCGAGGCGCGAGCGGCCTTCCCGCCGCTCGTCGCCGCCCCGAGGTCGGACTGCAGCGAGGCGACCTGCGCCTTGAGCTGCGTGATCTCGTCGGCCCGCGAGCCGGCCTGGGCGCTGGAGGAGTCGAGCTTGCCCTCGAGCTTCCAGATGGTGTCCTGCGCGGCGTCGAGCTTCGCGGTGAGCTCGGCGGCCGAGGGCTGTGCAGCCTTCGGCGGGGTGACCCCGAGGGCGGTGTGCACGGCGGTCGAGACCGCGCCGCTCGGTGACACCCAGACGGTCCAGGTGATGAGGCCGAGCACGAGGACGATCGCTGCCGTACCGACCGCGGTGCGACGGGCGTGCCTGCTGGACTGGGCCCACCACGTACTGGTGGAGCGGATGATGTCAGACAATGAGGAACGCCTCCAGGACGAAGATCGCGATGCCGATGCAGTACGGGATCGCCGCGTAGGGGTTGAGGCGACGACGTGTCGTCGGCCCGGGCCGTTCCGCGGGAGCGGACGCAGCCGCGGTGGCTGCCGAGCGGCGGGTGGCGAGCACCGTCGCGGTCGAGTTCGCCGTGGCGTCGGGGCCGAAGAGCTCGTCGAAGGCCCGGTCGGTCGCCGCCTGGTCGGTCGTGCTCGGCTCGCCGAGGTCGACCGGGCTCACCGGGGGTGTCCCGAGTGCGACCGGCTGCGCTGCCTCGGCGGTGCGCTCCTGGGCGGGGCTCTCCTCGACGGGACCACCGGCGTACGCCCCGGCACGGGTCCCCCACCCGGACGCGTGCGCCAGGCGGAAGAAGCCGATGAGCCGGATCGGCATGAGGAAGAACGTCGACACGATGATGAACATCGGGAGCCGGAAGAAGTCGCTCGGCTTCTCGGCGAGGTGCCGCATCTGCCGGATCGCCATGCTCAGCACGCTCGACACGACCATCAGGCCGGCGACGTAGACGAAGCCGGTCGAGAAGCCGTACTGCTGCAGGATGCCCTGGTACAGGTTCTCGCCCTGCCCGGTCACGGCCCGGTAGATCCAGCCCGCGATCACGCCGAAGAGCATGAACGGCAGGATGATGTCGGTGAGGAAGAAGGCCGCCAGCAGCGGCGCGTGCCCGAGCATCCACGGCAGCATCCGCAGCGTGTTGTACTGCGACCCGCGTGCCCAGCGGAGCTGCTGCTTGAACAGCTTCTTCACCTGCAGCGGAGCGTCCGTGTAGACCAGCGAGGTGTACTGGTAGACGGTGCGGTAGCCCTCCTTGAGGGTGAGGTTCGTGAGCGTCCGGTCGTCGGACACCTCGAGGAAGACACCCATGAACTCCTCATGCATGAACCGGTCCATGACCCGCTCGAGGATGCTGCGGCGGAACGCGATGGTCCGTCCGGGCAGGCACCCGATCTGCCCGAGCACGCTCTGCGCGGGCATCGAGTAGAGCGCTCGGGAGTTCTCGAGCCAGTCGGCCCAGCGGGTGATCCACGAACGGGTCGGTTCGAGGATGCGCTGCCGGGTGGTCACGCCGCCGACGGACTCGTCGGCGAACGGCTTGAGCAGCTCGTCGAGCGTGCCCGGCGTCCAGACGGTGTCCGAGTCGACGAGGACCGTGATGTCACCGTTCGACATCTCGGTCCCGACCTTGACGGCGTTGCGCTTGCCGGGGATCGGCGTGTGGGTCCACCGGACGAGCGGGGCGAACTCGTCACAGACCGCTTCGAGGGCTTCGTTGCGGGCACCGTTGATGACGACGATGATCTCGCCGGGACGCTGCTCGACCATGCGGCCGATGACGTCGCGGAAGAGGTCGAGCGGTTCGTCCACGACGGGGACGACGACGCTGGTCGTCCCGACGAAGGTGCCGGTGTAGGGGCGGTAGCGGGCGGACAGGATGACCTTGAGCAGCCAGAGCAACCAGATCACCGCGGAGTACACGGCGAACAGGTAGAACTCTGGGTGCCCTTCGACCATCTGCCGGATCTGCAGAATGAAGGTGAACATCGATCCCTGCTTCAACGTTCGAGGTGGGGATTCCGCTTCATCGAGGAACCAGTGGTCGGTTCGGGTGAGGTAATTGAGACAGACGGCGGGGCGCCGCGCAACGCGTCCCCCGGCCGGGGGCATCGGGGCCGCGCGACGGGGTACATGCGTGTCCTCCTCGTCCGCCGGTCGCCGTGTCCGCACTGCTGCTGACAGCAGCAGTGCGGACCGGACGTGAGCGCTCTCGCCCGGTCGGCACGTCGGCGTACGGCCGGGAGGCGCGCGTCAGGAGAACACGGAACCCCCGGTCACGATGGGGTCAGCACCGCACGGTGCAGCGGGCGGCACTCCCCCGATGGCACCTGGTCCGAAGCTGTGCCGAACCTGAACGGCGCGGCCGCCCCCTCGGCAGACCGGGGGACACGGTTCACCCGATCGGGGTACGGATCGTGACGCCTCGATCTCGCCGTGCACGTCCGTTCGCCGTCCCACCCGAGACGTCACTCCGGGCGTGTCGCAGCGGCCCGGGGGCCCCGCGCACTCGGCGTCAGGCGCCGTAGAACTCGCGCTCGAAGACCTGCCGGGCGCGTCGGGTGATGCCCAGGTAGTCGTCCTCGAGCACCGACGCCGACCCCGGCGGGTACTCCAGGAGCCGGGCGATCCCCTCGAGCTGCACGCGGTCGACGGGCAGCACGTCGGTCGTCCGCCCCGACCACAGCACGAGTGCACTGCGCGTCCGCGACGCGAAACGCCACGCGGTCCCGAGCCGCTCGGCGTCCTCGGCGGCGACGAACCCGGCAGCGGTGGCGGCGTCGAGGGCCTCGAGCGTCGACGTGGTCCGGAGCCCCGGGACCACCCTCGCGTGCTGCAGCTGCAGGAGCTGCACGAACCACTCGACGTCGCTCAGCGACCCGCGCCCGAGCTTGAGGTGCCGCGCCGGGTCCGCCCCGCGCGGCAGCCGCTCCGACTCGACACGGGCCTTGATCCGTCGGACCTCACGCACCTCGCGCTCGTCGATGTGCTCGGGGTAGCGCGTCCGGTCCGCCAGGTGCTCGAAGTCCCGCAGCAGCTCCACGTCGCCCACCGCTCCGCGGGCACGGAGGAGCGCCTGCGCCTCCCACGTCAGCGACCACCGGGCGTAGTACGCCCCGTACGACTCCAGGGTGCGGACCACCGGCCCGTTCTTCCCCTCCGGCCGCAGGTCGATGTCGAGCTCGAGCGGGTGGACGGCGTCGTCGGTCAGTCGCGACAGTTCGCGCACGATGGTCTGCGCAGCGCGCGCTGCCTGTTCCGACGGCAGACCCTCGGGCGCCCGGTGCACGTACAGGACGTCGGCGTCGGACCCAAACCCGAGCTCCCGTCCGCCGAACCGGCCCATCGCGACGATCCCGAACTGCAGGCCCTCGGGAGCGTCACGTCGGGCGAGCGTGAGCGCCCCGGCGAGGGTCGCCTCCGACACGTCCGTCAGCGCCGGACCCAGCGCGTCGACGTCGAGGTACCCGAGGACCGCGGCCATGCCGAGCCGGAGCGTCTCACGTCGGCGCGCGGACCGGATCAGGGCCGCGGCGCCGTCCACGTCGTCGCCGTGCCGTGCGGTCGTCGCGGCGTGCTCAGCGAGCAGCGACGCGAGCGGTCGGGGGCGGAGGAGCGCGTCGGGCTCGTCGAGCCACGCGACGGCCTCGGGGAAGCGCTCGAGCAACCCGGCGAGGAACGCCGACTCGGACAGCACGGTCGTGAGCGAGTGTGCGGCGCCCGAGGAATCGCGGAGCATCCGGAGGAACCAGCTCGACTCCCCGAGGGTGTCGCTGAGGCGGCGGAAGGCCAGCAGTGCCCGGTCCGGCGCCGGCCCCTCGGCCATCCACCGCAGGAGCACGGGGAGCAGGTTCCGCTGGATCGCCGCTCGACGGCTCGTGCCCTGGGTGAGTGCGCGGATGTGCCCGAGGGCCCCGGACGGGTCCGCGAAGCCGATCGCTCCGAGACGGTCGGCGGCCTGGTCGCTCGTCAGGACGATCTCGCCGTCGGTCGCCGCGACCGCGGACAGCAGCGGACGGTAGAACAGCCGCTCGTGCAGCCCGCGGACCTCGAGCTTCACGCCGCGCCAGCGCTGCTCGAGCGCGCCGGCGGAGGTGGCGAGCCCGGTCGACCGCGCGAGGATCCGGAGCTCGTCCTGGTCGCGGGGCATCAGGTGCGTGCGCTGCAGTCGCCGGAGCTGGATGCGGTGCTCCAGCAGGCGCAGCAGCGCGTAGTCGGGCCCGAACCGGGCGGCCTCCGGTCGTCCGACGTAGCCGGCCGCGGCGAGAGCGTCCATCGCCTCGAGCGTCGACCGGACGCGGACGGACTCGTCGTCGCGGCCGTGCACGAGCTGCAGCAGCTGCACGGTGAACTCGACGTCGCGCAGACCGCCGGGGCCGAGCTTGATCTGGCGGTCGACCTCGTCGTCGGGGATGTGCGCCGTCACCCGCTCCCGCATCCGCTGCACGGACTCGACGAACCCGGGCCGCCCCGCGGACGTCCACACGAACGGCGCCACGGCCGCCGCGTACCGCTCCCCCAGGTCGCGGCTGCCGGCGATCGGCCGGGCCTTGAGGAGCGCCTGGAACTCCCACCCCTTCGCCCAGCGGTCGTAGTACGCCACGTGGGAGTCGAGCGTGCGCACGAGCGCGCCGTCCTTGCCCTCGGGCCGGAGGTTCGCGTCGACCTCCCAGAGCGCGGGCTCGGCCGCGAGGTCCGTGATGGCGTGCGTGGCGGCGATCGCCAACCGCGTCGCGATGAGCACGGCACGGTCGGTGCCGACGCCGGTGTCCGCGTCGTCGTCGCGCGTCGACTCGGTGACGAAGATGACGTCGACGTCGCTGACGTAGTTGAGCTCCCGCGCGCCGGCCTTGCCCATGCCGATGACGGCGAGCGGGGTCGCCGCGACGTCCGCGGCCGGGAACGGCACCTCGCGCCGGGCGACGTCGACCGCGGCCTCGAGCGCGGCGCCGGCCAGGTCGGCCAGTCCCGCGGCGACGAGGGGGAAGGCCTCGGTCGGGGCGTGGTGCAGCACGTCGAACAGCGCGATCTGCGCCAGGTGCCGCCGGTAGCGCACGCGCAGGCGCAGTCGGGCGTCCTCACCCGTGGCACCGTCGACCGCGTCGACGAGGGACGTCGTGTACGCGTCCTGGGACCACGGCGGTGTGATCGGGTCGAGCAGCAGCGCGATCTCCGCCGGACGGCGGTGCAGGAACTCCCCCAGGCCGACGGACGCACCCAGCAGCCGGACCAGTCGCTCGCGGGCGGCCTCGTCGGCGAGCACCGGACGCACCGCGTCCGGTGCTCGCTCGATCAGCCGTTCCACCAGGCGCAGCGCACCGTCCGGGTCGGCGGTGGCCTCCCAGAGAGCCGGAGCGTCGGTGACCGGCACCCGACCGACGGAGCCGGAGCGGGCCTCCAGTCCGGCGATCCGTTCGAGGCTCTCCGACAGCTCCGCGAAGCCCAGCCGGGCCATCTCGGAGCGGGACGACTTCGTCCGACCGGTCATGTGGTGCGCTCCGGGCGTGCGGCTAGAGCGCGCCGAGGTTCGTGTCGAGCTCGAACGGCGTGACCTGGTCGCGGTAGGCCTTCCACTCCTGCCGCTTGTTGAGCAGCACGAAGTTGAAGACCTGCTCGCCGAGGGTCTCCGCCACGAGCTCGGAGTCCTCCATCAGGCCGAGGGCGTGGTCGAGGCTCGCCGGCAGCTGCTTGTAGCCGAGTGCCCGGCGCTCGGCGTCGGACAGGCTCCACACGTTGTCCTCGGCCTCGGGCGGGAGCTCGTAGCCCTCGTCGATGCCCTTGAGCCCCGCGGCCAGCAGCAGCGAGTACGCCAGGTACGGGTTCGCGGCCGAGTCGATGCCGCGGTACTCCACGCGGGCGGACTGGCCCTTGTTCGGCTTGTAGAGCGGGACGCGGACCAGTGCGGAGCGGTTGTTGTGGCCCCACGTCACGAAGGACGGGGCCTCGTCGCCGCCCCAGAGCCGCTTGTACGAGTTGACGAACTGGTTCGTCACCGCGGTGATCTCCGGCGCGTGCCGCAGGACACCGGCGATGAAGTGCTTCGCGGTCTGCGACAGCTGGTACTCGCCGCCGGCCTCGTAGAAGGCGTTCTGGTCGCCCTCGAAGAGCGAGACGTGGGTGTGCATGCCCGAACCCGGCTGCCCGGAGATGGGCTTCGGCATGAACGTCGCGTAGACGCCCTGCTCGATCGCCACCTCCTTGACCACCGTGCGGAAGGTCATGATGTTGTCCGCCATGGTGAGGGCGTCGGCGTAGCGCAGGTCGATCTCGTTCTGCCCGGGGCCGGCCTCGTGGTGGGAGAACTCCACCGAGATGCCGAGGTCCTCGAGCATGCGGACCGAGCGACGACGGAAGTCGTGCGCACTGCCGCCGGGAACGTTGTCGAAGTAGCCGGCCTGGTCGACGGGCTGCGGGCCGCCGTCCTTCCAGTCACGGCTCTTCAGCAGGTAGAACTCGATCTCCGGGTGCGTGTAGAACGTGAAGCCGCGGTCGCTCGCCTTCGCGAGCGTGCGCTTGAGCACGTTCCGCGGATCGGCCACGGCGGGCTGCCCGTCCGGCGTGGTGATGTCGCAGAACATCCGCGCGGTGGGGTCGATCTCGCCCCGCCACGGCAGGATCTGGAACGTCGAGGGGTCCGGGTGCGCCAGGACGTCGGCCTCGTAGCTGCGCGTCAGGCCCTCGATCGCGGAGCCGTCGAAGCCGATGCCCTCGGCGAACGCGCCCTCGACCTCGGCCGGCGCGATCGCGACGGACTTCAGGGTGCCGATGACGTCGGTGAACCAGAGTCGGATGAACTTGATGCCCCGCTCCTCGATGGTGCGGAGCACGAAGTCCGTCTGCTTGTCCATGGACGCCCTTTCCGTGGTGCTGCTGGGGCCTCCAGCCTATTGGTCCTGGTCGTCCCAGCGCTCGTTGTTCGCCTTGATGCGGTCCAGGGCGTGTTGCGCCTCGTCACGCGACCCGAACGGGCCGATCCGGTCGCGCTGCGGCGACTGCGGGCCCTGCTCCACCGCGTGCGTCTTCTCGTTGAACCACCACTGGGACTCGATGCGTTCGTCGCTCATGGCGCCACCGTACCCACGCGGCGGCGGGCGTGGCCGGGCAGTCCGCGCGGTCGGCCGCCGGCGCGGCCGCGGCGAGGCTCGCGCTTGCGGACGGGTCCGCGCGTCGGGACCGCGAGGCTCGTCCGCGGGGCCGAGCCTCGTGTGCGCCCCGCGCCCGACGCGACGGCCTGGAGGCCCGGTGCCGGTCCGCCGGAACGGCACCGGGCCTCCAGGCGGTCGCCCCGGCGGCGGGGCCGAGCGACGGGCCGGTTCCCGCAGCCCGTGGCGCACCCGCCGCGCGCGCGACGGGCCCCTGCCGCACCCGGTTAGAGTGGTCGCCATGCCCCGGGACGCACACGGACACCTGACCGCCGGCCGGATCTCCCCGCAGCGCCCCGTCCCCCGGGACATCGAGCGCCCCGAGTACGTCGGCAAGGTCGAGCCGCACGAGCACGGCCTGGGCGACACGTACACGCCGGACGAGGTCGAGCGCATCCGCACGGCCGGCCGGATCGCCTCGCAGGCGATCGACGCCGTCGGGGCTGCCGTCCGTCCCGGCGTCACCACCGACGAGCTCGACCGCATCGGGCACGAGTTCGTCGTGTCGCACGGCGCCTACCCCTCGACGCTCGGCTACCGCGGCTACCCGAAGTCGCTGTGCTCGAGCCTCAACGAGGTCATCTGCCACGGCATCCCGGACGACACCGTGCTGCAGGAGGGCGACCTCGTCAACATCGACGTCACCGCCTACAAGGACGGCATGCACGGCGACACGAACCGGACGTTCATCGTCGGCGAGGGCTCGCAGGAGGTCCGCGACCTGGTCGACCGGACGCGGCTCGCCCTCGAGCGGGGCATCAAGGCCGTCGCCCCGGGCCGCCAGGTCAACGTCATCGGCCGCGCGATCGAGGCGTACGCCAAGCGCTTCGGCTACGGCGTCGTCCGCGACTACACCGGGCACGGCGTCGGGCGGGCCTTCCACTCGGGCCTGATCATCCCCCACCACGATGCCCCGCAGTACGACACCGTCATCGAGCCCGGCATGGTGTTCACCATCGAACCCATGCTCACGCTGGGCGGCATCGACGCGGACGTCTGGTCGGACGACTGGACCGTCAGCACGCGCGACAAGTCGTGGACCGCACAGTTCGAACACACCCTCGTCGTCACCGAGCGCGGCGCGGAGCTCCTCACCGTCTCCTGACGGTCCCTTCCTCAGAAAGGCACACCCATGACCTCCCTCGCAGTCGGCGTCGACATCGGCGGTACGGGCATCAAGGGCGCGATCGTCGACGTCACCACCGGCGAACTCCAGACCGAACGGATCAAGAAGGCGACGCCGGAGGGCGGCAAGCCGCACGACATCGTCGCGGTGGCGAAGTCGATCCTCGACGACCTGGCGCCCGCGGCCGACGTGGCGGTGGGCGTCTGCTTCCCGGCGATCGTCCGCGACGGCAAGACGATGTCGGCGGCGAACGTCTCGAAGAAGTGGATCGGCTTCGAGGCCGAGGCGCTCTTCGAGAAGGAGCTCGGCCGGTCCATCCACTTCGTCAACGACGCCGACGCCGCCGGGTTCGCCGAGCAGCAGTTCGGTGCGGCGAAGGGCAAGGAGGGGCTCGTCGTCGTCACGACGCTCGGGACCGGGATCGGCACGGCGCTCATCAACGACGGCGTGCTCATCGTGAACTCTGAGCTCGGACACCTCGAGATCGAGGGGCACGACGCCGAGTCGCGGGCGTCCTTCGCGGCCAAGGAGCGCGACGACCTGTCGTGGAAGCACTGGGCGAAGCGGCTGCAGAAGTACTACTCGACGCTCGAGGCGCTGCTCTCCCCGGAGCTCTTCGTCGTCGGTGGCGGGGTGTCGAAGCACCACGAGGAGTTCCTGCCGCTGCTCGACCTGCAGGCCGAGATCATCCCGGCGACGCTCCGCAACAACGCGGGCATCATCGGCGCTGCGACCCTGGCGGCACGCTCGGCCTGACGGCCGGGCCTCGCGGCCCGCGGTCCTGCCGCACCCGGGCACCGACGCACGGGGTTCCGAGACTCGCCGCGTGCGTGTCGGCGGGGTTCCTAGGAGGAGCCCCTCGTGCGCCGAGGATCCACGATTGCGGAACCTGGGGAGACCCGGGCCCGCGGGGCGGACTGCCGCCGCGACCACTGCCGGTACACTCGGCAGTGCGAACGGGTCGGTGAGACGGTCGCGTCACTCCCCCGGGAGTGCCGAGGAACGTCCGGGCTCCACAGAGCAGGGCGGTGGGTAACACCCACCCGGAGCAATCCGCGAGACAGTGCCACAGAGAACAGACCGCCGGCGGTGACGTCGGTAAGGGTGAAACGGTGGTGTAAGAGACCACCAGGGGTCCGGGTGACCGGACCTGCTCGGTAAACCTCGCCCGGAGCAAGGTCAGACAGAGGACGACGAGGCTGCTCGCTGAGTCCTCGGGTGGACCGCTGGAGGCCGGCGGCAACGTCGGTCCGAGAGAGATGGCCGTCACCGCGAGAGCGGGACAGAACCCGGCGTACGGCCGGCCCGTTCGCACCCCATGCCCCCCCCCCCCCGCCCTGCTACGGGGCTCGGGCGGGGCGACTCTCCGCGTCCACGGGCACGAGACCGGTCGCCACCCGCGGGCCTCATGGGCGCGCCGCAGCACGCGAGCACCGACGGACGGGAGGCGCGGCGCCGACCGGCACCGCGCCTCCCGTCCGTCATCGGTGGCGGCTAGAGGCCCGACTCGGCCGTCCGCACCAGGATCGCGTCGCTGTCCGGGCACAGCACGACGTCGTCGGGCGCGGCGCGGCGCACGGTCTGCAGGTCGGAGTTGGTGAGCGTCACGCCCGAGGCGGTCGACACGCCGCCCTGCAGCAGCGAGGCCCCGAAGCCGTAGCGGTCCCGCTGCCGGTCGTAGAGCGCCAGGAGGTCGGCCGGCACCTTCGCCGCGACGCTCGCGCGGCTCTGCACCGCGGAGTCGCGATCGGCCTGCACGCGGGCGATCTCGGCGTCGCGCTCCCCCACGAGGGACGCACGCTCGGCCTCGACGCGGGCCAGTTCGGCCTCGATGTCGCCCACGCGTGCCCGGTGCACGTCGAGCTGCTCCATGACCTCGAGCTCGGCGGTCTCGAGGTCACCGATGCGGCGGCGGAGGGACTCCATCTCGCTCTGCAGTCCGGCGGCGTCCTTCGCGTTCGCCCCGTTCTGCAGCATGGTCGTGTCGCGCTCGACGCGGGCCTGGGCGGTCGCCGTGTCGGACTCGAGCCGGGCGAGGTCGCGCTCGGCGTCCTCCACGCGGCCCGTCGCGGCGGCGAGGTCGGCCCGCAGGGACGCGGCGGCGGCGCCGAGCTCGGTGAGCCGGTCGCCCTTCTGCAGCGCGGTTATGCGGTGCGACAGACGGGTCACGTCGTTGTCGAGGCGCTGGAGGTCGAGGAGGACGACCTGGTCCTCGGGTGCTGCCTTCACGGTCGGTCTCCTTCGGGGGCGGGTGCGGACGCCGACTCGGCGGACGCGACGGGCGGACGGGCGGGTTCGGCCGCCGGCAGGACGGCGAAGTCCCAGGGGTCGGTGCGGAGGTCGCTCACGGTGACGCGGACGCCCGCGAGCCGTCGGAGCTGCTCGGCGGCGACGTCGAGCCAGAGCCACTCGGTGGCCCAGTGCGACGTGTCGACGAGGGCGGGGCCGTCGGTGAGCAGCGCCTGCTCGCGGAACTCCGAGGCGGGGTGGTGCCGCAGGTCGCTCGTGACGTAGACGTCGGCGGCCCGGACGGCGGCGTTGCCAAGCAGGGAGTCGCCGGCGCCCGCGCAGAGCGCGACGGTCCGGACCGGACGGTCGAAGTCGCCGGAGACCCGGACGCCCGTCGCGGTCGGCGGCAGCAGGTCGACGAGCGTGCGGGCGAGCGCACCAAGCGTGGTGCCGGCCGGGAGCACGCCGACGCGGCCGATGCCGGTCGCGGGGTCGTCGCCGGCCTCGAGCGGACGCTGCTCGGTGAGCCCGAGCCGGTCGGCGAGCACGGCGGAGGTACCGGTGGTCACGACGTCGGCGTTCGTGTGCGCGGCGAGCAGGGCCGTCCCGCCGCGGACCAGGCTCGCGAGCACCCGCCCCTTGGCGGTGGTCTCGTCGATGGTGGTCACGCCGCGGAGCAGCAGCGGGTGGTGCGTCAGGAGCAGGTCGGCCCCGAGTGCCACCGCTTCGTCCGCGGTGGCCGGGACCGCGTCGACGGCGAGGTGCACGTGCTCGACGACCTGGTCGGGGTGCCCGGAGACGAGCCCGACGGCATCCCAGGACTCGGCGCCGGCGGCGGGCCACAGGCCCTCGATCACGGCCTGGAGTTCGCGGAGCGTCGGCATCCCGTCAGTCTACCGAGCCGACGACGGCCCGCGGTCCCGCGGCGACGCGGTCCGGTCCCTCAGCGCCGGCCGAACAGCCCGCGGAGGCGGGCGACGAGACGTGCCCACCAGCCGGCGTCGGTCGCGCCGTCGGCGGCCGGGTCCGCGGCGGTCGCGTCGTCGGCGACGTCGTCCGCCGACGCCGGGACGGTCGACGGGAACGCGACGGCATCCGGCAGGACGACCGGCGTGCTCGACGTCGTGCCGACGTGCGCGGTGAGCGCCGCGGCGAAGGCGGCACGGTCGATGACGGTCGGTCCGGTCGCGGGCTGCACGAGCGGGGTCGGTCGGGTCGACGCGGACACGGGCGGGCCGGCCAGGAGGGGCAGCGCGGGTCGCACGGGCTCGTCGCTCCCCGGGGTGGTCGCCACGGCGCCGGGGGCGGCGGCGGTCGGGACCGGCGCTGCGGTCGCGGCACGCGGGCGGCGCGTCACGATTGCGGCGCGGCTCGTCGGGGCGTCGCGGACGGGGGTCGGCAGCGGCGCGGTCGCGGCACGTCGGGCGGCGGCACGGTCGCGACGCTCGGCCTCGTCGGCGGCGTCGGCCAGCAGGTCGGCGAAGACGGCACGGGCGAAGGCGCGCGCGGCCCGGACCTCGGCGTCGTCGAGGTCGGCGACGGTGGCCTCCCAGGCGGCGAGGCGGGCGAGGTCCTCGTCGCGGCGGCGGACCTCGTCCTCGAGCAGGACGATGCGCTCGATCGTGGTGCGACCGCTCGACGCGGCGACCTCGACGGCGAGGTCCTCGACGCGGAGGGCGAGTCGTGCCGGCGGTTCGGGGAACGCGGGGGCGCAGGCCGCCACGTGGCGGGCGCGGTCCCGCCGGCGGAACGCCGTCGCCGACGCGTCGGCGACCGGAGCCGCGGTGGGCTCCTCGGCTGCGGACTCCTCGGTTGCGCGCTCCTCGAGTGCAGGTTCCTCGGTCAGCGGCGCCGCAGCGGGCTCGTCCGTGGTCAGGAGCGGGCGCTGCACGGGACCGGTGACCGGCGGCACGACGAGGTCCGCCAGGTACGGCGAACGCGTCGCCGGGACGTCCCGCAGCCACTCCTCGAGCTCGCGCCCGAAGGGGTCCACGAGCGGGGTGCGTGCGCCGGGCTGGGTCTCCATGTGACGAAGGATAGATATCACGGACGCCCGGACCCGGGAGATCCGCGGTGTGTCGCGCATCCCGGGGTTCCGCACGTGACGTGCCGGTCCGGGACGAGCGGCGTGTCAGCCGACCCGCAGCGTCCCGGCGAACGCGTCGAGCAACCGACGCCCCTCGGCCCAGGACCCGACCCCGCTCGCGACGTTGACGTGCTGCTGCCGTCCGACCCGGGACACCCGCGCGCCGAGCACCGCGGCGAAGTCGGTGGCGCGGTCCACCGAGCAGTACGGGTCGTCGTCGCTGACGACCAGGACGGTCGGGGTGGCCACCCGGCGCTCGGGTGCCCGGAACGCGGCGGCAGCGGTCGGGAACGACGGCGCGGACGGGTC
>Ga0308156_1002437_pt1 | contig 16638 bp, 17 predicted proteins | sample PhyAR2_FD_201041 | JGI IMG/M metagenome (GOLD analysis project Ga0308156, IMG submission 201041) | Phyllosphere microbial communities from UC Gill Tract Community Farm, Albany, California, United States - DLSL A.R2 | ecosystem: Host-associated > Plants > Phyllosphere > Unclassified | place: USA... | reverse complement strand
GCGGTTGCAATCCATGAAAAATTATTGGAACTTATGCCGCAAGATAAAGCCAAACTTGACGCCAACCTCCAGCAGTTTGAGGTAACTTTGGCGGACACGGACAAACGCGTTAACGCACAACTCGCACCGGTCAGAAATCAAGGATATTTCGTTTTTCACGACGCTTACACGTACTTTGAAAAACACTACGGTCTCTCGCCCACCGGGCATTTTACCGTCAATCCTGAGATTCAGCCGGGCGCCCAGCGTTTACACCAGATACGAACACAGTTGGTTGAGCAGAAGGCGGTATGCGTCTTTGCTGAGCCACAATTCAGGCCAGCAGTCATCGATGCTGTCGCCCGCGGAACGCAGGTGCGTAAAGGCACGCTCGATCCGCTGGGAACAGACATCAGCTTAGCTAAAGATAGCTATGTGAAATTCCTCTCACAGCTGTCGAGCCAGTATGCAAGCTGCCTGAATGGAGCATGAGGAATAGGTAAAAGTGCAGCAGATAGCCCGCTCTGTCGCCCTCGCATTTAATAATTTGCCGCGCCCCCACCGCGTTATGCTGGGATCGTTAACTGTTATTACTCTGGCCGTCGCCGTCTGGCGGCCTTACGTCTACCACCCCACCGATGATGTGACGCCTATCGTCAAAACTATCGAGCTGGATAAAAATGAACTCCGCACCCTGCTGCCGGAAGCCAGTGAGCCGATTGATCAGAGCACACCGGAACCGGATGAAGAGCTGCCGGCAGATGAGGATGATACTGGCGTGCCTGACACGCCGGGCGTCCACGAATATACCGTCTCTTCTGGTGATACGCTGAGCAGTGCGCTGAATCAGTATGGCATCGACATCAGTGACATCAATTCGCTGGTGGTCAGCGATCGGGATTTACGTAACCTGCAGGTCGGACAGCAGCTGAGCTGGACGCTGGCCGATGATGGCAGCCTGAAAACCCTGAGCTGGGAGATTTCCCGTCGCGAAACCCGCACCTATGAGCGCACCGATAAAGGTGGCTTTAAAATGGCAGCGGAGATGCAGAAGGGCGAATGGCGTAACAGCGTTCTGCAGGGCGAAGTGCGCGGCAGTTTTGCCGCCAGCGCCCAGCGGGCCGGGTTAACCAGTGCGGAAGCCAGCGGCGTGATTAAGGCGCTACAGTGGCAGATGGATTTCCGTAAGCTGCGGGCCGGCGACCAGTTCAGCGTCTTAATGTCGCGTGAAATGCTCGACGGTAAAAGTGCCCAGAGCCAGCTGCTCGGGGTGCGCCTGCGCAGCGGCGGCAAAGACTATTACGCCTTCCGCGCCGAAGACGGTAAGTTCTACGATCGCAACGGCTCCGGCCTGGCGCGCGGCTTTATGCGCTTCCCGACGGTGAAGCAGTATCGCGTCTCCTCTAACTTCAATCCGCGCCGTCTGAACCCGGTAACCGGACGCATTGCGCCGCATAAAGGCGTCGACTTTGCGCTGCCGATCGGCACGCCGGTACTGGCGGTGGGCGACGGTGAAATCGTGGTAGCGAAAAACGGCGGGGCGGCCGGTAACTACGTGGCGATCCGTCACGGACGTCAGTACATGACGCGCTACATGCACATGAAAAAAGTGCTGGTGAAGCCGGGCCAGAAAGTGAAGCGTGGCGACCGCATCGGGCTGTCTGGTAATACCGGACGTTCAACCGGGCCGCATCTGCACTTTGAAATCTGGATCAACAATCAGGCGGTCAACCCGTTAACGGCCAAGCTGCCGCGGATGGAAGGACTGACCGGCAAAGAACGCAGCGAGTATATGGCGCAGGTGAAATCCTGGCTGCCTCAGCTGGGCCTGAAATAAGCGAATTTCGCCAAATCGCGCAGAAACCGACGGCAATCCCGTCGGTTTTTTTATATCTGGCGCACGATGATTGCAAATTTGCCCGTCGTCACTATCATTAGCCGGTCATTGTTTGAGGCGAGTGCATGGAAACCCGAAAAAAAAATAACGCTGAATTTATTCCCGTTTTTGAACGTTCATTTCTCAAACCTAAATACTGGGGAAGTTGGCTGGCGATTGGTGGCCTGGCCGGTATGGCGATGTTACCGCCGAAAGTGCGCGATCCGCTGCTGGGTCGGTTAGGCCGCTTTGCCGGCAAACTGGCGAAAGGTGCCCGTCGACGCGCCCTGATTAACCTTTACTATTGCCTGCCGGAACTGAGTGAATCCCAGCGTGCCACGCTGGTTGATGAGATGTTTGCCACGGCACCGCAGGCGATGGCGATGATGACCGAATTAGTGCTGCGCGATCCGGCGCGAATTCGCCAGCGTGTAGAGTGGCACGGTCGTGAAATTATCGACCAGATGCAGGCGGAGCAGCAGAATGTCATTTTCCTGGTGCCCCACGGCTGGGCGGTGGATATTCCCGCCATGCTGCTGGCGTCGGAAGGACAGAAGATGGCGGCGATGTTTCACAACCAAAGCGATCCGCTGCTGGACTATGCCTGGAACACCGCGCGTCGCCGTTATGGCGGCCGGTTACACGCCCGCAATGACGGCATCAAACCGTTTATCAGCTCGATTCGTCAGGGCTACTGGGGCTACTATCTGCCCGATCAGGATCATGGTGCCGAGCACAGCGAGTTTGTCGACTTCTTCGCTACTTATAAAGCGACGCTGCCGGCGCTGGGTCGTTTGATGAAGCTGTGCCGCGCCCGCGTTGTGCCGCTGTTTCCGGTCTATAACAGCGACACGCATAAGCTGGAAATCTATGTGCGGCCGCCAATGGACGATCTGCTGGACGCGGATGACCATCAGCTGGCGCGCCGGATGAATGAAGAAGTAGAAATTTTCGTGCGCCCGCATCCGGAACAGTATACCTGGATCCTGAAACTGCTGAAAACGCGCAAAGATGGGGATATGGAGCCCTATTCACGTAAAGAGCTCTACCCACGCAAATAGCAACAAGGCCGCGAAAGCGGCCTTTTTTGTGACGTCTGGCGTGGATAGCGGTGAGATCGAGAATGCTCAGGGAACACAGTCAGATCGTACAGAGCAGGCTCAGGGAGTATACGCCCCGCTAAGACGCAAAACCCGCCAGCCATGGCAGGCTCAGCGCGGGCAATGACGTACCTGGTCCCTGAGGTGCGCCCGCAGCGGGCCCACGCTTTGCATTGTTCAAAAACGCTCCCGGCATTGTTGTCCATCGCCCGCTATGCTTCCCGGCGTGCGCTCCGGTCGCTTAGCGTTTCTCTGCTGGCTGCGTAAGGCAAACCCGTGGTTGCGGCCTTGTTATAACGCTTCCAGCCTGCTGCGCCGTTTGCGTTCCCGCATAAACACTATCACCAGACCAAACCACAGCACGCCGCTGATAAAGTTGATCAGACAGAACCACAGCGTACCACCACTGAAATAGCCGCTTTTCGCCAGTTCAATGCCGATTGCCAGCGTCAGAATGCTGATCATCCCCAGCATCGCCGCCACGCTGCCTTTGCCTTCATCACTGGCGTAGAGCGTCAGGCGGTAGAGTCCGGCATTCACCATGCCCGCACCAAAAGCGTACAGGCTGAGACCGGCGGTAATCAGCAGGTAGCCGTGACTGTTGAGCAAACTGGCCAGCAGCGCCAGGCTCAACCCGATCAGAATCGGCCAGGCAGCAAACTTCACCGGCTGTTCAATCGGCACCCGTCCCGCCAGCTTACTCAGTGTCAGATTACCGGCAATCATCGCCAGGAATACCGGCAGCTGCAGCAGCGCGTACTGCATGCGCGACAGCCCTTCGTCATGCATCAGGATCACCGGCGACAGCGCTACCCAGGTCAGGATCGGGATAAACACCAGCCCGATGGCGAACGATCCAGACATCACCAGCCGATCTTTCATCAGTCGCCGGTAGTTACGCGCCAGATTCGGCAGGGCGATGGAATGACTGCGATCGCCGGCAGTTTCCGGCATCACCCGCCACAGCACGACAAAGGCCAGCAGGCTACAGCCGGCGAACAGCCAGAACATACTGCGCCAGCTGCCAACGGTCAGCCACGCCGCGCCCGCCAGCGGACCGGCCAGCGGGGCCAGCAGCGCAACGTTAGCCATCAGCGCCATCATCCTTACCGCCAGCGCTTCATCAAACGCCTCCTGAATCGCGGCATAGCCGACCGCACCGATAAAGCACAGGCTGATGCCCTGCACAAAGCGCAGGCTGACAAACTCCTCAATCGAGCTGACCCAGTGGGTGAGAATGCAGGCGGCGGCAAAAAACAGGATGCCGGAAAGCATCACCGCCCGGCGGCCAAACTTATCAGAGAGCGGACCGAGCAACCACTGCAGCACTACGCCACCAATCAGGTAGGCGGTCAGCGAGGTCGATACCCACTCCGGGCCGACGTCAAATTCCGTGGTGACGATCAGCATGCCGGGCTGGATCATGTCGTGGGCAATATAGGTTGCGAATTCGAACAGGACTAACGCCAGAGGAAACAACAAAATTCGGCCGTTAAGCTGGCTGATGGGGTGAAAACGGGCCATCTGGCCTCCTTGTCAGAAAAGAAAAACGCGACTGGCAGGCAGTCGCGTCTTTTATTCTACACCGGCAATGTCAACCCCGGGGGCAATTAATCCACGCGCAGCACGCGAGTGGTATTGGTGGTGCCGGTGGCGCCCATTACGTCGCCCTGAGTAACGATAACCAGGTCACCTGATACCAGGAAACCCTTATCGCGCAGCAGGTTAACCGCATCGTGCGCGGCGGCCACGCCGTCATTGTTGCTGTCAAAGAACACCGGCGTCACACCGCGATACAGCGCAGTCAGGTTAAGGGTGCGCTCATGACGCGACATGGCAAAAATCGGCAGCCCCGACGTGATACGTGAGGTCATCAGCGGGGTGCGGCCTGATTCGGTCATGGTGATGATGGCGGTTACACCCTGCAGGTGGTTAGCGGCATACATCGACGACATCGCAATCGCTTCTTCGACGTTGTCGAACTGTACGTCCAGACGGTGTTTAGAGACGTTAACGCTGGGGATCTTCTCCGCGCCGAGGCAAACTTTGGCCATCGCCGAGACGGTTTCTGCCGGATACTGACCGGCGGCGGTTTCTGCCGACAGCATTACCGCATCGGTCCCGTCCAGCACCGCGTTCGCCACGTCCATAACTTCCGCGCGGGTCGGCATCGGGTTGGTAATCATCGATTCCATCATCTGGGTGGCGGTGATAATGGTGCGGTTGAGCTGGCGGGCGCGACGAATTAACGCTTTCTGAATGCCGACCAGTTCCGGATCGCCAATCTCTACGCCGAGATCGCCACGCGCTACCATCACCACATCAGAGGCGAGAATAATGTCATCCATCGCTTCCTGACTGGCGACCGCTTCGGCACGTTCAACTTTCGCTACCAGTTTGGCATCGCAACCCGCTTCACGGGCCAGACGGCGGGCATAGTTCATGTCTTCGCCACAGCGTGGGAAGGAGACCGCCAGATAGTCGACCTTAATTTTCGCCGCGGTGATAATGTCCGCTTTGTCTTTTTCCGTCAGCGCTTCAGCCGACAGGCCGCCGCCCAGCTTGTTAATCCCTTTATTATTCGACAGCGGGCCACCGACGGTAACTTCGGTGAATACTTTCATCTCCTGAACTTCCAGCACTTTCAGCTGCACGCGACCATCATCCAGCAGCAGGATGTCGCCCGGCACCACATCTGCCGGCAGGCCTTTATAGTCGATACCGACGCGCTCTTTATCGCCTTCGCCTTTACCGAGGCTGGCATCCAGCAGGAAGCGGTCGCCGATATTGAGGAAAACTTTGCCTTCTTTAAAGGTAGAAACGCGAATTTTTGGACCTTGCAGGTCCCCGAGGATCGCCACATGGCGGCCCAGTTTTGCCGCGATCTCACGGACTTTATCTGCACGAATCTGGTGATCTTCTGGCGTGCCGTGGGAGAAGTTGAGTCGCACAACGTTTGCGCCGGCCGCGATGATTTTTTCGAGGTTATTATCACGATCGGTAGCCGGGCCGAGGGTTGTTACGATCTTGGTTCTTCTGAGACGTCTTGAGGTGGACTTTTGGATGATTGCTGTAGGGCTGGTCATTCGATGATCCTTTTGTTCTAACTGATTGATTAGCCTGATGTTTAATCGTGCGCGCCAGTGTGGGTCTACTTGTTGAACATATCTTAGCGTCTGTCCGTTGCTATCTGTTTAGCGCTTAAGGTGACACAAGTAGTGCTCCAAATACTGACACAAGGTAAACGCTTACACCTAAGGTACACCAAATGTTTGACACTGTTAAGACGACCTCAATCCAAGCTCGACCTGTATTTACTCACGCTATCCGTAAAGCTGACTCAGTGGTTACTCATAGTGACCAGAGAGGAGTCCACATCTACCATCAAGGCCCAGCTGTGCGCACCATGACGCTAGGTCTCATCATGGAATTATCAATCGGTTCTGATTTAGCGTGTTGGTCGATTGTTGATTACCAGACTGCGGGTCCACACACCGTTCTCTATCAGGTCAGTTATTCACTCCTCGATAACCCGGCGGCTCACGAGATTACCATTGAGTTGAACTCAAAAGAGGAGGGCGCTCTGTGATGTGTGCTGCTGAGTCTTTTTCTTTGGGTGACTTTCCGTGGGTTACGTTAATTATTTCATCTGTGCTTTTTGTCTACTTGCTGAGTTTGGTCTGTTTGGTCTACTGGTGCATGACAGCACCTGATTATGTTGATGCTGATTTCAATCCACACAGGGAAGGAAGCCATTTAACACCCACTTACGGGGGTGAGCCGGTAATTGCGACTCACGATTTGGGAGAGGGCAGCGTGTCCACTCAAAACGAGTCAAAAGGAATCACATCATGAACACTCAGTCGTTATCTCTATCAAGACTAGCTGTCCCTCAGCTTGTCAGACGTCGAGGCTCAGGGCGTTATACAGTTCGATTCAGGGAGATAGGTAATTCGTCTTCTCTGGTTTCTATAGGACTGCGCACCTCGGACAAGAGGGCTGCAATGATCAGAGCAAGGGAGTTAGCTCAGACCGCTAAAGCGTTCCTTCTTGATAACTCTCAGGTCACCAGCAAGGAACTGAACGAGCACCTTAAGTCTATGGCCTTAACGTTCCTCACTGACAAGGTGGGTGACTACTGGTCAGGGCTGGAAGTGGACCACATCGAAGACGCCAGCGTTAACCTGCGGTCACTCGCAAAGGAATCAATGACAGTAGACCAGCAAGCACACATCGTTAAGGCGCTGGAGGTCCTGCAAGCTGCGCGGAGTCGTGCGCACAGTGGGGACACTCAGCCTTTACTGGCAGTGCTGGCCTCGTTGAATGGTGGTAATGATCAGGGAGTGCACAATGCAGACGCTCCAAAGCGAAATCTGAGAGATGACCAAGAGTCTAGCCCTACAGAATCCACACAGGAGCCTCTGTTTTTCAATGATTTGTCAGACCTCTACATAAAGGAACACAGCGTAAACCTCAAGCCAGCCAGTGTGAGAGACATTCAGTCAGCACACAAGGCGCTCAAGGTGTTCACGGTAGGGATTGATTGGCGTACTCACACAAGGGCTGAGGTGTCCGCTATGCGCGATGCTATGCGTGACTCAGGGCGATACGCTGACGCTACCGTTAATAAGATGCTGGCTAAACTGTGCGCTGTCATGAATTGGGCGTTTCAGAATGGACACATCAAGCACGACTACACAAAGGGTCTCAAGGTCAAGGGCGTCAAGAGTGTACGCCGTGCCTATACTGCCGACGAATTGTCCAAGGTGGTTGACCGGGTGACCGCTGAACGTGAACCACATAAGCGCCTCTTTGGTCTGGTCGCTACTATCACAGGGGCAAGGGCCGGGGAGTTAACTCAATTGACCAAGGCTGATGTAGTCGAGGTGAGCGGAGCAAACGAGGAGGCTGGTTATCTCTGTATCGACATTAACGACAGCGGAGACAAGAGTATTAAGAACGCTGCAAGTGCTCGTCTGGTCCCACTGACAGATAACGCTAAGGGTTTTTCTCTGGCTGAGTTCCGGGAGTGGGTCGCTGCGTTACCGTCCAGTGATTCCCTTGTGTTCGGTATGTCCAGAGACACAGCGTCACAGTGGTTTAACAGAGAGGTCCTACCGCAAGCACTACCAGACCGCACAGGTGATCTTGTGTTGCACTCACTGAGGCACACGCTGGCTACCCTATTCAAACAAGCGGGAGTCGCTGAGAGCCTTGCTGGTGACGTTCTGGGACACTCAGGGCAGGGCATCACGTTTGGTCTGTATGGTCGCGCTAAGGCAGTTGACCAGATGGCTGAGGGTCTCGCGCTTGCTCTTAAAGTGGACTGATAGCTATAACCATTTGTAAATCAATCATTTGAATTAAGACTCACTATAGGGAGAGGACTCAATAAAGTCTGAACCTAGCTGGTCCATGCTTCTTAGGGGTGGGCAACATTGGTACGTCATCTGCGCTTGCGCGGTCTCTGACTATTGGCTGATGGGACCAGTTATTTTATTGACTCAGGTCATAGGGGTGGAAACTCTAAGAAGTATAAAGAGTAACCAAGAGTTATGGTGATAATATCCATGACAATGGTCACCTCTCTTTAAGTTATTCTTTTGGTTTTAACTTCAAGAGACTTAAAGACACTTTAGATACTTTCAGTTTAAATGAATTGATTTAATTAAAAGATAATAATTTTAAGTTAATTCTAAGAGTAACTCAAAGAGTAAACTTTCAGGTGCCTTGTTGTTACCTATAGCGAGATGGTCATTATAGCGATTAGCTACCATCAACCTATTATTACCCTAAGCACCTCAGGGTCATCCGCAGTAATATCTTGTCGTGGTAATTAAGACTCACTAACGGGAGAGATGACACACCGTTCTCCTGCGAGATGCACTTTTCAAATGAAAACCCTGAAATGGGGCTTTTAGAGATTCCTGCTTTAAATACCCCCCGCGCATCACAGCGCATACATTTATTTATTAACGCTTAGTCATTCTGATTGCACTCTCATTGCCTCTGCTGGTCCCCGTTGTGTTGGGTCTAAGCTGGCTGGCTGAGGGTGTGACTCTGAGAATGCAATCAAAAGGAAATAACACTATGTCTACTTCAATTATTAATAACGTATTCGAGTCTTTCAATGTCCGCGCTGTCATCATTCAGGGTGACCCGTGGTTCATCGCTAAGGATGTGGCTGAGGCGCTCGGATATAAAGACACCAAGAAGGCAATAGCCGCGCACTGTAAGCGAGCACAGTTAATCGACCTGCGAGATGCAGAGGGTGAGGCGAAACGCCCCCCTATTATTACCGCTGGTAATCCCAATGCAAAGGCTATCCCAGAGTCAGACGTATACCGTTTGATTATGCGGTCTCGTCTCAAGAGTGCTGAACGCTTTGAAGATTGGGTCACCGAGGAAGTCTTACCGTCAATCCGTAAGTCTGGCGCTTTCATCGCTGGTGTATCGGATAACCATTCGATTGACTCCAAGCTACGCCAAGAGATCACCGCTGAGTTCGCCCGTAAGGGTAAGGACCTGTTAGCGGACATAGACAGACACGTCCTGTACGGCAACCCTAAGCGTCATGAGGTGCTGAACCTAAGCGATGCTCTAAGTAAGCGCCACGGCGTCCCTGCGTCACTTGTAGAGGCCATGTTGTTTGACGGTATGTCTGCGCTAGAGGACTTCTAAGATGGAAGCACGTAGAGTTTAACCCGACAGGTAAAAATGCGGGCGGCTAAGGAAGAACTGAACGGTTGCGAAAATTTCGCAATCGACTTAGTGACCCCGAAATGTGTTAGTTGATTGCCGTAACCTACTTAATATAGCTGGGCTGAAATCTCAGCTCAGTGAAGAAGCCTATATAGACAACACAGGCCGAGCCTTACCGTTGTACCGATCATTTCCATTAAGACTCACTATCGGGAGAGTACAGACACCTTCTTGCAATCACACATCATATTCACTGTGGCTCTTTATGACTATGCTCATATTCCAATGAATTGTGTGATTAGGTTCCGTCCCTCCTAAATAGCATTATATTCAAACTCCATTGTATATATATTCAATGTGCGCTGACCCAACACGAGAGGTCTGGAGCTAATAGGCTTCATCCACTTATTTGCTTACTCACCAGAGAACTCATTCTCTCAGGGTCACCCATTTATTATTCAAAATAAAGTAAATCAGCCAGTCGCTTCAACAGGGCTTAACCGATACAAACACCAGACGACTCATTCAATAAAGAAATATCTCAGTGTAATACTAATAAATTCATATCTTCCATGCGTATGGTTATTTGTGATTGATTGACTCCAGTATTTAACATGAGATTCCTTCCTTAAGTTGTTATCCCTGAGTATCGGCAGGAGTCTGGTAGCGACCATTAAGGCGGCTGACTGATTTACTTTTTAATTAAATATACACATCTACGGAACCTTTCAGTGGTTCTTTATTTTGCCCAATTCTGGACACAACAGGACGTAACATCATGACCACATCTAAGAAGGCCTCAGGGGTCAATTTAATTGCACTCCGAGAACATCTCACAGAGTGGCTGAAAGACCCCGGCAATTACCAAGTTTCCATTGAGGACATCGCAATGATGACCGGGAAGCATAAACGCCACGTCAAACGAGACGTGAAGGCTATGAGAGCACGCCGTGGTCAACCCGAGGGGACCGCTGAGGTTCTTACCGGGAATGACTTCCTGATGCTGCTGGCTGGCTATAACACCGCGATAAGTTTCGATGTAGTCGAGACCCTCGCTGACCTCTATGCAAATCAAAAGGACTGACACCGTGCCAACCACATTCAACGCATCGACCCCAGAGGGCCGTAAAGCTCTCAGACTGCGTGACGTGAAGACTCAGGACCTGATTGATGCATTAGGGCTGGGACCACTTGAGACCCGCGAGAAGCTCACCAAGGCCGCTCTGTGCCACATGGCGGTAGCTGCGGGTCTGACTATGCGCGACTTCATGTAACCAATTTATTTATCAAATCAATTAAGAAGGAACACCTCATGTCTATTTCATATCGCAAACTTGACCTTACCCTAAGCGCCGATAAAGAAACCGTAATGCTCTTTGGTCAAGAGATGACTACCAAGTATTTCACTGAGGTTGTCGTGGTGACCATGCTTAACGGCTGCGGCAATGACTTCGGTAAGACCAACTCAATTTTAAACGCTCTGCACTCCGCTGGTCTGAATGCTGGTGATTACAGCAAGTATTCCCGAGAGTGGGCGCACAGTAACGCTGAGGCTCGCAAAGAGGCTGACCGTAAGCGCATCGAGACCGAGCAACACCGTGAGCGCATGGCTGCTATCCACGCTACGCCTGCTGAGATCGCTAAGGCCGTGGCTGAACGCAAACAGCGTGAAGAAGAGATCGCCCGTAAGTTCGGTGAGCACGGTCATCGTGCCGCATTCGGTGGTTAATTTCACTCCGCAAGTCAATCAATGGGTCTGCAATTCCGTGGGCCCGCCATGCACATTAAGTGCAATTCTATTCAAATCCAATTTAAGAGAAGGTATACACCATGAGCAACATGTCTAATTCCGGTTTCCACGCACTCGACTACAGTATTGCTAACCGTAACGCACCTACTGACAACGGCAAGACTACAGGCGTTATCAACACCGCTGACTATGCATCACCAATGGCTCGTAATAATGATGCTCAGGTGACCCGTAAGCCATTCCAAGGCCGTGACGCTGATTTAGAAAACAGTGAGGTCATTAAGATGCTTGACGGCACCGCTCAGATTCTACAGGTGAACGGTACGGACCTGAACGGTAAGGGGCTGCCGGGTGGTAATGACTCGACCGCATACATTCAGGCTCTGGAAGAATCTCTCAATGCTACGTTTAACGATGGTGAATTTGAGGCTGCTGTACGTGAGCACATCTTCCCTTGTGAGTTTCGTCCATATGGCACCAAGCCTACTCCATTGCGTACCCATACACTTGAAGATCGCAGCGTTATCTTGAAGAAGAACGGCTTGTTTAACCCGGCTGAGGACGCACCGACCGCTAAGGCTATTAAAGGCTCCGCTGTGATGGTCTCACCACTGCTGGTCCCTAATGAGGACAACGCTCAGAACACTGGCGCGTTTATCTCTGCGGCAACCTTCGTGTCTGACTTTGAGATGATGGGTGGTTATACTCACGGCGCTCTGGTGCAGTCAGTCGATAACATGATTGACCAATATAACCGTCTGATGTTCGGTAAAGTCGCGGAGGTTCTCGCTGCAACTCCTGACCTACAGACTGTGACTTACAGCAAACTCACAGGTAAACCCGCTGACCAAGCTGAGGACGTTCTCGATGCTCTCGCGTTGAATCTTCCTGTGCATCTGGGTGGTTCTCTGGACCAGTTCGCCTTGATGGTCCCTGCGAAACTTGAGGCGGTCTTAGAGCGTGCTGCTCAACGTGCTGGTCATGAAGACCTGTCCGACCTGCTGGGGTGTACTGTATGCCCTTACGTGGGTGAGGACACTGGCGTTTATCTACTGCCTAAACTGTTTGCGTCTATCTCTTTCCGTACCACTCAGGAAGGTGACGCAGTGCGAGTAATCGTATCCCGTGACTCTGGTCGTGCAGGTTACAACCTTGAGTTGGTCTCTGTGATTGACGTATTGGCTTCCGGCACTGTGCGTGTCAAAGAGAATGCATATATGGAAGTTGAGGCGGACGCTTCGTTTCCTCTGGTGCATCGCATTCAGTTCACTGAGTAATAACCACACTCAGCAAACCTGTAGGCTCACCCTTAGTTAATTCTATCGGTGGGCCTTTTGTTTATATCAATCATGCATCTCTACGTGAATTTTGCAGGGTAATACCTCTGGTCAACTCTCAGAATTTACTAAGCGCCATCTCTTTAGCACAAGGACTAAATATCATGGCTAACTATCAAAAACCTCTAGGGCTGTGCTTGTGGCACTTGCTGTGGAAGACCTGCTATTACACGGTAAGACCTCACTTTTTAAAGCTCTGCCAGAGTACACACAAAGCGAACTCTTTGCGCAAACTCCCACGTTACGTCAGTCATTCCTGAAGGCAACCCGATAAAGACAAGGAGTCATTCAATGCTTAAGTCACTCAAAACCCTATCGACAACGCACAGCATTACCTGGCGTCACTCGCCAGCTTAAAGAGCACTTATTGGCATCTTTCGATTGTACCTACCTGCGTGAATTTGGATTGCTAAATAAGCTGAGAAGAGAGGGGGCACTCCGAGGCTTACATATCAGAAGTTGTTTAGGGCTTCGCTATGGCGTCTATTAGTTTAGATGAAATGGAAACCCGATGGGCCATTTTAGGTTATGAGGATTTCCTGCTAGTCCACCAAAACTATGATGAACTGAAGGTTATGGCGAATCACAACATCGTAAGCAGGTTATCACGTTGCGCTGAACTTTTTGATTAGCGTTAGGGAATCTGGTAATGTCAAGGTCAAGTCTTACGCGTAGATGCATATTGTGGCTGGCGTTTGATTTAACCCCTTTAAAAGCATTTAGTTCGCTCAGTTATAGGTTTTCATCAATCTCGTGATTGAGATCTATTTTAGTTTAAATGTTTTATCAATTAATAAAGGAATAGGAATGGCCGGACAATTAGATGATGCTGCTAAACAAATCTTAGGCACACTTCTGGAGGACTTTAGTGATCGTAATTTAACAGTTTCAGACTTAAAAACGGGATATGAGGGGCCAAAGATTGAGTCGCTAGCCACAGCAGTATGTAACGTTGACGATATGACAACAGTAGATTTTGAGGTCGCATTTTCAGATTTAGAGAAGGCGAAGTTAATTAAGACTGGACCTTTATATCTCCCTGAATCGAATGCATTTGGTAGAAATATTGTCTTTGTCGGTTTGCTAAGTAAGCGGGAGTATGTTCACTTGACTGAAAACGGTTATAAGGAAGCAAGGAAAAAACCCAACCGTCCTATGAGAGTACAAAAGGTTGTAAATAACCTGACCATAACTGGTGGTAGCTTCAGCCAGTTACAGCTTGCTCAAGGTGAATCAGTTCAACAATCCCTGAGTATCGCAGAAAGCAGTGATTCTGAAATTGCCTTAAAGCTTATTGAGATTTTAGAGTCACAGGGAGTAAATGTGACAAGTGAAAATAGGAGCGATATTGAAAAGGCAATTTCGGAGGCTAATAATGGGAATGCAGGTGCTGCTAAGACTTTACTAGCTAAAACTTTTGGCGCTACTTGGGATGTCGCGAAAACAGTTGTAATACCTATTGTTACCGAGGTCATTAAAAAACAGCTTGAACTCTGAGTGTTATATAAAAGACATGATTTTATAAACCTCAAATTTTAGTGATTAAATTGAAGCACTAGGGAGCAATTTTGGACATTAAAGAGTTTCCAGCGGGAGTGATTGAGCAGTTAGGATGGTATGTATACCGGCTGATTGACCCAAGAGACGGTAGCACCTTCTATGTTGGCAAGGGTAAGGGTAACCGCGTTTTTGCTCACATGCGCGGAGAAGTTGCAGTAACAGACGACGATGAGTTAATCAGTAATAAACTTAAGCAACTTAGAGAAATCAGGTTGGCTGGCCTTGAGGTTATACACGTTATCCATCGGCATGGTATGGTTGACGAGAAGACCGCCTATGAGGTTGAAGCTGCGCTCATTGATGCCTATCCGGGTTTAACAAACATCATGAGTGGCGCTGGTAGTAACGAGTTCGGCGCTGCGCACATTAAAGAGTTAATCGCTACGTATCAGCCCGAAACTATTGAGTTCCACCATGATACTTTAATGATCTCTGTGAACAGAAGTTCAAAGGATATAGATCTCTATGATGCTGTGCGTTTTAGTTGGCGTGTTAGCGTTGAGCGTGCCCGTAAAGCTGAGGTCATATTGGCGACAGTAAGGGGCATCGTGAGAGGTGTATATGTTGCTGATGAGTGGCTCAAGTCTACCCGTGAGAATTTCCCTGAAATACCTTTATGGGACACAAATGATGAATTTGAAGCTGCACAGAGTGCACGCTATGGGTTCCGTGGTAGAGAAGCTGACCCAGAAGTCACACGGCTTTATCTTGGCAAAAGGATTCCTGATGGTCTAAGGAAGAAGGGCGCTATGTCTCCTGTGAGATACTCTCCGGGATTTTGAATCGGTCAACATCAATTAATTTAAGATTTAGAATAAAATATCATTGATGACTTAAATGTGGTTGCTGTATTAAAGTGCACCTTGCTATTTTCAATTGCTTGGTGAAGAATCGGGCCTTATCTTTTAGTTTATAGTCCACTTGGCCTGCTGCGTGTAACTTACCTGTTAACCTTTCAAGCAGTTTGATTCTAAGTTGTACGTCTTGACTTGCCAAAGATAAATTGTCAAATTCATTTTTAATTGAGGCATTATGCGCCCATCTAACTTTAAGCTCGCCGTTTTGAATGACAACACCTGTGAGTAACTTCCCTTTGCTCGAAGGATAGAAGATTTCTTTCTTTCTCTTTGAGATTAGGCCATTGGAGCTAATAATAGATTTAACTTGCGATGCAAATCCTTTAGGAATCTTTTCCCCTGAAAATGCTAGGTCGTCAACATACACTGTGAATACTAGGTCATGTGAGATCGCAAGTTTATTTATTTCATCAAACATTTCCCAGTTAGCCCAAAATGCCAAGGCCATGCTTATAGGGCTACCAGTGGGTATCCTTCCAGAGTAAGTTACAAAGTTTGTAATCAAATATGCGACATCTGGAGACATATCAAATTTACGATGGAACAGATTGTAAACTCTTGCGGCAGTTGTAGACGGAAAGAAATGATGAATATCTAACTTGAGTAATTCATTTGCTTTTATGTGCGCTCTGGCATTTGTAAGGGTGGAATGCTTCTTCCTCCCAGAATGCAGATAACTAGGCATCTCAATACGAGAGAGGATTTTCCCGATACGCTTATGGGCTAATTTGAGCTGTGGAATGGGTTCCTGAATAGTCCTCCCATTTTCATTGGTAAAGATGTTGTAAGATTTATCTTGTGAAAGCTTTGCCAGTTGAGATTTAGTAATGCCGACTAACTGGAATAACTTACTCTTAACTTTAAGTTTATAGAATGGGGATTGATGCAAAGGATAAAGCTTGGGTTTCGAATGAAGACTAGGGGTACGCTTTGTGTTTTTCATGCCACTACTCCTTTCTGTTAAGGCTCCCATTGGAATAACTCCTTAAGCGCCGTCCAGATAGAAGCGAAGCTCTCTGAATGGTAAACCTCTGAGATTGTCTCTCTAATGAATAGACCAATAAAATACTTGGCTACACCTTTGAGTGCCCCTTTGATACCACCATTCACACAAAACGTTTGCTGAACACTAGCCTGGTACTTCTTATGCGTCTTACGACTCATAATTACATCTCCTCTTCAGTTCCCAGTGCCCGGAATGGACACCAGCCTCGCCTGAACTGACAGGAATAAGAGATGTTCAGCAATTAACCCCAGTATTCGACGTCACATGTGACGTCACCCTCGCCACGATACAAGCTTATCAGACCGTTACAGATTGACCGGATGGAAGGATGCGTAACATCTGAACCATCGGCAACTGTGCGACAGATGCGCTGTGTGGGGAGAGAATAGAGGTAAAACCTCCACAATGGCTGCTTAGCAGACCATCAAGCTTTGCGAGGAGCTCTCTCCTAAGTACTAGCGCAATCATCAT
>Ga0308156_1002435_pt1 | contig 16654 bp, 12 predicted proteins | sample PhyAR2_FD_201041 | JGI IMG/M metagenome (GOLD analysis project Ga0308156, IMG submission 201041) | Phyllosphere microbial communities from UC Gill Tract Community Farm, Albany, California, United States - DLSL A.R2 | ecosystem: Host-associated > Plants > Phyllosphere > Unclassified | place: USA... | reverse complement strand
GAAAAAGGTGATCTCGCCGCCACGCTGGCAGGAAAGTTCGCGCAGCCGCTGCTGATTATGCCGGCGTGCCGCGTTATCCATCGCCATCATCCACTGGTAAAAACGCAGCCCCGGCGTGCAGTGGCGCATCGGCTGGCGCATTTCATCGCGATAAAACCAGGCGTCACCGCCGTGCAACAGCCAGCCATCAGGTTGCTGAATCGCGATACCATTTCCGACTGCGCTTTGGTTCATCATATTCAGCATTATTCCTACAACGTTCGTAATCTCTTACTGAGTAATCAGGCTAATCATGGCGCTGCTACGCATTGAGTTTTTTATCGGTCTTCAGCGGGCCTGGATTAACTGTCTGTCTCAGTCGCTACCGCAAAACGCGTTTAGTACAGCTATCAGCCTGCCCCCTTTTTATTTATTTAAAACAAGTAAGATTTAACATCAAATATACAATTAAACCCCATGAATCACTAAAGTAGCAACTTATTGGCGATGTTGGTTATTAAATGGATGGGTTTTTAAGGTGAACATAACGATCAGAATAAATAACGGAATGACGATCGCAAATAGACAAAGTGTGAACGGCTATGATTAAAGGGTAATGGCATATCATCTGTGATTATTAATCAGTGAAGGGCTATGGTGGTTAATATGAAAGTTCCTTCGACAATTAGTGAGGGTTAATAATTTCCGGCGAGGGGAACTATTCTTTGTGACGATTTTCAGGAGAGGCCCTGCTGTGCTTCAGAATACCCGGCATAGGAGTAATAACTAAAATATATTCAGTCGATGCTCTATGGATTTAATGCTCTTATCAACCATAAGGAAGAGGTAAAGTAAGATGAGTAACAGCAACGACAAGGGTTCGATGACGGTTAGCGGATCTACATCTGATCCTGGCTCACAAAGTCCGCGCGGAAATAGTGGTGGTTCTGGTAATACCCATTCTGGTGGAGGGAATACGCCGGGGAATATTAATTCAGCAAGCCTGCGATCTATCGGAGATAAAATGGCGAGATCATCAGGCCTACAGCCCGCTGAATTTATGTCTTATTTTATCGAAGAGAACATAATGTATGGGCTGAGTAAAGTTGCCATAGTGGAAGTTAACGGAGATATTTCGCCTGCCTGGGTCGAGTTAGGGCCTGTCCCGGCAGACCTGAGAAATACCAGTAATAGTAAAGATATAATAGCTCAAGCTAACAGCAGTATCAGTGACACTTACCAGGCCGACATTTCAGACACACGTATAGCAGTCTTAAAGAAAATTATTGACGATAATGCCAACCTGGCAAACAGCACACAGGCAGGCAGGAGGATTACTGCAGCCCGGAACAAATCCTGGGAAGCAAAAAACGAACTCGGAATTATTCATTTTGTCCGCCAAAAGCGTCATGAAAAAGTGGCCTTAGCAGAAGCCCGCGCCAGAGCCGAAGCAGAAGCCCGCGCCAGGCTGGAAGCATTGCTCTCCTATATAGAAAGAATGAATAAAATAGATGCCGAAATGGCGGCCAGATACGTTGAAAGAGAAAGGATCAGAGCCGAAATGGATGCCAAATATGAACTCTTTGAAACAGCCAGTGTGATAAGAGCACCTTCTTATACGCCGGAAATGGTCAGTGCTGCTGAAGATGCATTGAATGCTGCGGGTGTGATGTCACTAAACAAAGCTCCAGCTACTGTACAGCTTTCCCTGGCAGGCAGAGGAGTATGGGGGGGGACGGGTGACACCATTGGCTTTATTGAGGCGAGTATTAGTTCCGCGTTAAGGCGACTAATAGCGAATAGTTTTATAGGTATAGCTGGCGTAACATTACCCTCCGTTTCTTTGCTGCTCTGGTCGACACCTGCAGGAGAAGGTTCCGCTAAAGTGCCAGACAGGGATATAGGGGCAATGTTTGCGCTTAACGCGCAGAATCTTATCGATAAAAATATAAAAATAGAGCCGGGTGTCACAAGTGTCAGCATGCCGGTACGCGGAAATCTGGTTTGGCAAAACCAACAGCTGGCGCTTCAGTTACTGAAAACAGATGGTATATCTCTTTCAGCCACAGTACCTGTTCTGAATGCAATACGGGATAACATTACAGGCCTGGATCTTATTACCGTTCCAGCCGTACCCGGCGCACCGTCGCGCACTATCCTTGTAAATCCAGCCCCCATGTCAGAAGGAGAGTGGGATACTGGTAACCAAAATCCACAAGTACCATCGAACCCTATACTTGCCGGGGTGACAGTAAATCCGGTCGATTTCAACACGACAATTGAATCGATACGCATAGGGAATAGAAATTACTTCGTACAGACGCCTCTGATAACCGCAACACCGATTGCAGACATCAAAGGATTACAGGACTTTATTTACTGGCGTCCTGATGCGGCCGGAACGGGCGTTGAACCGGTCTACGTGGTACTGAGTAACCCCTATGGTGAAACCAATGCTACAGGAAAATATAGCGGTCGTGACTACAACACCGATAAAGCCGGAGGACCCATCCAGGAACTGGACTGGAAAACGGCTTTAATTGAACGTGAAGGTGTGGATAAAGTGAAATTGCATGTCGGACGGTTTGAAGAAGCACCGGAAAATGCGGTGATGATCGACAGACTGGAAAAAATTCTGACAGGAGAATTACAGGTTAGCGATACGGACAAGCGTTTTTATACGCACGAAATCCGGGAGCTGGAACGTTACAGGGCCTTAGGTATTGCAGATGTTACGGTTCCTGAAAATTGCTATGAAGTCTGGAACAACACCCACACGGCGACGTTAGAAGATTTCAAGTTGAGTTCTGATGAAAAGCTGTTGTATGTGCCTGAATCCTTAAATTCACAGAATAAATATTGAGGTATTAAAATGATTGATTTTGACACGATGGTCAAAAATGAGGATATGGCGGATGTTATTTTGTTTTTGGTTAGTCGTGGAGAAAACGGCATGGCGTATCCATCTATAGATCGTTTTTTTGGCAGGCATAATGCTGCCGAAAAGTATGGGTCGTATAATATTAAATTAATTCATGAGATAAAAAAACTTGAGATAAGTGGGCAAGTTTTCTCTGACCGATCTTATGGTTCTGGATGTCGGAAAGGCCCTGACTGGAAAGCCCCGGCTTTCGTGACCGAGAAAAAATACGGTATCGAGTAAATCATTGCTGCATAAACGCCATCTTTACGGATGGCGTTTTTATCATTACACCAGCCTGCTTTCTCATCACGGATCAGATGGAGAGTTTGCTCGTAATCCTGGTGTCTTGCTTAATCATTGGGAGTATCCACTACTTCGGCAGTTTAATGCTCTTAGCGCAGCGGGGCGTTAACCCGCAACGCGTCCAGTTCGCGCGCATCGTGACTGCAGAAAAAGGTGATCTCGCCGCCACGCTGGCAGGAAAGTTCGCGCAGCCGCTGCTGATTATGCCGGCGTGCCGCGTTATCCATCGCCATCATCCACTGGTAAAAACGCAGCCCCGGCGTGCAGTGGCGCGTCGGCTGGCGCATTTCACCGCGATAAAACCAGGCGTCACCGCCGTGCAACAGCCAGCCATCGGGTTGCTGAATCGCGATACCGGCATGGCCAGGCGTATGCCCCGCCAGCGGCACCAGCAAAATTTCCGGCGGCAGATCGCGCAATCCGTGCACTGCCTCAAAGCCAAACCACTTTTCCCCCTGCGGCTGATAGGTTTCCCAGTTGCTGATCCCGCCCCACTGGCCGGGACGATAGCGCTCACGCGACAGCCAGCTATGCCGCTGATGGGCAGTATCAACCTCTTGCTGAAGCAGATGAATGCGCGCCTGCGGGAAGTCCGTTAAGCCGCCAGCGTGATCAAAATCGAGATGGGTCAGAATAATGTGGCGCACATCCTCAGCCCTGAAACCCAGCGCGGTAATCTGTGCCAGCGCGGTCAGCTCATCGCGGCGCTGAATGTTATTCATGGCGCGGAAAAAACCGGACAAGCGGCTGCCGGGTGCCCGCATATCCTGACGGCCAAACCCGGTATCGACCAGCACCAGACCTTCGCGGTCGGTCTCAATCAGCAGACAGTGGCACACCAGCTGTGCCGTCAGGCCTTTGCTGAATCCGTCATAGAGCGCGCCGCCCAGCGGGCACATACAGCCACAGTTGAGGTGGTGAATTTTCATCTGGCCTCCATAAGGTCAATACACAAGATACGACGCGGCCCGGCCAGCCTGGCGCGTGGCACGTCTGTCTGGCTTTAGAGTGTAGAAAGGGATGACGCAGTAGGCGGAGCGGTGCAGCGGATAACCGGGCAAAATTGCTGGTTATCCGCCAGAAATCTGTAATTTAGCGGTGGAACAGCGGGAATGCGCCGGTCAGGAGACCGCCAGCTATCAGCACCAGGCTGACCAGAATCCCCCACTTAATCGCAAAGCGCTGGTGATCGCCGATATCAACTTTCGCCAGTCCGACCAGCAGGTAGACCGACGGCACCAGCGGACTGAGCAGGTGGAACGGCTGTCCGACAATCGACGCGCGGGCGATTTCTTCTGCTGAAATGCCGTAACTGGCGGCGGTCTGGGCGATAACCGGCAGGATACCGAAGTAGAACGCGTCATTGGACATGAAGAAGGTGAAGGGCAGGCTGACCAGCGCAGTGAATAACGCCAGATAAGGCCCGAAGCTGTGCGGAATCACCGCCAGCAGGCTCTTCGCCATCGCATCGACCATGCCGGTGCCGGAGAGAATGCCGGTGAACACGCCAGCGGCAAAAATCAGCGCGGTGACTGCCAGCACGTTACCGGCATGGGCACCAATACGCGCTTTCTGCTCTTCCAGCGACGGATAGTTGAGCATCACCGCAACCGCAAACGCCAGCATGAACAGGATCTGGATCGGCATCAAGCCAATCACCAGCAGCACCAGCAGCACGGTGGTCAGGATGAAATTAGGCCAGAACATTTTCGGTCGGCGATTAGCGGCACACTCTTCGGCATCACCCAGCCCCAGTTCGATATTATCCAGATGGTGATCTTTCAGGGTCATCACGCCTAAACGCTTACGTTCACGCAGGCCAAACAGCACCGCCATCGCCACCAGACTCATGCAGGCCATCAACATCGCGGGCAGCATCGGAATGAAGATATCGAGCGCATCAATGCGCAGTGCGGCTGCGGCGCGCGCCGTCGGTCCGCCCCACGGCGAAAGGTTCATAATGCCGCTGGCCAGGTTGACCAGGCAGGTCATCGCCAGCACGTTCATGCCAAGCCGCTGATAGAGCGGTAAGAAGGCGGCGATAGCAATCATATAGGTGGTGGAGCTGTCGCCATCCAGTGAGACCAGTAGGGTCAGCACCGCGGTACCGACCAGCACCTTGAGCGGATCGCCGCGCACGATTTTCAGGATAAAGCGTACCAGCGGATCGAACAGGCCGGCATCAATCATCAGCCCGAAATAGAGAATAGAGAAAGTGAGCATCACGCCTGTCGGGGCCAGCGTTTTGACACCGTCCAGCATCATGGTGCCCAGGCCCTGATAAAAGCCGCCAATCAGCGCAAACAGGGTCGGGATCAGGATCAGCGCAATCAAGGCTGACATGCGTTTGGTCATGATCAGATACATGAAGCAAACAACCATCGAAAATCCCAGTATGGTCAGCAAATTAATGGCCCTCGTCATGGCTAAAAAGTAATAGAAAAGTTACGTAGTGCGATAAAAACTCACGTTATACTTAGCGCATTAATGGTTAACCTGTTGTTTTAATTAACCCTGCACCTAAAGATGATAATAATTAGTTATCAGGATTTAGCATTTATTTAACAAAAAAGAGTGATCCCGATCGTTATTAAACGGTTGTTAAACGAGATTGTGTGATTGCGATCAACTGAGGCGCACGATTTACCGGCTTTTCAGGGCCAGAGAAGGCGCAAAGCAACGGGTGAGTGTCTGGATGACGGGAGAGGGAACGGCAGCATAGCTGAGCCGGAAAGCTCAGCTATCAGGTGGAGAGTAACGACGTTAACTGCCTAACAATTGCATGATCAATTCAGGCGACTTATTCGCCATTTTCATGACCGCATTCTGGCCCTGCTGAAGGATCTGACTGCGCGCCAGCTGGCTGGCTTCCTCTGCATAGTCAGCATCCTGAATCCGACTGCGGGCCGTCGAGGTATCCACGCTCTGCTGAGACAGCACCGTGCGGTTGGACTCATAGCGATTTATTTTCGCGCCATAGGTCGACTGATAGCGGCTGACTTTGTCCAGTGCGCTATCCAGCGCGTGCATGGTGCTGCTGATATCACCCGGTGTCAGCAGAGTAGTGTTATTCAGCCCGAGCGCTTTGGTATCCGACGGCGTAGCCGGAATATGATCAGACTGTATCGGCTGACCGAAGTCGGCGCTGGTGATCACTTCTAATGGCTCGCTCTGATGCGGCGTAACCGGACTCGCTTTTGGCTCAGGCAGATTTCCCCAGGTCAGGTTACTGGTGAATGAACCATTGCCGACCACCACCACAATCAGATCTTCGCTGACGGTATCCAGCGTAATGCGCTCCAGCCGGGTGCCGGTATTGGTGCCGTTGTTGAAATCGCCGCTGGCGACATCTTCATAGCGATCGCCGTCACCACTGTAGGTGATATTCATCCCGTTATAGCTGCCACTGTTACTGCCAGCCAGCGACCAGCTGGCTCCGCCTTCCAGCAGCTGCGAACCGTCATAGGCCGCGCCGCTGGCGAAGCCGTTGTTACTGGTCAGCAGGCGAGACTGCGCGGTGGCGTCATCGGTGATGCCTTTACTCATCCAGGTATAATCGGGCGCGCTGCCGTCAATCGGGGTGCCGGCCAGATGCTTACCGTCGCGGGTAAACAGCTGCAGATCATCATCCTGACCCAGTGAGTCAATGGAGATGGTGATGGCGGTCGAGCCGGCCGGGATATAGGCCAGCGGGATCACCCCGGAAGTAAACGAATAGCTCTTTCCCGCAACCGGGAATTTGGTGTTGATCGGCTGGACGTTGCCGAGCAGCGCTGGCGGCAGGTCCGGATCGTTAGTGGCTAACGGGTATTTACCGAAAATCTCCGTCTGGTCGGCAATCTGGTTAATGCCGGCCAGAATCTGCTGGTATTCGCCGTTGACGCTCTGGCGGTCGGCATCCGACAGCGTACCGGTCGCGGCCTGGATAGAGAGCGTTTTAGCCCGAATCAACAGGTCCGCTATGCTGCCCAGGCCACCGCCTGCCGTCTGGGCATAGCTAATGGCATCGTTCAGGCCGCGAGCGACCACACTATCGGCGCCAATGTTGGCCGTCATGCGGTTGGCAATCGCCTGGCCCGCTGCATCGTCTTTGGCACTGTTTATCCGCATCCCTGATGATAACCGTTCAATCGTTCTTCCCAGAACTGACTCAGTGCTGTACCGCATATTGTTCGTAAATGCGGCGGTTTCGTTATGGTTGATCGTTAACATAGTCGCTTCGAACAGGGAGTAGGGTCTGTGTTTTATCGGCATGACGATTAGCAGCTTTAACCTGCGAAGACGCATATTGTGGCTGTTATAGCGGTCGTACGGGCAAGTGGCTGAAGGCAGTGGGCTTTTTTGATAAAAAAATTTAACGATTCAGCAAGGGGAAAGCCTGCTACGCGCGGGCGCAGCAGGGGAGGGCGATGCGGCAATCAGTTAAACACCATGCCGCCGTCAATCAGTAACGCCTGTCCGGTCATGTAATCGGAGTCGGGACCGGCGAGGTAGGCGACACAGGCCGCCACATCTTCCGGCTCGGAGAGGCGTCCAAGGGTGATGCGTTTGGCAAACTCACGGGTGCCATAACCGGCGGGCTGACCGGCCGCATCGGAGATCTGCCGGTCAATCTGATCCCACATCGGTGTTCTGACAATGCCAGGGCAGTAGGCGTTAACCGTGATGCCTGACGGAGCCAGGTCTCGGGCCGCTGTCTGGGTCAGGCCCCGTACCGCGAACTTACTGGAGCTATAAACGGCCAGTTCCGGGTTACCGACATGACCAGCCTGTGAACAGGCGTTGATGATTTTACCGCCGTGTCCTTCCGCGGCGAACGCCTTGATGGCGGCCTGCATGCCCCAGATCACCCCTTTCACGTTGACGTTGTAGACTTTATCCACCACCTCTTCGGTGATCCCGGCGATCGGTGTTGAGGGCGCGATGCCGGCATTATTGACGATGACATCGAAGCCGCCCAGCGCCTGACGAGCCTCCTCAACCGCATGCATCACCTGATCACGCTGGGAGACATCAACTTTCAGCGCCACCGCTTTACCGCCACTCTGAATGATCTTTTCTGCCACCTGGTGGGCAGTGTCAGGATTGAAATCGGCCACGGCCACGGCAAAACCGTCCCGGGCCAGCCGCAGGGCGATAGCTTCACCTATTCCCTGTCCTGCACCGGTAACAAACGCTACGTTGGTTTTCATCATCATATCCTTTCAGGTTGAAATTAAAGAAGCTGGCTCAGATGCAGCTGGCCCATCAGCAGAGGGTTGTCGGCATAATCGACCGGTACCGCCACCACGGCAGGGCCCTGAACATCCATCGCCTTACGCAGGGTCGGTTCAAGTTCTGCCGCACTGTTGACTGCAAAACCGGCGGCACCAAACGCTTCGGCGTAGACTTTGAAATCGATCGGGCCAAAATTCACCCCGGAGACGCGCTGGTATTTTTTCTGTTCCTGCATCGCCACCATGTTGTAGGCATTGTCGACCCAGACAATGTGCAGAATATTGGCTTGCAGCCGTACCGCGGTTTCCAGCTCCATGCTGGACTGCAGGAAACCGCCGTCGCCCGATACCGACACCACTTTGCGCTGCGGGTCGACCAGCCAGGCACCAATCGCCCACGGCAGCGCCACGCCCATGGTCTGCTGACCGTTGGAGATCATGATCTGGCGGGCGCGGAAGCTGTAGAGATAGCGGGCGATCCAGATGTGGAAGCTGCCCATATCGACGGTCAGGCTGACGTCACTGTTAATGATGTCCTGCATGGCGCGCACGATGCGTAACGGGTGCAGAGCAAACTGATTCAGGCTGGCACCCTGCATCGCCAGTAATTTGCGCTGATGTTGCCGATCTTCCAGCACGCTGGCCGCTTCCGGGCTGAGCTGAAGCGGTGCCGTGATCCGGCTTGCCAGTTTGCGCAATGTGGCAGCGATATCCCCGACCAGCTCGGCGTCCGGCAGATAGCGGTTGTCGGTTTCGGCGGGCATCACGTCAATATGGATCAGGGTGGCGTTGCCGGTGTTCCACATTGCCGGTTCATATTCCACCGGGCTGTAACCGATGGTGATAATCAGATCGGCCTGTTGCAGCAGCCGGTCGCCCGCCTGGTTGTTGAACAATCCGACGCGTCCGGCAAAGCGGGAGAAATGTTCCTGTCGGACCGCGCCTGCCGCCTGATAGGTGCTGGTGACCGGAATATGGCTGCTGTTTAGCAGATGGTGAATCGCCTCGCTGTTTTCTGGCTGGCTCGCCATCAGGCCCAGCAGGATCACCGGGTTTTTCGCCGCGGCAATGGCCTGGCCGACGGTGTCGATCATCGCATCAGGCGCTGCGCCGAGCACCGGGCGGCCTTTGCTGCTGAGCGCCTTACCGGTGACCGGCTGATCAACGATATCCTGTGGCAGGCTGATGAACGCACCGCCGCCGCGGCCATGTTCGGCGTGGCGAAACGCATTCGACAGACATTCAGACAGCGCGGCCGGGTCGGTTACCTCAACCGCATATTTGGTGACCGGACGAAACATCGAAACGGTGTCCATGCTCTGGTGCACCTGCTTGGCGCTGTCAGAACGCTTCACGGCACCGCCAATCGCCACCACCGGATCGCCTTCGCTGGTGGCGGTTGCCATGCCGGTGATCAGGTTAGAACAGCCGGGACCGGAGGTGACCAGCGCGACGCCAGCGTTGCCGGTCAGCCGGCCCACCGCTGCCGCCATAAAGGCCGCATTGGCTTCATGGCGCACCGGGATGGTCTGAATCGAGGAATCCAGCAGCGAGTCGAAAACTTTATCGATTTTTGCGCCGGGAATACCGAACACGTGGCTCACGCCCTGTGCTTCAAGTTGCGCCACCACCAGGTCGGCACCGCAGGTCCAGAGTGTGTTATCGGTTGGGTTTTTCATCTTCATTCCTCTGTTTAGCTTTCAACTGCACGAATGGCGGCGTCAAGATTGGCGGGATTCAGGTTGGCATTAAGAAAATCGCTGTCCTGCGGCAAATCAACCACCAGCTTGCTGATGGCGCCAAAGGTCAGGGTGCCTTTTTCCAGCGCATAATCGAGAATGTGGCCGCCGCCTTCGCGATCGTCAGTAATGAAATGTTCGTGATAGCCCGCTACGTTGATGCCCTGCATATACTGCGGCGTGCGGAAGCCAATCAGCTCGCCGCCGCGCTGGCTGAAGGTAAAGGTCGGCTGATTGCCAAGCACTTCCGGCATCGAACGGTAAGGGCGGCACTGGCAGGGCACGGTGCGGGTCTCGACGCGGCTAAAGCGTCCGCTGATCCGCAATGCGCAGAACTGGTTATCAGAAGTGATTTCGCTGTCGATCACCCGGTGAATCTCTTCACGTGAGACCGGCCGTTCAAATTCGTACAGATGCTGCGGTTTGAAAAAAGTCATTACCGCAAACGGGGTTTTTTGTTCCGGATCGGCAGGGTGCGCCGTGCCGTCTGAATGCAGCTGATAAACCTGGCTGTCAAAGGCGATCAGTTCGCCATCCAGCCGGTTAAAGGTGCCCAGACCGAAATCCCCCTTGCGCAGCAGATCGGCAATCCGGGTGCTGCCATCGTAAACGCCGCTCAGCAGGGCGCTCATCAGTGAGGTCTGATAGATAACGCTTTCTGGTGCATCCTGTGCCAGTTTTCGCACGGTATGCTTTAGTTGATCCTCACAGGAACAATCAGTTACATAATTGCTCATTTGGTGCCTCATCAGTTAACCGTTAAGCCGTGTTAACCTAAGGTTGAACCGATTCAGTCGGTGGGTCCAATAGCAAAACCTGTTAACTTTGAGACGTTTTTGATATGGAACTTCGCCATCTGCGTTATTTCGTCGCCGTCGCCCAGACGCTTCACTTCACCCGGGCTGCTGAAATGCTCGGGATATCACAGCCGCCGCTGAGTCAGCAGATCCTGCGGCTGGAGCAGGAGATCGGGACGCCGCTGCTGAAGCGGCTGACGCGCGGCGTTGAGCTTACCGAAGCGGGTGAGGCTTTCCTCGAAGAGGCACAGCAGATTGTCCAGCTGGCCGATCATGCGCTGGAAAATGCGCGAGGCATTGCCCGGGGGATCAGTGGACAGATGTCGCTGGGGTTTGCCAGTTCGGTGGCGTTTAATCCCCGCATATTTGCGCTGATCCGTCAGTTCACCGCGCGCTATCCGGCAATGGAGCTGCTGACGCGTGAAGAGAACATGGCGCTGCTGATGCAGGATTTACAGGAAGGCTTGCTGGATGCGGCGTTTATCCGCCTGCCGTGCGAGAGCAGCAAGGCGTTTAACCTGCGGGTGATTTCCACCGAGAAAATGCTGATCGCGCTGCCGCGCCAGCACCCACTCAGTCAGGCTCCGGCGGTGGCGCTGTCGGCACTGGCGCAAGAAACGCTGGTGATCTTCCCGCGCGAGGTGGCACCCAGCCTGTATGAACTGATCGTCAGCGCCTGCCTGCGGGCCGGCTTTTCGCGCCAGGCTTTTCAGCAGGCACCGCAAATCACCTCTTCACTGGGAATGGTCGGTGCCGGATGCGGTATCGCGCTGGTGCCGGAGTCGATGCGCTGCGTTGATAATCCTCAAATCTGCTTCTGCGAAATCGAAAATAACACCTTATTCACCGACGTGGCATTCGCCTGGCGGCGCTACCATCCGTCAAAAGCGGTGCTGCATTTGCTGTCGATGCTGGCGGAAAAACCACCGGCCTGAGGCGAAGCGGCGTTGATAAGCGCAGGCTATTGAACTGAACACAATAACCGACTGGCTACGCGGGTCCGGGTTGCGAATAATCGAGCCATGACTACATACCGCGTAAGAGTCGGGTTTCACAACCCGTCAGCCCTGACATTCAGGCAACTGGATGAGATTCTGGAGCCGCAGCGATTCTGGAGAACAGCGTCCGCCAGCGGCAGGTTCCGCTATTTTATGGAGTATGAGTATCAATCTGACATCCGCGATCTCTGTTCAGTCTGCTCACTGGCCTACAGCCAGGCCTGTAAGGTCCGGAAGTGCCCGCTGATTCTGGTTGAAGTGATGAAGTAAGCCTGCTGGCCGATCCCGCCGTCGCGTGGCGGGATCGGCGTTCCTGACTGAATCAGCCCGGTTTTCTGTTCATTAACAGGCTCAGCGCGGCGGGCAGCACCGTCAGCGTGACCAGCGTGCCGCTTACCAGTCCGCCAATAATCGCGAACGCCATCGGTCCCCAGAAAACCTGATGCGAAATGGGGATCATGCCAAGGATCGCGGCACAGGCGGTCAGCAGAATTGGCCGGACGCGATGGTGTGCCGCCTGCCGGATCGCCTCATCAGCCGCCAGTCCGGCGCGGGTATTGGCGTCCACTTCACTGATCATGATCACCGCATTGCGGATGATAATACCGGCCAGCGCGATAATCCCCAGCAGGGCCACAAACCCCAGCGGGGTAGCCGCCGGCAACATGGCTAACACGATGCCCGGCAGGCCAAACGGTGCCATGCAGAGTGCCAGCAGCATGCTGGAAAAGCGCTGAAGCTGGATCATCAGCAGCACCAGCATGGCGCAGATCGTCACCGGCAGCAGCGCGAACACCGAACCGTTACCTTTGTCCGATTCCGCCACCACGCCACCTTCCTCAATACCGTATCCGGCGGGCAGGGTGGCACGCAGCGCGTCGATCTGTGGTGCGAGTTGCGCTGACACCGTTTCAGCGCGCTGGCCCGGAGCGATATCGGTCTGCACGGTAATGTAAGCCAGCCGCTGGCGTCGCCAGATCACCGGATCGTCGACGCCCCACTGCAGAGTTGCCACCTGACTCAGCGGAATTTTCTGCCCGCTGGCGGTGGTGAGCATCAGACCGGCCAGCACCGCCGTATCCTGCCGACCGGCATCATTGCCGCGCAGCACTACATCGATTAACCGGTTGCGGTCGCGCAGCGTGGTGACCACGCTGCCGGACATCACGGTATTCAGCGTGCGGGCAATGCTGTCGGATGAGACCCCGACCGCGCGGGCCGCGGTCTGATTGACCGCCAGGGTGATCGCCCGTTCCGGTTCGCCGGCGGTGAGATTGACCTCACGGGTGAGCGGCGAGCGGGCAATCACGGCCGCCAGCTGATCAGCAGCCTGACGCACCCGGGCATTATCCGTACCGGTAATGCGATATTTGAGCGGCCAGCCGACCGGCGGACCAAGTTCGAGCGGCGAGACCCGGGTGGTGATGTCGCCGAAGCTGTTTGCCAGTCGTCTTTCGAGCCGCCTGCGCAGCCGATCGCGTGCCGCCAGATCTTTCGCCACCACCACCAGCTGGGCGGTATTTTCATTATCCAGCAGCACATCCATCGGCAGATAAAAGCGCACCGCACCGGATCCGATGTAGCTGGTAAAATTGGCGACGTCAGGGTCGTTATGGAGGCTCTGTTCCAGCCGTTCAGTGCGGCGCGCGGTTTCGGCCTGGGCGGCATTGGCGGGTAGCGTCAGGCTGACCAGCAGTTCGGGGCGATCGGAGGAGGGGAAAAATTCACCCTGCATAAACGTGGTGGCGTAAAGGCTGACGGCTAATACCGCCAGCGCTGCGCCGAGGGTAATGAACCGTCGCTGCAGGATCGCCGCCAGCAGCCGGTGGTAGGCACGCATCAGGATACCCGGCGGCCGGTGTGCCTTGATGCTGCCCACTGACAGCAGCCAGCTACCGGTCAGCGGTGAAAACAGAATGGCGACCACCCACGAGCAGAGCAGGGCCAGGGCGATCACTACAAACAGCGAGTAGCAATATTCGCCCGCGCTGGAGGCGGCGAATCCGACCGGAATGAAGCCGGCTATCATCACCAGCGTACCGGTCAGCATCGGGAAGGCGGTGGTTTTAAATGCATAGGTGGCGGCCTGCCATTTGCTGTCGCCCGCTTCCAGCCGCGCGACCATCGCTTCCACGGTAATCATGGCGTCATCCACCAGCAGTCCCAGCGCGATGATCAGCGCACCGAGTGAAATGCGTTGCAGCCCGATCCCTGCCAGCAGCATGCCGGTGAAAGTCATCGCCAGCACCAGCGGGATCGCTGCGGCCACCACCAGACCGGCCCGCAGCCCCAGTGACACAAACGAGACGGCCAGCACAATCACAATCGCCTCACCCAGCACCCGGACAAAGCCGCTGACTGCCGTTTTGACCACCGCAGACTGATCGGCCACCCGGGTCAGGGTAATGCCGTGCGGTAGCTGACTGGCTAATCGGGTCATCCGCCGATCCAGCTGCTGGCCAAAGTCGAGCATATTGCCGGTCGCGGCCATGGAAATAGCCAGTCCGATGGCCGGTACGCCGTTAACCCGAAATTCTGGCGCTGGCGGCTCGGCGGATTGCAGGCTGATGGTCGCCAGATCGGTCAGCGGAATAAAACGCTGGCCGATATGCAGTGTCACCGCCTGCAGGCTGGCGACCGAGGTCAGAGTCCCGCTCACCCGCAGTGCGATGTTTTCGCGATCGGTACGCAGGCTGCCGGCAGGCACTACGTCATTTTGCGACCTGAGCGCATTGCTGACCTGTTGTAAATCCAGCCCCATCCCATCCAGCCGGCGCGGAGAAAAGGCAATCACCACCTGCTGCTCCTGTACTCCGAGTAAGCGGGTTTTGCCGATGTCCGGCAGATCGGCCAGACTGCGCCGCAGATTATCGACCCGATCGCGCAGCTCCCGCGAGGTGAAGCCTTCGGCGGTAAAACCATAAATGGTGCCGAAGGTGTCATCAAATTCATCGTTGACGGCAGGCCCCTGCACGCCCTGCGGCAGCGAAGGCGCGATATCCTGCATTTTTTTACGCAGTTGATACCAGATGCCTGCTACCGCGGAAGGTGAGGTGCCATCGCGCAGATTGACATAAATCACCGTCTGCCCGGCCCGGGTTTCGCTCTCAACCGCGTCCAGTGACGGGATCTCCTGCACCTTTTTTTCCAGCACGTCGGTGACCAGCTGCACGGTAGTGTCCACGTCCGCGCCCGGCCATTGGGCGGAGATCACCGCCGTTTTGATGGTAAATGCCGGATCTTCGTTACGCGACAGGTGCTCATAACTCAGAACGCCTGTCGCCATCACCAGCAGCATGAAAAAGATCACCAGTTGCTGATGTGCCAGCGCCCAGCCTGACAGGTTAAAGCCGGATGAAGAGGCGTGCGCTTTCATGGCTGCTCCTGCTGTAACGCGACCTGTTCGCCCGGCTGCAGCGTACTGACGCCGGCGGTCACTACCTGCTCACCCGGCGCGATCCCGCCGCTGATGAAAATCTGATCCGCCGTGAAGCGGGCCAGTACCACCGGACGCAGCTGCAACCGCCGGGTCGGGCGATCCACCACCAGCAGCGCCGGCTTTTCACCGGCGCGGGTCAGGGCGCTGGCGGGTAAGGCGATCACCGGCGGCTGACCATCGGGCAGGCTGACCATCACCGTGGCACCCAGCGCCATCGCGGGCGGTGGGTCAGTCAGGTTGAGCCGCAGTCGCCAGGTCCGGGTCTGCGGATCGGCCTGCGGACTGATGTCACGCACCCGGCCGCTGACCTGCACCTGCGGGTCGGCAAGCAGCGTCACCTTCAGCGGCGTGGCGTCGTCAGGCCGCAGCAGACCCGGCTCTGACAGATCAAACACCGCATCGCGGGCGTCGCCCGCCGCCAGCGTCATCACGCTTTGCCCGGCGCTGACGACCTGACCTGGCTGAACGTTGACGGCCGTGATCCGGCCAGCGGCTGGTGCCCTGAGCTGGGTCCAGCTGAGCTGATCTCCGGCATTTTTCAGCGCTGCTTCACTGCTGAGGCGACGGGATTGGGCGCTCTGAAAGTCCGCCTGCGCGCTGTCCAGCTGGCTGCGGGCGATAGCACCGCCTGGCATCAGCAACCGCATCCGGTGCAGATTGAGGGCGGCAACACGTTCGGCGGCGCGGGCGCTGTCCAGATCGGCCCGGGCGCTGCTCAACTGGTTTTGCGCCGGGTTGTCCTCAAGCATGGCCAGCGGCTGACCGGCTGTGACGCTGTCACCCAATTCGACCGTCCGGCGGATAACGCGGCCGTCGAGCCGGAAGGCCAGCGCCACCTCCTGATGGGCATGGATCTCACCGGTCAGGGAGGCAGAGGCATCATTGCTGAAGGGCGGCGCAACCACGGTGTTAACCGGCCGCAGCGGGGCAGCGGGCGGGGCGGAATTATCATCACGGCAGCCGGTGATGATCAGTACGCCCAGCAACACCAACACTATCGGGGCAAAGATGTGAACATTGAGCAGATGACGCCACAGCTGTCGGGCAGCATCCGGAAGTAAGTCTGTCATAACCGGGTTCCTGTAATGAGTTGTGCTCATTGAACCCGGCTTGTGTCCAGAATCCTTCGATGAACCGTCAAGAAACGGTCAAGTTGCGCCGATTCAGCTCACCGGCAGGGTCATACCGATTAACAGACCGCCTCCGGCGGGCAGGCTGGCGTGGAGGGTACCGCCATGCGCGTCGACTATCGCTTTGGCG
>Ga0308156_1002433_pt1 | contig 16674 bp, 12 predicted proteins | sample PhyAR2_FD_201041 | JGI IMG/M metagenome (GOLD analysis project Ga0308156, IMG submission 201041) | Phyllosphere microbial communities from UC Gill Tract Community Farm, Albany, California, United States - DLSL A.R2 | ecosystem: Host-associated > Plants > Phyllosphere > Unclassified | place: USA... | reverse complement strand
ACATCGCCGAGGTTCGGCGCGACAAATCCGCTGCGGTGCATCCGCGGAATATAGAGATGGCTGAATGCCGCGACGGAGCCGCCGTGACGATCGACCGCCAGGCCATTCACCGCCGCACGCTCCAGCAGAAACGGCATAATCGCCGTTTTGTGGAAAATCCGGGTGACCAGCTCGCAGTCTTTCAGGTTATAGCGCGCCAGAGCCGGTTTATCATTGGCGAAGCGCCAGTTGATCTCCTCCATGCGCTGCCACGGGTTATCGATCGCCTTGCCTTCTCCCAACAGTTGCTGCGACACCGATTCCAGACTGAATGACGGGAAATCCCAGAAGGCGGATTTCAGCGCATCGATGCCGTCAATGATCAGCCGGCCGCTGAGTTGGGCGAAAAATATGCCGGGCTTAAAGCCGTGCTCACGCCACTCCAGCGTCGTCTGCTGACGGCCCAGACGCAGCGGAATAGCGTAGCGATCGGCATGTTTCTGCAATACCCGCAGATCAAACTGCACCACGTTCCAGCCAATGATCACATCAGGGTCGTGCTGCGCGAACCACTGGTTCAGCGCCTCAAGCAGCTGCGGCCGCGTCTCCAGATAGATCAGCTCAAAATCGAGCGCGCTGGCATCGCCGTTGGGCGGACCCAGCATATAGACCTGGCGCTGGCCGCAACCCTCCAGCCCGATGCAGTAAAGCTCGCCATGTTGGGTGGTTTCAATGTCCAGCGAAACCCACTTGAGCGGCGGCCGATAATCGGGATGCGGTTTCAGCCGGGCATTTACCACGCTGTCGCCCTGCGGCTCGCCGTCAAACCAGACCGGCGCGGTAATAAAGCGCTCCATCAGGTAGCGCTCGGGCGGGCGGATATCGGCTTCATAGATCGGGATGCCCTGTTCGCGCAGCAGCTTTTCGATGCGTTGCAGCTGGCGATTCTGCCGGCAGTAGATCCCGGCTACCGGGCGCTGGCGGAAATCTTTCAGTTCAAGCGGCTGGATGCGCAGCTGACGCTCATCTTTCAGCAGCTCACTGACCTGAGACTGAAACTCACGCGGAATAAACGCGACCGACTCCTGAGCCGGCAACACCACGCGCTGGGCACCCTGATCGGTGGCGAGCCAGAGAACAATTTCACTGCCTTGCGGGGTGTCGCGCCAGTGGCGGGTAAGCAGAAAACCTGCGCGGGGCCTATTCACATCGTCTCCAGACTCAGGATTTTTGAACGGTGATAAAACCCGCTCAGTATAACATGGATATTTATACAGTTCCCGCGGTTGGCTTTTGTCAATATTGTCCTACAATTCTTGCCTTGACGCTGTGCGGCTGGCTCAGGACAATCCAGCCTTCTGCTTTTTCTAAGGAAGTTTATGGAAGCCTGGGTTCAACACCTGTTTACGCAGTCGCTGGAGTGGGCGCTGTTTGCGGTTGCGCTGGTCACTTTTCTGGAATCACTGGCGCTGGTCGGGCTGTTGCTGCCGGGAACCGTGCTGATGGCGAGTCTGGGCGCGCTGGTCGGGAGCGGACAAATTGGTCTCTATCCGGCCTGGGCGGCCGGGTTTGCCGGTTGCCTGATTGGCGACTGGGTCTCTTACGGTATCGGCTGGAAATTTCAGGGACCGCTGCATCGCTGGAAGTATCTGCAAAAGTACAAAGGGCTGCTGGATAAAACCGAACACGCGCTGCATCAGCACAGTATGTTTACCATTCTGGTCGGACGCTTTGTCGGCCCGACGCGCCCGCTGATCCCACTGGCGGCCGGTATGCTGGAATTGCCGGTACGTAAATTCCTGCCGCCGAATCTGATTGGCTGCCTGCTGTGGCCACCGCTCTATCTGCTGCCCGGCATTCTGGCTGGTGTGGCAGTCGATGTGCCCGAGGCGGCGCAGGGTGGTAACTTTAAGTGGCTGCTGCTGACGGCAGCGATAGTGGTGTGGCTGGGCGGCTGGTTAGGCTGGCGCTGGTGGCGCAGCGGCAAGAGTCAGGATTGGGCGACCGCCTGGCTGCCGCCGGAACGACTGCGCTGGCTGGGACCGCTGGGGCTGGTGATCGCCATCGCCGCCCTGGTCGGCATTCAGTTCCATCCGATGATGCCGATTTTCCGTCATCTGCTGTGGCAGGTCTTTTTCGAATAATCACCTGTTAGCGGCGCGGGATGCCCAGGACATCAGCCTCCCGCGTCTCGCCCGACAGCAACTGCCGGGTTTCGCCGTCCCAGTAAACCCGTCCATCAACAATTACCACGCTGCGCGGCGTGATCTGTTGCGCATCTTCCAGACTGTGCGACACCATCAGCAGCGTGATGCTGCGGGCTTCGCACACCGAGCGCACCAGCTGCAGCATTTCGCTGCGCAGCGCCGGATCCAGCGCCGAAAAGGGCTCATCCAGCAGCAGCACCGGGCGATCGCGCAGCAGACAGCGTGCCAGCGCCACCCGCTGACGCTGGCCCCCCGACAGCTCGCCCGGCAGTCGCGCCAGCAGATCGCCTAATCCCACCTGTTCGGCCAGCGCAGTAAGCTGCTGGCGCTGCTCCGCGTTGAGCTTCAGTCCCGGGTGCAAGCCCAGCGCCATGTTCTGCTGTACGCTGAGGTGCGGAAACAGATTGTTCTCCTGAAACAGCATTGATACCGGCCGTCTGGCTGGCACGCTGTGGCTATGATCCTGACCATCAATCATCAGCGTGCCCTGGCGGATCGGCAGAAAACCGGCGATCAGGCTGAGTAGCGTACTTTTTCCGGCACCGCTTGGCCCGAGGATCGCCAGCCGCTCGCCACGTTCGGCGTGCAGGCTGAAGCGCATCGGCAGATGCTGATAAAGGTAAGTAAGGTTATTCAGTGTCAGCATGGCGGCCCGGTAATTTTTCCATCAGGGTGAATAGCAACAAACAGAGCAGCAGCAGCAGCAGGGCGGTCACTGCACCGTCGGCACCGCGATAGGCACCGATCTGTTGATAAAGGTAGAACGGCAGGGTGCGGAAGTCGGCATTGCCAAACAGCGCCACCACGCCAAAATCACCGATCGACAACACGCAGGCAAACGCCAGCGCCTGTGCCAGCGGACGTTTCAGCGCACGCAGTTCTATCAACCGCAGCCGGTTCCAGCCGTGGATATCCAGTGAATCGCATAGCCTGCCGTAGCGCTCGGCGACGTCACGCATCGGGTTTTCCAGCACTTTCAGCGCATAGGGAATGGCGATCAGCGCATTAGTGAAGATCACCAGCCCGTCTGCCGACGCCGGCAGGCCAACGGTGGCGTTAAACAGCAGAAAGAAGCCGGTCGCCAGCACGATGCCGGGCATTGCCAGAATCAGCATGCCGCTGGTGTCGATCAGCTGTGCGGCGAGCGGGCGCTGACGCAGACGCAATTCGCGACTGCTCCACAGCAGCATCAGCGTCAATATCACGCACAGCAGGCCGGCACCGACCGCGATGCGCAATGAGGTCAGGGTCGCCTGCCACAACGCTGGCTGGGCCAGTGCGCCGCGCAGTCCGCCGTGCAAGCCATCCACCACTACCGCCGCCAGCGGCGGCAGCAGCAGCAGTAACGCCAGCAGAATCAGCAACCCATCCGTTAGCCGGGCCAGACGCGAATCCTGCGGATCGCGCCAGCCGTGCAGCTGGCTGGTGCCGGCGGGTATCGCTTTACTGAATCGCTGGCTGAGCAGCACCAGCGTCAGGCAACAGCTGAGCTGAATCAGCGCCAGCAAGGCGGCGCGACCGGGATCGTAGTCGTAGCTGAGTGCCTGAAAGATCGCCAGTTCAATGGTGGTGGCCTGGGGGCCACCGCCCAGCGACAGCACGGTGGCGAAGCTGGCGAAGCAGAGCATAAAGATGAGCGCGCCGGTCGGCAGCAGCTGACGACGCAACCACGGCCATTCCAGCAGGCGAAAGTGGTGCCAGCCGCGCAGATCAAGCTGTGCGGCCAGCTGACGCTGCTCCGCCGGTATGCTCTCCAGCGCCTGTAGCATCAGGCGCGTAGCCAGCGGCAGGTTAAAAAAGACATGCGCCAGCAAAATGCCCTGCAATCCATAGGGCGAGAAGTGATAGTCGATGCCCAGCCACTGACACAACTGTGCCAGCCAGCCGACGCGGCCATAAACCGTCAGCAGGCCGAACACCGCCACCAGCACCGGCAGCACCAGCGTCATGGCGCACAGACGCAGCAACAGCTGACGGCCGGGAAAGCGGCGGCGATAGAGGGCGCGCGCCAGCGGCACCGCAGGCAGCAGCGACAGCAGGGCGGAGAGCAGCGCCTGACCAAAGGAGAACGCCACAACGTGCTGCAGGTACTCATCCAGCAGCACGCTACGCCAGTCGGTGACCGGCGCGGCATTCCACAGTGAGATAAAGGCGAACAGCGCCACGCTGATTAACAGCAGCGTGGCGAGCGAACCGGGGATCAGCCAGCGCGGCATTAGCGGCTGACGGCGCGTTGCCACTGACTAATCCAGCCAGAGCGCTGGCTGGCTACCTCTTCCGGCGAATAGTGCAGCGCGGTGGCGGGCACCTGCAGCGTGGCGAAGCCAGCAGGCAGGGTGGTATTGATCACCGGATACATCCAGTTGCCGGTCGGGATGGTGTTCTGGAACGCCGGCGAGACCATAAACTGCATGAACTGCTGCGTCAGTTTCGGCTGTTTACTGCTGGCTAACTGCGCAGCAACCTCGACCTGCAGATAGTGGCCTTCGGCAAACGGTGCGGCGGCGTAGTTCTCTTTTTTCTCTTCGATGATGTGATAGGCCGGCGAGGTGGTGTAGCTCAGCACCAGATCGCCTTCGCCTTTCAGGAACAGACCGTAAGCTTCACTCCAGCCCTTGGTTACCGTCACGGTTTTCTGCGCCAGCTTTTGCCATGCCTGCGGGGTCCGATCGCCATAGACTTTCTGCATCCACAGCAGCAGACCTAATCCCGGGGTACTGGTACGCGGATCTTCATAGATGACCCGCCATTTTTCCGGGCTCTCTACCAGCTCTTTCAGGCTTTTCGGCGGATTTTTCAGACGGGTTTTGTCATAGACGAAGGCGAAATAGCCATAATCAAACGGAACAAAGGTGCTGTCGTGCCAGCCGCCCGGCAGCGTCAGCTGTGCGGTATCGACCTTGCTGGCGGCAAACAGACCGGTTTTTTGCGCCGCCTGCACCAGATTGTTATCCAGTCCCAGCACCACATCCGCTTTGCTGTTTTTGCCTTCCATTCGCACGCGATTCAGCAGCGACACGCCATCTTCCAGCGTGACAAATTTCAGTTCGCAATCGCACTGGGCTTCAAAGGCTTTTTTGACCGCCGGACCGGGGCCCCAGTCAGCGGAGAAGGAGTCGTAGGTGTAAACCGTCAGAACCGGTTTGGCAGCCAGTACCGGGGTGGAAAGTAACAGCAGCAGTGGCAGAACTTTGTTAAACACTTTGCGCTCCTTCAGGAGAATAGGGGATGAGTCGCAAAGGATCTGAGCAACAGGTCTCTCAAATCCCTACGTCGGTATTAACCGAATCAGGTTCGACGGGTCTCTCTCAGCCGTTTGCGGTCAGCAGGCGGCACCCCGTTGAGAACGTCACATTCTAGTCATTTCAGCGTCAGCGCGAAAGCGTTACAGCGCGGGCGGCGCAAACCAGGCAGATTTAAAATCGAACCAGCCGAGGGTATTCATTCGCACGCCGCGCATGCTGCGCTGACCTTCAAGCAGCAGCCAGTGATGGAACAGCGGATGCAGACCGGCCTCTTCCACTAACCGCTTGCTCCATTCGGCCAGCGGCAGCGTTTTTTCACGCCAGCGGGCGGCATCAGCGTGCCAGTCGATCGGCAGGCAGTGATGCAGCAGCGGGACCTCATACAGCTGGGCGAACAGCGACCAGGCCAATGGCAGTGTGAAGTTCACGCTGCCGAGCCAGATGTCGCTGTCGGCGTCGCCCTGATGCCAGCATTCGTAACTGACCTCGCGCGTCTCCAGCGTGACGCCGTGCTGCGCCAGCAGCGGACGTAACGCATTAGCGATCCCTTCGTGCTCAACGTGCTGGCTGTACCAGGTGAGCGTCAGATGAGTCAGGCCGGGCGGCTTTTCGACCGGGGCCAGATCGCGGCGGTGATGCCAGCGCGGCAACAGACCATACGCCGGAAACCAGTAGCGCTGATAGCCGACGCCGGCGTGGTTGAGCAGGGCGATAGGATTAAACAGATAGCTGACCCAGCGCCGTATCGCCTCGTCACGGCCTTTTTCCGAACGCTGATCGAACAGCAAATAGTAGCAGCCTTCTTCCAGCCGGCTCTCTTCCAGGATCTCATCCGCGCCGTCGCCCTGCAGGCGCACGCCCGCGTAGACCAGCTCATCGCTGATATCCGGCAATACCCAGATAGAGACGTCATCAATCAGCGCGCGAAAGCCAAAGTAATCATCAAAGGCTTCTATCTTCAGCTGACTTTCCTGATTACGGATCACGCTGTAAGGACCGGTGCCGATCGGCTGGCGGGCAAAGTCAGGCTGCGTGGGCCATTCGCGTGGCAGGATCATCGCGCTGACGCTGGCCAGCAACCAGGGTAACCAGTCGTCGGGCTGGCTTAAGGTGATATCCAGCGTCCACGGAGCGGGCGAGTCGAGCTGTTGAATATGGGAAAACAGCGGCTGCTGACGCTGACGTTCCAGCGTGGCGATAACATCGGCCATCTCCAGTTCGCGGCCATGATGAAAGCGAATCGCCGGACGCAGAAAGAAGCGCCAGTGAAGCGGGGAAGTCTGCTGCCAGTGATGGGCAATATCGGCCTCAATTTCCCCGTTTTCCTCATTTATACGCGTCAGGCCATTAAAAATCTGACGGGCAATATGGGTTTCGGAGCGGCGCAGGGCGGAGCCCGGCAGCAGATTCAGCAGCGGGCGGTAGTAAAGCACCCGCAGAATGTGTTTTCCCTGACGGAAACTGCGGCCAAGGTGAGCACCAATCATCTGCCTGACCTGATTCTTATCGCCGACCAGCTGCACCAGCTGATCGATGCGATCCTGATCCAGCAGATCCTCAGCGCGCTGCTGCTGTAGCGCCAGTCCGGTGTAGCAGAAGGTGAGTTGTGAGCGCTTACCGCGTCCGGCTTCGGCCTGCCAGATTAACCAGCCAGCCGCCTGCATCCGGTTGAGTAAGTTGCGCATATGACGACGTGAACAGTGCAGCAGGTCAGCCAGTTCACTCAGGGTGATCTCCTGCGTCTGACCCTGGCAGCTTTGCCACAGACGTATGAACTGCTGCTTCAGGCGAGATGAGGACATAAAAGGGGAACTCCAGGTGAAAAGCGCTCTGTTTTTCTTGCCTCATTTTAAGGGCAAACTTTGCTCTATGGGAAGAGCGGGAGGCATTCAGCTATGAATGGCGTTCGACCCTCATGCCGCTGTTCAGCGGGATGCTTTTCTGAGTAGGGTGCAATTACACCGCCAGCAGATGATCTCTGCTGGCTTTTTTCATGCTGCACGGTATCGTCTACCCTTCTTCTCTTCCCCTGTTCATCCTGTAAGGGATTTCGGTATGAAATCGCTGTTAACGCGGCAGCGCCGCATCAATCCGGTTTATCTCGCTTTTATGGTCGCCTCGTTCATGCTCGGTGTGGCGGGCGCATTGCAGGCACCGACTCTCAGCCTGTTTCTGACCCGTGAGGTGCAGGCCCGCCCATTCTGGGTCGGGCTTTTTTTCACTATCAATGCGGTGGCCGGTATCGTGGTAAGCATGCTGGTGGCAAAGCGATCGGACAGCGTCGGCGATCGCCGCAACATCATTCTTTTCTGCTGCCTGATGGCGCTGGTCAATGCGCTGCTGTTTGCCTTTACCCGTCATTATCTGACGCTGATTACCCTCGGGGTGCTGTTGTCTGCCTTAGCCAGCGTGTCGATGCCGCAGTTGTTCGCGCTGGCGCGTGAATATGCTGACCAGTCGGCGCGGGAAGCGGTGATGTTCAGTTCGGTGATGCGTGCGCAGCTGTCGCTGGCGTGGGTGATCGGACCGCCGCTGTCGTTCGCCCTGGCGCTGAACTACGGTTTCGTGACGCTGTTTATGGTGGCGGCGGCGCTGTTCCTGATCTGCATCGTACTGGTGTGGTTTACCCTGCCGTCGGTGCCGCGTGCTGAGCCGCTGCTGCAAAGCGGTGGTCTGCCGTTAAGCGGCTGGCGTGACCGGGATGTGCGGCTGCTGTTTCTGGCCTCGGTGACCATGTGGACCTGCAACACCATGTACATCATCGACATGCCGCTCTACATCAGTACCACGCTGGGATTGCCGGAAAAGCTGGCCGGTTTGCTGATGGGGACCGCGGCCGGACTGGAGATTCCGGTGATGCTGCTGGCCGGGCATTACGCCCGCAGGCTGGGCAAGCGGCGGCTGATGCTGCTGGCGGTGGCGGCAGGGGTGCTGTTTTATCTCGGGCTGGTGCTGTTCAACTCGCGCACCTCACTGATGGTTTTACAGCTGTTTAATGCGGTGTTTGTCGGGATTATCGCCGGCATCGGAATGTTGTGGTTCCAGGATTTAATGCCGGGGCGGCCAGGTGCCGCGACAACGATGTTCACCAACTCGATCTCGACCGGCATGATTCTGGCTGGGGTTATTCAGGGAACGTTAAGTGAGCGGCTGGGACATGAAGCAGTCTACTGGCTGGCATTTGTGCTGGCGATAGCGGCTTTTATTATGTCAGCGCGGGTACGCAACGTATAAAGAAGAAGGGCGACAGGATGCCGCCCTCATTGTGCTGACAAACCTAAATCCGGGTGAACCGGACCGCAGCTGACAAGCTCTATTCGCAGAGAACACCGGCAAAGGAGGAAGGCGTCCCGCGGCAGGGAAGGCGCGGGACGAGCGGCCAGGGATGGTTTACGCGACTTTCCGATCTGACTGTGTTCCCTTCGCAGGCTCGGTCCAACCACTGGGGCAGAGCAGAGGTCGTCAGTAACAGCAGGGCGACCCGATGTCGCCCTGCTTTAACTCAATCAGCGCAGGAAGGCGGGCTGATTCTGCTCATACTGCGAAATGGAGGCTTCGTGTTGCAGCGTCAGGCCAATACTGTCGAGGCCGTTAATCATGCAGTGGCGGCGGAAGCTGTCGAGTTCGAACGGATAGACTTTATCACCCGCAGTGACCGTCTGAGCTTCCAGATCGACCGTAAAGCGAATGCCGGGTTGCGCCGCCACCAGTTTAAACATCTCATCCACTTCCTGTTCGCTTAATTTCACCGGCAACAGCTGGTTATTGAAGCTGTTGCCGTAAAAAATGTCCGCGAAGCTCGGCGCAATCACCACGTGGAAACCGAAATCGGTCAGCGCCCAGGGCGCATGCTCACGTGATGAGCCGCAGCCGAAGTTTTCACGCGCCAGCAGGATGCTGGTGCCTTTGAACTCGGGTTTGTTGAGCACAAAACCGGGCGTCGGTACGGTGCCGGCATCATCTTCAAAACGCCAGTCGTGGAACAGGTGCTGGCCGAAACCGGTGCGGGTTACTTTCTGCAAAAACTGCTTAGGAATAATGGCATCGGTATCGACGTTAGCCGCATCCAGTGGCGCAACAATACCGGTGTGCTGGGTGAATTTATTCGCCATCGGTTAAGCTCCTGTCGTCAGTTGACGGATATCGGCAAAATGGCCGGAAACGGCGGCGGCGGCGGCCATCGCCGGGCTGACTAAATGGGTCCGGCCACCGCGGCCCTGACGACCTTCAAAATTACGGTTGCTGGTTGAGGCGCAACGCTCGCCTGGATTCAGACGGTCGTTATTCATCGCCAGACACATTGAACAGCCTGGCAGACGCCATTCAAAGCCAGCGTCGAGGAAGATTTTATCCAGACCTTCGGCTTCAGCCTGAGCTTTGACCGGACCGGAACCTGGCACCACCATGGCAATCACGCCAGGCGCGACTTTGCGGCCTTTGGCGATGGCGGCGGCAGCGCGCAGATCCTCAATGCGTGAGTTGGTGCAGGAGCCGATAAACACCTTATCAATCGCTACATCGGTCAGTTTAATGCCCGGCTGCAGATTCATGTAGGCCAGCGCTTTCTCCGCTGAAGCACGCTCGACCGGATCGGCGAACGAGGCGGGATTCGGGATCACCTGATCGACGGCAATCACCTGACCCGGATTGGTACCCCAGGTGACCTGAGGAGCGATCTCTTCTGCGTGCAGAGTGACGACTGCATCAAATTTCGCGCCTTCATCTGACTTCAGGGTACGCCAGTAGGCCACAGCCTGTTCCCATTTCTCACCCTTTGGCGAGAACTGACGGCCTTTCAGGTAGTTGAATGTGGTCTCATCCGGCGCGACCAGGCCCGCTTTGGCTCCCATCTCAATTGCCATATTGCACAGGGTCATACGGCCTTCCATGCTCAGCGCTTCAATCGCCGGACCGCAGAACTCCACTACGTAACCGGTACCGCCCGCGCTGCCGGTTTTGCCGATGATCGCCAGCACGATATCTTTGGCGGTGATGCCGGTCGCGGCTTCGCCCAGCACTTCAATCTTCATGGTTTTCGCCCGACCCTGTTTCAGCGTCTGGGTGGCAAACACATGCTCGACTTCTGAGGTGCCGATACCAAAGGCCAGCGAGCCAAACGCGCCGTGTGTGGCGGTGTGCGAGTCGCCGCAGACGATGGTCATGCCCGGCAGGGTCATACCCTGCTCAGGACCGATAACGTGAACGATGCCCTGGAACGGGTGATTCAGGTCATACAGCTGGACGCCAAACTCGGCGCAGTTTTTCATCAGCTCCTGCATCTGAATACGCGCCATCTCACCCGATGCGTTGATATCTTTGGTCTGGGTTGAGACGTTGTGATCCATGGTGGCGAAGGTTTTTTCAGGCTGACGGACTTTACGTCCGTGCGCGCGCAGGCCATCAAACGCCTGTGGCGAGGTCACTTCATGGATCAGATGACGATCGATGTAGAGTAATGGCGTTTCATCTGGCGCTTCGTGGACGACATGTGCATCAAATAACTTCTGGTATAAGGTTTTCATTATTTTATTTTTCCTCGGCGATAAAGCGGGCAATGATGCTGCCCATCTCATCGGTGCTGACCGCAGGGCCGTCGCCGGCTAAATCTTTGGTGCGGTAGCCCTCTTCCAGCGCCCGGCTGATGGCGCGCTCAATGCTGTCGGCGGCGTCATCGGCATTCAGGCTGTAACGTAACAGCAACGCCAGTGACAGGATCTGCGCCACCGGGTTGGCGATGTTCTGGCCCGCAATGTCTGGCGCAGAGCCACCGGCCGGTTCAAACAGACCAAAACCCTCTTCATTCAGGCTGGCGGAAGGCAGCATGCCCATTGAGCCAGTGATCATGGCGCACTCATCAGAGAGAATGTCACCGAACAGGTTAGAGCAGAGCAGCACGTCAAACTGCGACGGATCTTTGATCAGCTGCATGGTGGCATTGTCGATATACATGTGGCTCAGCTGTACATCCGGATAATCTTTAGCAACCTCGTTGACGATCTCGCGCCACATTACCGAGGTCTGCAACACGTTGGCTTTATCGATTGAGGTCACTTTATGACGACGTTTGCGCGCCGACTCAAACGCGATGCGGGCGATGCGTTCGATTTCGAAACGGTGGTAAACCTCGGTATCGAATGCCCGCTCGTGCGGACCGCTGCCTTCGCGGCCTTTCGGCTGGCCGAAGTAGATGCCGCCAGTCAGTTCACGTACGCACAGAATGTCGAAGCCCCGGGCGGCGATGTCGCTGCGCAGCGGGCAAAAAGCTTCCAGTCCACTGTAGAGTGCCGCCGGACGCAGGTTGCTGAACAGACGGAAGTGTTTACGCAATGGCAACAGCGCCCCGCGCTCAGGCTGAGACGCCGGCGGTAAGTGTTCCCACTTTGGCCCGCCAACCGAACCGAACAGAATAGCATCGGCCTGCTCACAGCCTGCGACGGTAGCTGGCGGTAATGGCTCGCCGTATTGATCGATGGCGATGCCTCCAACCGCGTATTCGCTGGTAGTGATGCGCATTTCGAAGCGATGACGAATCGCATCTAACACCTTCATTGCCTGCGCCATCACTTCCGGGCCGATACCGTCGCCCGGTAAAACTGCAATATGGGAAGAGCTGGACATAGTTATACCGTTTCCTTCTGATCTTTAAATTTGCGCTGCAATTCTTGTTCAACCTGTCTGGCACGCCAGATGTTATTCAGGGCGTTAACCATCGCTTTGGCAGAAGATTCGACGATATCGGTCGCCAGACCGACGCCGTGGAATTTACGGTTGTTGTAGCTCACCACGATATCCACCTGACCCAGCGCATTTTCGCCGTGGCCCTTCGCGGTCAGTTTGTAGTTAACCAGTTCTGCATCCAGCTGGGTGATGCGATTGATCGCCTGATAAACGGCGTCAACCGGACCATTGCCGGTGGCGGCATCTGATTTGGTGCTCTCGCCGCAGCCCAGATTGACCGAGGCCGTGGCGGTAATGCTCGAACCGGTCTGGACGTTGAATTCGTTCAGCTGGAAATATTCCGGCTCTTCATTCTGTTTATTGATGAAGGCCAGCGCTTCCAGGTCGTAATCAAATACCTGACCTTTTTTATCGGCCAGCTTCAGGAAGGCGTCGTACAGGGTATCCAGATTGTAATCGTGCTCTGCATAGCCCATCTCTTCCATACGGTGTTTAACCGCGGCGCGGCCAGAACGAGAGGTCAGGTTGAGCTGGATTTTGTGCAGGCCAATCGATTCAGGCGTCAGGATTTCATAGTTCTCGCGGTTCTTCAGCACGCCATCCTGGTGAATACCAGAGGAGTGGGCAAAGGCGTTTGAGCCGACCACTGCTTTGTTAGCCGGGATCGGCATATTACAGATCTGACTGACCATCTGGCTGGTGCGGTAGATTTCCTGATGATTGATATTGGTGTGGACATTCATGATCTGCTGGCGGGTTTTGATCGCCATGATCACCTCTTCCAGCGCACAGTTACCGGCACGTTCACCCAATCCATTCAGCGTGCCTTCAACCTGGCGGGCGCCCGCCTGAACCGCAGCCAGCGCATTACCGGTCGCCATGCCCAGGTCATCATGGGTATGCACTGACAGAATCGCTTTATCGATGTTCGGTACGCGCTGAATCAACTGGCTGATGATGTGGGCATATTCACCCGGCAGGGTATAGCCGACGGTATCCGGGATGTTAATGGTACGGGCGCCGGCATTAATTGCCGCTTCAACCATCCGGCACAGATCGTCAATCGGAGTACGGCCACCGTCTTCACAGGAAAACTCAACGTCGTCGGTGTAGTTACGGGCGCGTTTCACCATCTTCACTGCACGCTCAATGACCTCGGGCAGCGTGCTGCGCAGTTTGGTGGCGATGTGCATCGGTGAGGTGGCGATAAAGGTATGAATACGGAAGGCGTCGGCAACGCGCAGTGACTCGTAGGCGGCGTCGATATCTTTTTCTACACAGCGCGCCAGGCCGCAAACCCGGCTGTTTTTGATGGTCCGCGCAATGGTTTGTACAGATTCAAAATCACCGGGTGAGGAAACCGGAAAACCGACTTCCATCACGTCTACGCCCATGCGCTCCAGCGCTAACGCAATCTGCAATTTTTCTTTCACACTCAGGCTGGCCTGTAATGCCTGTTCACCGTCGCGCAGAGTGGTATCGAAAATAATGACTTGCTGGCTCATCGTATTCATCCTTATGCATTTCTTGCCTTGCAACGAGCATAAAAAAACCCGCGACAGGCGCGGGTTTTTAACTTTCAGCAGGTTTGAATCAGTGTTTGATTCCGCCCACAAGTCTACCGCGCAAACTGAATGCGTTTAGTAGTAGACCGAGTAGGCGAGAAGAACGAAACATGGATTCAAACCTCATAAAATTGTGTGCTGCACATATTGGTACTGGAATCCCGGTGGGATGTCAACCTTCAATGAAGGGCTATTTATGCGGCTAAATAAGGAAAATATTCTGTCAGATATCGGCCAGCCAGCGTATTGAACAACTGCGCACGCGGCGCGGGTTAAAACAGACGATCGGTGGCGGCTGGCTGTGGCTTTGTATTTTATTAATTAACTGAAATTAAACGATTTTATGATTTATCTTTCAGTCGGAGTAACCGGATTTATTTTCGCTGCTTCAGCATAATCGTATGAACTTTAATGATTTTAAGGTTAATTACGCCAGAAAAGAAATGCCACAGCAAATTGTGGGCTGCGGTAAGCGGCAATAACTTTTCGCTATTTCTTAGATCACGCTGAAAATAATTTCATCGCCAGCATTTTCCTCTGCGGTTGTGCGACGTGATTAGTGTATTCCGCGTAGCCCTTTCTTATCGCGCAGAGCCTTTACGTTGGCGCGGTTTAATTTGCGCGAGTTTGCGGTTTGCCTGCCAGGTTAACTGCGGTTATGGTAATCGTCCTACTCTCAAAACAATGAACTCAACAGATTTCTCTGTATCCGCAGGGCGGAACGCGTTTCCGCCGTGCGGGCATAAACATAAGGTTTTGATCTTACATTGGCAAAGCAGGTGCCTGGATGACGTAACGCACCACGCGCGTTAACGCAGCCTGGCCCTCACGCCTGGAGGCAGAAGATGGAGATGTTGTCAGGAGCCGAAATGGTCGTCCGTTCGTTAATCGATCAGGGCGTTAAGCAGGTATTCGGTTATCCGGGTGGCGCGGTGTTGGATATTTACGACGCGCTGCAAACGGTCGGGGGAATCGACCACGTTCTGGTGCGCCATGAACAGGGCGCGGTGCACATGGCCGATGGCCTGGCGCGCGCGACCGGCGAAGTCGGCGTGGTGCTGGTGACGTCCGGACCCGGCGCCACCAATGCGATTACCGGTATCGCCACGGCCTATATGGATTCAATCCCGCTGGTGATTCTGTCGGGGCAGGTGCCTTCGTCGCTGATCGGCTATGACGCCTTTCAGGAGTGCGACATGGTCGGCATCTCCCGTCCGGTGGTGAAACACAGTTTCCTGGTGAAAAACACCGAAGAGATCCCGACCGTGCTGAAAAAGGCGTTCTGGCTGGCGTCGAGCGGACGTCCGGGGCCGGTGGTGATCGATCTGCCAAAAGACATTCTTAATCCGGCCAATAAACTGCCTTATCACTGGCCGGAAGAAGTGAGCATGCGCTCTTACAATCCAACGATTCAGGGGCACAAAGGGCAGATCAAACGTGCGTTGAATACGCTGCTGGCAGCCCATAAGCCAGTGATCTACGTCGGTGGCGGCGCGATCACCTCAGGCTGTGAGGCGGAACTGCTGCAGCTGGCGGAGAGCCTGAACATCCCGGTCACCACCTCGCTGATGGGGCTGGGCGCGTTTCCTGGTACTCACCGTCAATGCGTCGGTATGCTGGGAATGCACGGCACCTACGAAGCCAATATGACCATGCACAATGCCGACCTGATTTTCGGCGTTGGGGTTCGCTTTGATGATCGTACCACTAACAACCTGGCAAAATATTGCCCGGATGCCACGGTGATGCACATTGATATCGATCCCACCTCCATCTCAAAAACGGTGGCGGCCGATATCCCGATCGTTGGCGATGCCCGCCAGGTGCTGCAGCAGATGCTGGAGCTACTGGCCCAGACTGACAGCAAACAGCCGCTCGACAGCCTGCGTGACTGGTGGCAATCGATTGAAAGCTGGCGTAGCCGTCAGTGCCTGGAATTTGATCGTACCAGCGCAAAAATTAAGCCGCAGGCGGTTATTGAAACCATCTGCCGCCTGACCAAAGGCGACGCTTATGTCACCTCTGACGTCGGTCAGCATCAGATGTTTGCGGCGCTGTACTACCAGTTTGATAAGCCGCGTCGCTGGATCAACTCCGGCGGTCTCGGCACCATGGGCTTTGGCCTGCCTGCCGCGCTCGGCGTGAAAATGGCTTTGCCGGATGAAACCGTTATTTGTGTCACCGGCGACGGCAGTATCCAGATGAACATTCAGGAGCTGTCGACCGCGCTGCAGTACAATCTGCCGGTGCTGGTGCTGAACCTTAACAACCGTTTCCTCGGCATGGTGAAACAGTGGCAGGACATGATCTATTCCGGCCGCCACTCCCAGTCTTATATGGAATCGCTGCCTGATTTCGTCCGTCTGGCAGAAGCCTATGGGCATGTCGGAATCGCCATTGAGCACCCGGCGGAGCTGGAAGAGAAGCTGACGCTGGCGCTGGAAACACTGGCGCAGGGACGGCTGGTATTTGTGGATGTCACCGTCGACGGCAGTGAGCACGTTTATCCGATGCAGATTCGCGGTGGCAGCATGGATGAGATGTGGTTAAGCAAAACGGAGAGGACATAACTATGCGTCGCATTTTATCGGTTCTGCTGGAGAACGAATCCGGCGCATTATCCCGCGTGGTCGGCCTGTTCTCACAGCGTGGCTATAACATCGAAAGCCTGACCGTTGCGCCAACGGACGATCCGACGCTATCGCGAATGACGATACAGACCGTCGGCGATCAGAAGGTGCTGGAGCAGATCGAGAAGCAGCTGCACAAGCTGGTTGATGTGCTGCGCGTGACCGAACTGGGGCAGGGCGCGTACGTTGAGCGTGAAATTATGCTGGTGAAAATTCAGGCCAGCGGCTACGGCCGGGAAGAGGTGAAGCGCAATGCGGAAATCTTCCGGGGCCAGATTATTGATGTGACCCCGACGCTGTATACGGTTCAGCTTGCCGGCACCAGCGACAAACTGGACGCATTCCTGAATACCGTGCGCGATGTGGCGGA
>Ga0308156_1002428_pt1 | contig 16709 bp, 30 predicted proteins | sample PhyAR2_FD_201041 | JGI IMG/M metagenome (GOLD analysis project Ga0308156, IMG submission 201041) | Phyllosphere microbial communities from UC Gill Tract Community Farm, Albany, California, United States - DLSL A.R2 | ecosystem: Host-associated > Plants > Phyllosphere > Unclassified | place: USA... | reverse complement strand
TTGTCATGACTATCTCCTACCAGCTGCAACACGCTGTGTTTGTATTCGTTGAAATCATCCGCAGTGATACCTGGTACCATGCAGTCACCAAAAACAACTTCTCCATCATGGGTAAGAACAAAGCGGAACTGTTTGAAATACGAAACTGATATTTCTTTTGTTGGGCCGCCGTTCGGAACTGAGGATGGGAATTCTGGAAAGTGTTTGATTAGGTATTCAATGGCATCCGTTCGCTCTATGGCATCACGATAGTTCATAAACATCAGAAGCCTCCTTTCTTACGCGGTTTATCCTCTCTGTCTTTAGATTTTCTGGCAGCCTGCTCCTGGTCAACTTCGTAGATAATTCCGTTTCTCTGTTCTACGTGGATAACGCCAGACTCACCATGCCTGTTAAGACGCAACAGATATTCTGTTTCTGCCTGGCTAGCCTGTTCGTCATAGGCGCCCTCTCGATAGATACCAAGCCAGTAATCACAATCTTGCTCAATCTGCCCAGTATCTCGGCTGTCGCTTGGCAATGGTCGTTTGTTTACTCGTTTCTCCAAGTCGCGGTTTAATTGCGTAAGTAAGACAACAACGCAGTTCAACTCTTTCGCCAGGTTCTTTAGCCCTTTTGTTATGACTCCATATGCCAGATCGTTACGTTCAGCCTTTTCAGCTTTCATCAGTGTGAGGTAATCCACCAAAACCATGCCAACAACCCCGCGCTCTCGCTTAATACGGCGGCACTCAGCAACGATATGAGAAAGAGATAGCCCTGGAGTGTCATCGATGTATAGATTCCCGTTTTGCGCCAACTCAAAGCCTTTGGCAGATGCCATAGCAAATTTGTTGTCTTCGTATCCATCCAGGTAAAACACTTTGGAGTTAACCCTGGAGTTCTGGCTGATCATGTTTTCTGCAAGCTGTAACTTTGACATTTCAAGGCTGAATGCCAGGGCGGGAAGGTTTTCATTCATCGCGCAGTTAATCGCCATGTGGGTGTAAAGCGTTGTCTTGCCCATTTTTGGTCTGGCGCCTATGACGAATAAAGATCCTTTCACGATAAGCTTTGGGTTAAGCATGTTATCCAGTGCTTCAATTCCAGAACGTAAACCAACCGCCGAAGCATCTTGCTGTAGACGCCGGTCTATCGTATCTAGCCAATCACTAAATACATCCGAGAACGGAGTTAACCCCTGGTGACTTCCAGATCTGGCCTTTTCTTCAATCTGCATAGAAAGAGACTGGATAGCGTCACGTTTCTGATCTGTGGTCATCCCACTTCTGGAGTAGAGAACCTCGAGCATTCGGTTAGCTTGCTCAATCATCATTCTTTCAGTTGACGCATCTTTAACGGCGTTAGCATATGCGATGACATTGGCCGTGGATGGAGTATTCTTCTGGATTTCAGCCAGGTATCCAAAGCCCCCTATGTTTTGCAATTCACCCATTGCATCCAGGCGATCGCTCACAGTCAGCAAATCTATGACCTCGTTAGCCGCGTTCATGGAACGAACGACTTTGTAAATCATCCCGTGTCTACGGTTGTAAAACATTTCCGGCGCCAAGAAAGAAAAAACGCGCTGAACTCTATCACTCTGCGCGTCTAAGGTTATTGCACCGATCACAGCCTGTTCAGCTTCTGCATTGCTCGGTGGTAATTTGTAATCATCGGTCATCATGGGCTCCTTCACGAACTTTGGCGTAGACACTGTCGTCTAACAGATATTCAAGGTCTTTCTTTCTCCAGGTGGTGCCTCGGTTGGCATTCTGGCGTTCTTCAAGCATCCACCGGCAGTTGAGCGATATGTACTCCAGGTAGTTCCTCCAGTCCTGCATTGAGAACGCATGACCATCTAGCTGCCTGGTAACAACTCCAGCCTTCTTCCAGAAAGTGCGTACCTTGTTTTTTCGCTTGTCAGTGAGGACTCTAACCTTTGGTGCTTCAGGGAGGATTTCGTGATAGGCATCAACTACGTCTTGGCAAGAAAGCTTTGGTTTTCCCTGCTCTGATTTTTCTGCTGCTGAGACACTCTCTTTATCTTTAGATAAAGAGTTATTAGTTATATTGTTGTTTATGGACAACCGTTGGACATTCGTTGGACAAACACCGCTGAGAGGTGCGTCATTACTGGTGTTTTCATTGGACAACCGTTGGACATTCGTTGGACAATTTTGAGACTGAAAATCATCGTATTTTAGGATAGTAATCAGGCTGAATTTACGTCCCATCGCTTCGATTTTTAACATGCCTTTCGACTCGAAACTGCGGAGCAAACTCTTCACTTTGTTGTCAGGAATGAAGGTTTCCGAAACCAATGTTGGACGACCAGTTATCATCTGCCCTCGCCCTACCATCATCTCTCCAATGTCGGTATTAACGATTGCCGGTGCATAGTTGGCTTTCAGTATCAGATGAAGCCATAGGTGTACCGCCTGAGAATCCTTGTACAGTCTGCTATCCATGAATTGACGGTGTATCAAGGCAAACCCCTTACCGGTTGCCTCCGGTTTCTCTACAGGTCTTTCCTGCGTTCTGTAGTCATCAATATTTCTAACGACGCTTAACATGTTCCGTCTCCTTCAGCCGTAATCGGATGATCCCCGTTAACCGCTCTGCAAAAGCGCGGTTATTAGAGGCAACAACAACCAGACCATCTGGAGAGTCGGGGTAACGCCGTTCCTCTTCTCTATTGCTTTTTCTACGTTTTGACATAGAATTACTCCTGTGAATTGATCCAGTACTAGAAAGTCATAGTGATCTGATAGTCGTCAGCTGTTCCCGCAGTTGGCGACTTTTTCTTTTGTGGCAATACCGATTCCACAGCCTGACGCGCTACCTCACGAATCAAACTGGTTTCCCATACCTTCTCTAGCAGTACGAACATCGTTGCCATGTCGCGGATATTGAGTCGGCTTACTTTCGATTCGTGCCACCCTGCTTGCTTTGCTAACTCTCTGTTAGTCTTCTGCATCATCCGGCAGCGGAGTTCTGTCTCCACTTCGTTGATGCGCTTGCTATAACTTGCATGTTCCATTTGTGATACTTCCTTTGTTGAATAAATAGTTACACCACCGGTTAGGTGGTTTGGGTTTTCACCAAACGCCTTTTCGGCATAGGGTGAGAGATCAGATTGTTTAAAGAGCGGTGTTGCTTATGCGGCCATTAACTCTGGCCAAATTTGAGTCCAGTCCTGCGGATGAAGATGTTTTCTAGTTACCGAGCCGTCGCTAGCCGTTTCAATTAACACGCACAAGGCAGCGCCTAATTCGTGATTGCGACTTAAAGCCTTGCGGAGGTACCCAATTGTTGTTCCACATCTTTCAGCGAAGAGTCGCTGTTCATCCGAAGACATTGCATTTAGGTAAATGCGTAGTTCTTCCATTTCATGCCTCCGATTATCTATACGAAATTTAGTTTACCCGCAGGTATACAATTAAGCAATACCCGCAGGTCATTTACCAGCGGGTAACATTTAGTAGAATTTAGTGATGGATAAATTCGAGATTAGAAGGCAGCGACTTCGTCAGCTGCGAGATGAAAGGTTTAATGGGAAAGCTTCCGCGCTTGCCAACGAGATAGGCGTGGATCCAAGCTATGTATCTAGAATGCTTTATCCTGAAGACAAAAAAGGAAGAAAGCGTATAGGGGAGGAAATGGTAGAAACCATCGAGTCAAAGCTAAAGCTGCCAACTGGATGGATGGATGATCTTGTGTCTAACACAAATATCCCTATGAGCTACAATGAGGAGATTGAGTTCTTTGGCAGTGTAAAAAATGGAATTGTTGAGGTCATTGGGGAGGCCGTTTTGGGCGTGGATGGTTCAATAGAAATGATGGAGCAACTTTCTGGCTGGCTCCGAATTTATAGTGATGACCCAAAAGCATTTGCTGTAAAGGTTCGTGGAGACAGTATGTTCCCGCGAATAAATTCAGGTGAATTTGTTGTTGTTGAGCCAAGTCGCACTATTTACGCTGGAGATGAAGTATTCATTCGAACTTCAAGCGGCCACAACATGATAAAAAAAATAGGCTATGATAGAGATGGCTATTACCAATTTATAAGTGTAAATCAATCACATGCACCGATAACAATGCGTCATACAGATGTTTCTCAGATCTCATATGTTGCCGCAATTGTAAAATCATCACGATACATAGACGCTTCAGAACTCCCTCAATAATTTCTAAAAAATAAATTACCTTACTTTTCAGTGAGGTAATTTTGTTTACCCAAAATATTTACCCACAGGTATAGACAATGAAATTACCCGCAGGTAATCTTAACCACATCAACACGGCAGCACACCAGATCAACGGAAGCCGCCAGCTCTTTAACAATCTGATGCTTTACCACTTTATGCCGAGAAGGTGTTTAGTGTGAAAAATGTCAGTTACAGGTCGTTTATATAGCGGCCTGTGCCGGACAAATGGAGGTTCTTATGAATGCTAGAGAACGATGCAGGGCTAAGCGCCATGCGATACGAGAAAAAGAACGGATGATTGCAGTAGCTACTGGCAGCAACTACCGAACTTCATTGCCTGCCTCGCTATACGCAGCAGGCCACCGTAAGAGTGGGAGTGTTACAGCGAGGTAGTCTCCTACCTCGTTTTTCTAACCTTTAGCCTTAGGTGGTTTAGGTGTTGGGCGGGGAATAGCGTGATTAGGGACTATATCTCTACAGGTCATTGTGTTCACTTAAACAATTTACCGGTGAGGGTTATCTCCGGCAAACCATGCAATAAAACGTTTCGTCCGAGATAAGTGCGGGTCTTGGTCTTCATCGTAACCCTTTCTGATATTTGTTCTAACTAATGCAATATCTGAAAGGATTAGCCATGGCCTTAGGTCGTTGTCTTCCAACTCTACAAGCTTATCCAGCAACTCATTATCTGAATATCGGCTCTCAAGCGTTAGTAGCTTCAAATACTCTCTACTTTGGCGAGATGAATGCTCTGATGATTTAGCAAACTGATATGTCATTTGAATTGCAGTCAGAACAGCGACAGCCAAGCCATACCAAAACGCACCTTGGACTCCTGAAAAAACAGCCGAACCTAGGATGAGAAGAATTAGCGAAATAAGCTTATCAATTCGCCAAGTTAGTGAACTAAATAGGTGTTCGAAATTGTATGAATACTCAATTCTGTAAAGCAGTTCTTCTCTGTCCATTTTTCCTCTGATTCAGCTATTTGCCACCTTCTGGTTTTGGCTGAGGCTTCGGTTGAGGCTTCGGCTGCATACGTGGTGGCATATGGTCTTGTTTAAAGTCTTTCATCGTTAAAATCCTTTGTACTGTTGGGGTGATGAAAGATTACACGTTTTTTTGCTGTTGGGGAATGGCAAGAACCACTGCCGCCTGAGGTGGTTAAGACAATACAGGCACTCATTATTGGCGCAGATAAACGGGCGCCAGAAAATTCGCGGGAAGAGCATTCCCTTAATTTAGAGAGGTAGGTATGAAATTTGAAGAATTACCAGAACATGCACAGATTATTGCATTAGAGACCTTAAAGGATTTGATTGTTCAGTGTCCTGTTCACGAAAAAGAGCCAGCCGAAAAACTGGCTCATGCGGTTCAAGCGGCATTCTTGAAGATGTTTACGAATTAGCCTTCTTTCTTCAAGTGTTCAAGAAATGCAGAGTAAGCTTTTTTAACATCAGAAACACCAGTACCTACCCCTGATATGGGGCCTGTCTTTCCTGCTCTTATAAACTCTACAACCAATTGAAGAGCTGCCTGCTCTGGGTTTGATTTTGGGTCGACAATATCCGACATTTTCCAATTCCTTATTTTTACTGTGGAATAACCAAAATATCAGCTTTCCTTGACTGTGGAAAGTTAGGAACCACCTCGCCTGATGTGGATAAAAGCAGGCAACAAACAATCACAGGCCGCCTAGCGGTCTTTTTTATACCCAGAATGGAGATAGATATGACAACTGTACGTTTAACGAATGCTATTCGTGATGAAATTGCCAAAAAAGCATTAGAAAAATCAGGCATCGAAGAAGAGCTAAAGCAGCATGCAAAAGAAGTTCAGCAATTCTCCTTTGATGTAAGAACTTACCTGCTCGGTGGAGAGAAGGCAGTTCAAGAAATTGAATCCCAGCTAAAGAAAATCACAACTCATATAGCTGCGATAAACAAACGCAATATTTGCGAGGTTTATTTAGCCTCCTGCCATAACTGGTCGTTCAGAGTCTCTTTTGGTGGAATGCAAACACGTCTCAATTTTGGTCAGGACGAAAAAGGCGATCCAATTTACATGGTTACCCCATCCACAGATAAAGCTCTATTAGCTGGTGATCATGAACTCAGTAAGCGATTCATGCAGTTGGAAAACAGGGGGTCACAACTAAACAACAAGAGAGAGGAAATTAAAAACAACGTTTACGCGGCACTGAAATCAGTCACCTCAGTAAAACGCCTTCTTGAGGTGTGGCCTGAAGCAAAAGAGCTACTTCCTAAAACAGGGGATATTGTTCGAGCAACACTTCCATCGGTAAAGGTTGAAGACCTCAACAAGATGATAGGCCTACCAACTGAAACTCAATCAGCAGCGTAATGACGAGTAATGCACATCGCAGGTATTCACTGAGTATCTGCTGTGAGCAATTCTCTGAGCGTCACCTGCCCGCTCAATACGACGATGATAGGCAGATAGATAACGGGGTGAGCTATGTAGCCTGTAACGCTGGCGAGCGAATACGTATCCACACGGAGTTTTGATTTTGCCCCTCTCGTTAGGGGCTTTTTTATAGCTGGAGGAAAGTATGAAAGAACTGCGCTTTTATGGTGCCAGTGATGATTTATTTGAATGTGAAGGTGCTATTCGAGAAGAAGTAGGATGCTTTAATTCGGTAGGTGTGTATCACCTTAAATCATCCGAAGGTGAGCTTTTGGTTACTGGATATTACCTAGATAGCGGCTTATGGACTATTGGTATATCACCAGCAAATGAAGGTATCAGTATCCCATCTTGGCCTTATTCATATTCAATCTACGAGCATGGGTATAGTGCTTTGCTAACTTTGCAGGTTCCTGATGATACGGAACTGTTACTAAATAATTGATCGCTAAACAGCCGCTTAAATGCGGCTTTTTTATACCCGCAATTCATCGCAAAGCGTAGGCATTTTGCAATGAAACAAACAAAGGAGATCGCCAGTGAGCGAGGAAAAGAACGAAATTGCATTAGTCACTCTGCCGAGCGTACCGGCTGAACTCGAAGCTGCTTTTATCAATGACGAATTCATTGAAGGGTTAATTAAAGACATCCGTGAAAAAGCATCTTCTGTAGTTGGTGACCTGAATACAGCCAAGGGACGCCGTGCATACATCAGCATGGCGGCGAATGTTCGTAGCACTAAGACCGCTATTGACGATGCTGGTAAGAAGTTAGTTGCAGAGATGAAGAAGCGCCCTGCTCTTGTCGATGCCAGCCGTAAAAAGGTTAGGGATTCGCTGGACGAACTGGCGGTTGAGATTCGCAAGCCAGTGACTGACTGGGAGGCTGAGCAGAAAGAAAAAGAGTTCAACGCTATGTGGGATGAGGCGTTAGAGCTGGATGCCAAAATTACAGCGGAGCGCGCCGCGGCTTTGGCGGCGAAGATTGAAGCCGATCATGAAATGGCTTTACTCATGAACGAGAAGATTGACCGTGAGCGCGAAGAAGCACGACGGAAAGCCGAGCAAGCCAAACGCGAGCATGAAGAACGTATTAAGCGTGAGGCCGAAGAGAAAGCGCGGCGCGAAGCAGACGAAGCGGCAAAGCGTGAAATCGAAGCGGCGGCGGCCAGAGAACGTGAAGCGACATTGGCTAAGGAACGCGCCGAGCGTGAAGCCAAAGAGCTGGCAGAGAAAGCAGAGCGAGACCGCATAGAAGCGGAGCAGCGAGCCGAACGCGAGAAGAAAGAAGCTGCGGAAAAAGCTGAACGTGAAAAAGAAGAAGCTGCGGAAAAAGCTGAACGTGAAAAAGAAGAAGCTATTCAGCGTGAACGCGCGGTAGCAGAGGCCAGAGAACAGGCTCGATTAGCTGAAGAAAAGCGCATAAAAGATGAAGAAGCTCGCCGCGCCGCAGATATCGCTCATCAGAAGAAAATCAATAATGCAGCCATGGCGATTCTTATGAGTACTGGCTTAAGCGAAGCAGCAGCTCGGGAATGTGTTTGTGCCATCGTTAAGAATCAAAAAGCGTTAGCCGCCTCAGGCCAGCGCCCACCTATCAGCATCAACTACTAATCAAATTCAAAGCAATTACAGGAGCTACCCATGATGAATTATGCCATCGCGGGCGGCGCTCTCATGGGCGCTTCTCAGATTACCGAATCACAACTAGACCGCATCGTTCGTATCGTCACTCAATTCTTCTCACCACTCTGGAGCAAATAACTATGACTGATTTCATGAGAGAACCACGCCGGATCCAAGCGGTGAGAGCTTGTCGATTTCTGCGCTGGGTTAAACGACTTCCGGTAGTTAAGCACTTATTCATCAAAGGTGATCCGTTATGAACATCACATGCACATCGTTCGCTAGCAAGCATGGAGTGCGTCAAGGCGAGTTCGTTATGGAACTGCAAGGCGTTTCCATAGCAGAGCAACCAAACAGCGAAAAAGAGCTTAGAGAGCTTCTGGCGGGTATGGATATTCAGACTATTTGTGAATACCTGAATGAGCTTGGTTACAACGTTAGCGAAAAACAGGCGGCAGCATGAACCAAACAATAGACCCACTGGAACAGCAGCTACTCCAGTGGATGCGATCACCAGAGATGATTCCGGTAATGAACGACCAGATTGCTCAACTAGAAGCGGTGGCTGATCACCGTACAAATATGCAAGAAAAAAGGATGGGGATTAATGAGCATGCTCAGAGTTATTGATACAGAAACGTGCGGGTTAAATGGCGGTGTTGTTGAGGTGGCAAGTGTGGATATTGATAAATCCTTATCCATCATCAATCCAATGAGTGATTTCGTTAAACCAGACCGCCCTATCGAATTTAGCGCCATGGCCATTCATCACATCACAGAGGATATCGTTGCTGATAAGCCATTGATTGATGATGTGGTTGGTCGCTATCAAGGTGCTGATTTCTACATAGCCCACAACGCAAACTTTGATAAAGGCGTACTTCCTGAAATGGGCGGCGAATGGATATGCACCAGAAAGTTAGCAGCGCGTCTTTATCCAGACCTTGATAGCCACGCCAACCAGTTCCTACGTTACGCGCTTGGGCTTGATGCGTGGGTTCCTGAAAACCTACACGCCCACCGTGCGCTATATGACTGCTATGTAACTGCTGCACTTTTTATTCGCATCTCACGTGATTCGTCTTGGTCAGTTGACGAAATGCTAGAGATCAGCTCTCAGCCAGTCCTACTAAAAACACTGAGAATTGGGAAGCATAAAGGTAAGACGTTCGCTGAGGTAGCAAAAGAGGATCCTAGTTGGCTCAAGTGGGCTTTAAGCACCATCAGCGACATGTCAGATGACATGCGATTTACGATACAACACTACCTAAGAGACTAATTTAATGAAATTTGAAAAAGCCATGAGAAAGAAAGCCAAGCTACGGCTGGCACTTACTGGGCCAAGCGGGGCTGGGAAAACGTATAGCGCCCTTGTTATCTGTAAAAGTATGGGGGGTAAAACGGCAGTTATAGATACAGAGAAAGGGAGCGCGTCACTTTACTCAAATGAGTTCGATTTCGATGTTCTTGAATTAGACCCACCATTTAGCCCCGAGAGATTTATTGAGGCTATAGCAGCCGCCGAAGCTGCTGGGTATGACAACCTTGTTATTGATTCTATCTCTCACGAGTGGGGTGGCGTTGGTGGTTGTCTTGATGATCTGGATACGATCGCAAAAACAAAATTCAAAGGAAACACACACGCAGCATGGAGTGCATTAACCCCACGACATCGCAAGTTCCTTGATTCAATACTACGAGTGAATTGCCATGTCGTAGCGACGATGCGAAGCAAGACTGAAACAGCGCAACAGGAAGGTAGCAAAAAGGTCGTAAAACTTGGCATGAAATCTGAGCAACGCGATGGTGTTGAATACGAGTTCACAACCGTTCTTGATATTAACCACGAAACTCACACAGCCACAGCATCCAAAGATAGGACAGGTCTTTTTTCCAATGTGGATTACACGGTAATTGACGAGTCGGTAGGGAAAAAGCTTGTCGATTGGCTTAACGATGGAAGAACTAAAGCTGAAATAGACTTAGCTCACTTCGTTCTTGTTGCTGAGAAGTCCAAATCATTTGATTCCCTGAAGTCGGCATGGGCTGAGGCTTACCGTTCATTGAGAGATACGCCAGAACAAGCCAAGGCACAAGAAATATACGAAGCAAGAAAATCAGAACTATTACCAACTGAGGAAGCTGAATAAATGGCGAGCAGAGGCGTAAATAAAGTAATCCTTGTCGGGAATTTGGGGAATGATCCAGAAGTTCGTTATTTACCGAATGGCGGCGCAGTGGCAAACATCACACTGGCTACATCAGAGGGCTGGCGAGACAAGCAGACTGGTGAGCAGAAGGAAAAAACTGATTGGCACCGCGTAGTGCTATTCGGAAAGCTGGCAGAGGTTGCGGGTGAATATCTGCGTAAAGGCTCTCAGGTCTATATCGAAGGTAAGCTGACCACTCGCAAATGGACTGATCAGGCCGGAGTCGAGAAATACACAACAGAAATTCACGTCAACATCGGCGGCACTATGCAGATGCTCGGCGGTAAGCAGGATTCATCATCTAAGCCAGCACAGAACAGAGCGCCACAGCAAAGCGGGCAGCAGGCACCACAGCGCAACGAAGAACCTCCAATGAACTTCGATGACTCAGACATTCCCTTCTAACAGGTAACCACCATGACGCCGCAGCATATCCTGCACGTCCTCAGCCTGCACCACGATAATAACATCACCGAATTCCACAGAGCACTTAACTCAGTGGGCGGCGTTTTTACTGGCGGCGGTGCCACTGGCGGGGTGACGCTTAATTACTACGAGCCATATTACTCATGGCGAACCTATCCAGAATCCACCTTCATCCCCTACAGCTACATTGGTCGCATTAGAGAATATCTGGACGCAGAGCCGTGGGGGAATGTGAACCTTGGTGGAACCATCTACCGACTAAAGCCTGACGTTGATATCGACGCGGCTATTTCTGCACTAAGCATGGCCGCATAGGAGATATTCATGAACGACCTACCAATCCAGACCTACGAATCAGTAGTTCAGCAGCGTGATGCTCTAGCGGCTGAGAATAAGGCTTTGATAGAGCAAGCTGAAGAGGTATACGCGGCGGGATATAACCATGGGCACCTTAATACAGTCGATGGCATTGCGTACTCAGCAGGGACTAAAGACGAGTTCTATCAGCTTGCCATAGAACTGATGAATGAGGCAGAAACCACAGAAACTGCCGCTTTCCTTGCTGATGTACGGGCTCAGGGAGTGGATGCTGCAATCAAGCATCTGCATAAGATATTCGACGGAACGGACTATATTGGCGAGCCGTTGAGAGCTCTGGTGTGGTTGGAGCAGGCGCTTCGTAAGGGGATTAATGATGCACAGTAACAGCAAAGAGCGCGAGTACTTCATTTTGAGCGTTCATCACTGTTCTCGAGAGAAAAACTTCATCGAGTTCTTTCGCTCAAATAATTCTGGCTATGCACTTCGCTTGCACGCAGCCGGACGGTATACCGCTCAACAAGTGATGGAGCGTCCTAATTATTACAACGATGGTAACTGCAATATAGCCGTGCCATGCGATGTGATTGAGTCTTTATCCTCCCCCGCTCCAGATGGTTACTTTGACGATAACGGCGGTGTTGTTGTTCTGAACAATTCCAAGAACTGGCGAAAAGCCATAAAGAACGCCGTAGCCAAACCAAAGTATGAGCCAAAGCCAGAATATCCACGCGTACGCAGAAGCAAGGAGCAGAGCAATGACTAAGTTAACAACTGAGCAGTTAGAAAAATTCGTCAACGATATTAAAACTGATGGGATGTGCGACATAACTGATTCTCAAGTTGAGTCAGCTCTCATCCGGCTTTTTGCATACGAGCAAGCAGCTAAGAATCCTGTGGCGTACATGCATCGCAGCGGTCAGGTTGTTACTCGTGATGAAACCAGCTGTGAAGAGGTATTCAAAATTTGCTGTAAGGTTGAAACCCCGCTCTATGTAGCACCGGTATTACCTAAACAGCCTGAGTCTTTGTTAGGTACGGTTGTTTCCATCGACGACGCTACAGGGCTAGAAGGTCATCGCCAGTGGGGTGAAGTTGTTGGATTGAGCGAAAGCCGTGGCAAGCCTGTTATCTGTGTTGAAGTGACGGGGTGGCAATATGACTAAGCTAACAAAAGAGCAAATTAAGCGACAAAAAGCACTGGCATGGTTAAAGCGCATTGCTTATAAAAACCCATGCATGAAGGAAGTAAAAACATGCATAGAGGTTCTATCAGCATCAGCACAACCTGTAATACCAGACCAGCCAGACTCTCAAGATTTAGAGTTATGGATAGACATGCTCGAAAATAGCGATAGCGACGATGAGGACGGTGAGTTAAACAACACTCAGATAATCATGTGGCTCAAAGAGCTACAGCGTCGTCGCGCCCTATCAGCACAACCTGTAATACCAGAACAGCGCTCACCCATTTCTTTTGATGCTCTCATGGCAGCAGTAAGCGAGGTAACGGGCGCTAAGAGCGAATTCGATGCTACACCGGAGAAGTGCTATCAAGCTGTTCCGTTTATGAATTTCAATTCACTATCTCGAATCGTTGAGATGTTCCGTACAGCACAACCTGTAAGCGAGCCTTACAAGTTAAATGGCTGGATTAGCGTTGCCGATCGCCTTCCGGCTGAATTTGGACGCTATCTGTGTTACATCGAAGAACAAAACGATTTAGGTAAATCTCACTATCAGTGGAACTGCTCTTGGAATGGTGATGTGTTTAGTGACTCATCGCTGACAGGGCGTGTAACACACTGGATGCCATTACCCGCATCCCCAGCACAGGAGCAGAAATAGATGAGCAAGTATCGAAAAGGTGCCATGTATCTGCGTCACTTAAAACCTACCGATAAAGCCAATGACATGCGAACCGCTCTCCGTCTTGCGACATTTAGCGAGCCAGAATACTGGAGTAACCCTGAGCGCGTTAAGCCTGTGGTGATGGTTCAGCATGGAATTGAAGGCGTGGCTGGAGTATGGATGAACAAAGAGGATGCTATTATCTCGCTTCTCACTCGTACCCAGAAGCGCCGTCGTAATGCAAAACACAACGAGAAACGCGGTCAACGCATGACCAAAGGTGATTTGCGCAAAGCATTTAGAGCGTGGGCATTCAAGCACGAAGAAAAGCGAAATACGGTTCGTGAGCAGAAATAGCACCGCCTCAGCGTAGAATGTATAATCCAAGGATGGAGGATTTACTATGTCATCAAACCGAAGAATAATTACATACGCGACCCCTATTCACTCTCAGGATGATGAGAAGTCCATTGGGCTATACATCAGTGTTGAGCGTGGAAAAGGAATGTTTCTCAATCAAAGAGTAGAAAGCGAAAATGGGAGCATAGTTAAACCTTTCGCGCTGCCATGGAAAGCCAGTGAGCTGAGAAAAATTGCCCAAGCAATTAATGAACTAGCTGATTACACTGAGAAAGTAAGATGAGCTATAACCTTGCAGCACTCCCCCAAGAAGAAATGGATAAAATCAATGTGGACTTGGCAGCTTCAGGCGTTGTCTACAAAGAACGCTATAACATGCCGGTTATCGCTGAGATGGTAGCGCGTGAACAGCCGCCACACTTGAAAGAGTACTTCATGGAACGTCTAGCATTCTATCGCTCGCAATCGCATAAGATTGGGCGTGATGAAGAATATGTAAAAAATCAGATGGAAGGCGGCAAATAGCCCTGCATCATCGATTCAAATGAACCTCGCTCCGGCGGGGTTTTTTATTGCCTAAATTTGGAGAAAACATGCAAATCGAAATCGGTGAATACGTCATTACGAGTGACACATACAACCTGATACTCAACGAGAAAAAAGTAGCAAAGGAAGGTAAATCAGCAGGTGAAGAGAGGCTTCAGTCCATTGGGTTCTATTCAAAAATTTCCACGCTTATCTCTGCATTAATTCAGCGCGAGGCTCTGCTCTCTGACGTCCAGTCATTGCAGGCAATGCAGCAATTAATAGAGCGAGTTTCATTGCAATGTGAGAAGGCTTTTAAGGACTTTAACAATGAGACACATCATCAAGGGTAATCCAGAGCGTACAGAAAGAGCGGCTATGAAAGCTGCTCTCGATATACATCAAGCCAAGTTCGGCGACTATGAGCCAACCAAGAAAGGCGTCACGTACACAATCAAAGTTAGCGAAGAGAAATTCTTCATCGAGATTATCAACCGAGAGAAATCATATGTAGCTACATCGATGATGCGGCCACGTGAGTTATCTAAAGTCTGGGGGAATGCAGCGTGAATAAATACAAACTTATTTATGCAGACCCGCCGTGGACATACCGAGATAAGGCGGCAGATGGCGAGCGTGGAGCATCATTCAAATACCCGACAATGAGCATATTGGATATATGCCGCTTACCTGTATGGGACTTAGCTGATGAATCTTGCCTGCTAGCGATGTGGTGGGTACCAACCATGCCAATGGAGGCACTAAAGGTTGTCGATGCTTGGGGATTTCGATTGATGACTATGAAGGGATTCACCTGGCACAAAACAAATCGACGCAAAGGAAACAGTGCGATCGGCATGGGCCACATGACAAGAGCTAATAGCGAAGATTGTTTGTTTGCGGTTCGTGGCCGATTACCAGAAAGAATGAACGCAGCAATATGCCAGCATCAAACGTTCCACCGCGCCGAACATAGCGCCAAGCCCCCAGAGTTTCGCGATTTGCTGGTCAGCTTACTAGGCGATGTGCCTCGTATTGAGCTATTCGCGCGACAACAAGCTGATGGTTGGCATTCGTGGGGCAATGAAGTTGGATGCAACATCGAGTTTCAACAAGGAGTGAAAGCGGCATGACATGACAGCAGAACAAGACAACGCGATCCGCAATGTGGCAAGAACCCTTCTCACCGAACTCCGCAGCAAAAAAACAACCTCACATACCGCCAGTTACTCGATAAGCACTCAGCAAAGATAGCGCCTCTCTGCGGCAGGTTTAAGCCGTGGATGGTGCTGTCTTGCTACTGCATGAAAGTGACGGATAAGGATAAATGATGGAGAAATTCAGTCTAAACCGCCACGAGGCCGCCGCCTTCATTGGGATAGATAAAGACACGCTAACTCAGTGGTGCCGGTCTGGGCGTATCGCTTACACAAAGAAAAACCCTACGAAACCAAATTCCCCCTACATGTTCACTCGCACTGCATGCATTGCGGCGCTAAACAATCCGATCCAAACTGTGCCAGTGAGCGCGGTTGGTGCGACAGGAGAATCATTATGTCACTCTTCCGCAGAGGTGAGACTTGGTACGCCAGTTTCACAAAGCCAGACGGTGGCCGTATTAAGCAGTCTCTTGGGACAAAGGACAAAAGGCAGGCCCAAGAACTGCACGACCGCCTAAAGGCTGAGTTATGGCGAGTTAGTCGGCTGGGGGAAACTCCAGCCATGACGTTTGATAACGCATGTGTTCGATGGCTAGAGGAGAAAGCAGCAAAGAAATCGCTAGATGATGATAAGAGCCGGATCCGCTTCTGGTTATCACATTTCAGCGGAGTGCTACTGAAGGATATCACTGAGGAAAGGATTTACTCTGCTATCCAGAAAATGACAAACAGGAGGCATGAGGAGAATTGGAAGGCCAAAGCCGCGGCGATGATAAAAAAAGGAAAGGAGCAACCAGAGTTCAAGCCAAAGATGGCAGCGGTGGCAACGAAGGCAACACACCTTTCATTCATCAAGGCATTGCTACGGACGGCGGAGAGGGATTGGAAGATGTTGGAAAAGGCTCCAATCGTGAAAGTACCGCAGCCGAAGAACAAGCGCATTCGCTGGCTTGAACCAGTTGAAGCGCAGCGGTTGATAGATGAATGCCCAGAGCCTTTAAAGTCGGTAGTTAAGTTTGCACTGTCTACCGGCCTACGTCGCTCAAACATCGTTAATCTGGAATGGCAGCAGATTGACATGCAACGCCGCGTGGCTTGGATTAATCCTGAAGAAAGCAAATCAGGGAGAGCTATTGGCGTAGCCCTCAATGATACAGCATGTCAGGTTCTGAGAAACCAGATCGGCAAACATCACAAGTGGGTTTTTGTTTATCAAGAGAAATGCACTCGGCCAGATGGAACAAAGACAGATGCAGTGAGGAAGATGCGATACGACGCTAACACAGCTTGGAGAGCTGCACTAAAGCGAGCTGGAATAGAAGATTTCCGCTTTCACGATCTGCGACATACTTGGGCGAGTTGGTTAGTTCAGTCCGGAGTACCGATATCGGTTCTGCAGGAAATGGGAGGATGGGAATCTATCGAGATGGTTCGGCGTTATGCGCACTTGGCACCAAACCATTTAACTGAGCACGCTAAGCAAATAGACACCATTTTTGGCAATGTTGTCCCAAATCTGTCCCACTTAGAAAGTTCAGAGCAATTAGTTTCGTATAAGTGATTGATTTAATTGGTGCCGATAATAGGAGTCGAACCTACGACCTTCGCATTACGAAT
>Ga0308156_1002426_pt1 | contig 16718 bp, 16 predicted proteins | sample PhyAR2_FD_201041 | JGI IMG/M metagenome (GOLD analysis project Ga0308156, IMG submission 201041) | Phyllosphere microbial communities from UC Gill Tract Community Farm, Albany, California, United States - DLSL A.R2 | ecosystem: Host-associated > Plants > Phyllosphere > Unclassified | place: USA... | reverse complement strand
GGCGGTGGTGAGGCGGTCGGGCTCTTCCTCGACCGTGACCGGCTCGACGTCGTCGAGCGGCGGACCTGGGCGCTGTCCCGCACGCCGTCGCGGCCCGGCTCCCGCTCGTGGGCGACCGCGTTCCCGCGGCACGCCGTCGGCGCGGTCGTCCGCGACCGGGCCACCGGGACGGAGTTCACCGCGATAGCCACGCACCTCGACGTGGTGTCGCCCTGGGCGCGTCTGCGCGGGGCGCAGCTGCTCGGCCGCGTCGTCCGCGAACGCGGGCTGCCGGCCGTCGTCATGGCGGACTGGAACTGCCCGGCCGGGTCGGCGCCCTGGCGAGCACTGGCGGAGGTGGGCGTCGTCGACAGCTGGAGCCGCGCCTCCCGGCAGGTGGGTGAGCCCTACGGGACGTACCCGCACTACGGGAGTCCGCGTGTCGGGGGCCGGCGCATCGACGGGGTGCTCGTGACCGGGGACGCCCACGTGGACCGGGTCGCCGTGTCCGCGCGTCGGCCGGGCGGCGTCTGGCCGTCCGACCACGCGGCCGTGCACGCCGTCCTGCGGTGGGCGTCGTGATCGCGACCCTCGGGACGACGTTCCTGCGTCGGCGGTTCCTGGCTGCCGACGTCGTCCGGCTGCTGACGCTCGTGAGCGTGCCCGTCGCCACCGTCGGGTGGGGTGCGACCTCGTTCGCGGTGATGTCGCTCGCGCTGTTCGGCGTCGTGCTGCCGCGGATGCTCGGGCTCCGGCCCGTGTTCGACGTGGCCGTGTGCGTCCTCGTGCTCGTCGCCGGGTGGTCGAGCGCGCTCGAGTGGTACACGTCGGTGTTCCTCTGGGACAAGCTGATCCACGTCGTGCTGACCGGACTGCTCGCGGCGTTGCTCGCGGTCATCGCCGCCGACATGCGACTCGTGCCGCACGCACCCGACGCCGGTCGGGTGTCGGTCGCCGTCCTGGTGTTCTGCGCCGGCCTGGCCATCGGCTCCGTGTGGGAAATGGGGGAGTGGCTCGGGCACAACTTCGTCGATTCGAGGATCTACGTCGGGTACGACGACACCATCGGTGACCTGGCGGCCGACGGGCTCGGTGGGCTGCTCGTCGGGTTCGCGCTGCCGTGGTTGGCGCGGGACCGGGAGGTCGTGCGGCCGCCGCGGCGCGGATGACGCGGCGCGGTCGACGTGCGGTGGCGCGAGCACGGTCCGGCGTCCGCTATGCTTGACGGGCTGCTCACGCTCCGGTCGGACGTGGGTGGTGGAGTCCCGGAGACGGGGTTCCGAGCCCCTCGGGGCTCACGGGCTGTGGCGCAGCTTGGTAGCGCACTTGACTGGGGGTCAAGGGGTCGCAGGTTCAAATCCTGTCAGCCCGACCGGAGGAACGAGAGGCTCACAGCCGGTTGGCTGTGGGCCTCTCGTCGTTGTCCTGGGTCTGGCGGGCTGAGCTGTGCTTCGTGGTCACCTTCCGAGCTCGCGTCGGTCGACCGGCCTCCGCCGCGGCTGCCTCGGCTTTCTTCGCTCGGCGTTCCTCGGCCCGCGCTTCGCCCACGCAGGGGCTCTACCGTTCGAGGGTCGGGCCGTGTCCGGGGGCGACGGAACTCTGCAGGACGAGCGCAGCAGCTCCGATCGCGGCGGAATCGCGCGGATTCGCTGCGATCTCGACGTGTGTCTCGTGAGCTTGTCGAGCGAAGGAAGAGCGGTCGATCCGTGCTCGGATCACTCGCACGTAGAGCGACCCGGCCACTGCAAAGCTCGGCCCTGCGAGTACGATCCGGTCGAGGTCCAGCACGTTGTTGAAGGACACGATGGCCGCCGCAAGGCGTTCTGCGGACCGTTCGATGAGCACGCGGGCGGCGTCGTGACCGTTGACCGCAGCACGGGCCAGCCTGTCGAAGTCGGGGCCGGTGGCGTTCTCGCTCCACTCGAGACCGAGGTCGTTGAAGGCGTCGCTCGCGGTCCGCGCTTCGGCGAGCACAGCGGCGGGAGCGGCGTACCGCTCGACGCACCCGGTGTTCCCGCAGGAGCAGACGACGCCGTCTGCGTCGATGGAGACGTGTCCGAGTTCTGCTGCGTTGGAACTCGCACCCCGATGCAGCGCTCCGTCCAGGACGACGCCGGCGCCGATGCCGGTGCCCATGTACACCGCGGCGAAGGACTCGGTCCGCGCGACACGTCGCGTCCAGAACTCGCCGACAGCTGCGGCTGCGGCGTCGTTGTCCAGGAGGACGGGCACGGGGAGGCGGGCTACCAGTCTGTCGAGGAGCGGGAAGCGCTCCCAACGTCGCAGCGTGGGTGAGCGGAACATCGTCCCGTCACGAGCCGCGAGCGGGCCCGGCACCACGACCGCGACACCCGCTACCGTCTCCACCGGGAGGCCAGCCGTCGAGATGAACGTTCGGAACTGGTCGGCGAGACGCTCGACGACGAGTTCAGGGTCTTCGAGTGCTGCTCCGTCCACCAGTTGCCGTGCGATCGTGCCGCCGCCGACACCCGCGGCGACGAACGTCATCGACTCGAAGCCGAGTTGCGCTCCGACGGCGAACAGCGCTGATGGGTTGATCTCGAGGAGCGTGCGGGGCTTCCCGCCCGTGGATGCCGTCCGGCCGCCCTCGCGGATGACCCCGGACTCGAGGAGGTGGCGGACGATGTTGGAGATGGTCGGCTGTGTCAGCCCCGTGGCAGCGACCAGTTCGACTCGGCTGATCGGCCCGGCAGAACGGATGAGGTCGACGACGAGCGCGCGGCTCCCAGGACCGGAAGCGACGGTCTCTGGCCTCGGCACCTGCTGCTCCTCGGGTTGACGGCCGGAACTCCGGCGCTGTCACACTAGCTGTACTGGACAGTTCGACGTAGGAAGGGAGCGACGAGTGGTTTCCGGAGATGAACCGCGCCAGGGTGAGGTAGCGCTGCCCATCGGACTGACGCTGGTCCGCGCGAGTGAGATCTACGGCGCCGAGCCGTGGTTCCACGAACTGACGGCAGGTATCGACCAAGTCGTCCGCCCTCTCGGGCGCTCCGTCCTGCTGCGGGTGCTCGCCACTCGGGAGGACGAGCTCGTCTGGCTCCGGCAGTGGCACGAGCGGCGAGCGGTCGCGGGAGTCGTGTTGGTCGACCTCATCGACGACGACCCGCGTGTGGCTCTGGTCAAGTCGCTCGGGCTCCCGGCCGTGGCCGTGTCGTCACCCATCGTGTCGGACGGTCTTCCGACGGTGTGGACGAACGACGACGCGGGCATGCGAACAGCAGTGCGGTCCCTCCACGATCTCGGACACCACGTCATCGGCCTGGTCGGAGGCCCCGGGCAGTTGGCGCACTCGGTCACGCGCCGAGAAGCCTTCCTCGAAGCCAGTGGCGAGCTCGGTCTCACGCCGAGAACCACATCCGGCGACTACTCGGAGGAGTCCGGAGCCAGTGCCTTCGCCGCGCTCCTCCACGGCGATGAACCTCCTACGGCGATCGTGTTCGACAACGACCTGATGGCGCTCGGTGGCTTGGCAGAGGCGAAGCGTCTCGGCGTCGACGTGCCGGCGGACGTGTCACTGGTCGCTTGGGACGACTCTGCGCTCTGTCAGTTGTCGGAGCCTCCGCTGTCTGCACTGAGCCATGACGTACAGCGGATCGGCGGCATCGTCGGGGAAGCGGTTGCCGCGGTCCTCGCCGGTGGCTCCCCGAGCGTGTTCGAAGCGCCCGCGATCGAGTTCGTCGCGCGCGCGAGTTCAGGCCCGATGGACTGAATCACTACTCAGCGGCGGCTGACGACCACTACTTACATTGATTACTAATCTAAGTCTTGACAGGGGCGACGCCGACGGGGAAACTTGCAGCACCCCGACGGGGTGCCGGGTCAGACCGACGCTGATGAACGAAGGAGTTCGCCATGAAGAAGACCGTGATCGCCGCGACCGGAGGCATCGTCATCGCGGCGTTGGCGCTCTCCGGCTGCTCCGCCGGATCGTCGAACGACGACGGCAAACCGACCGGGACAATCACTGTCCTCACGAACCGCACCGACCTGGTCGACACCACGTTCAAGGACTACGCGGCGCAGTTCGAGAAGAAGTACCCCGGCACGGACGTGAAGTTCGAGGCCCTCACCGACTACGAGGGCGACGCGAAGATCCGACTGAGCTCGAAGGACTACGGCGACGCGCTGCTCATCCCGAGCTCGACGGTGACGAAGGACAAGTACTCGTCCTACTTCGAACCGCTCGGCAAGACCAGCGATCTGGAGAAGACGTACCGTTTCGCTGGAGACGGCTCCTACAACGGCGAGGTCTACGGCATCTCGACCTTCGGGTCCGCGATGGGGATCGTCATCAACAAGACCGTGTGGAAGGACGCCGGCATCACCACCCCGCCGGCCACGCAGGACGAGTACCTCGCTGATCTGAAGGCGATCAAGGACAAGACCGACGCGATTCCGTACTACACGAACTACAAGGACGGGTGGCCGCTCGCCGGTCTCGAGAACGCGCTCGGGACCACCCAGGGCGCGGACGCGCGGATGAAGCTCGCCGCTGACAAGAGCCCGTGGAAGGCCGGTTCTGACCAGTACAACATCGACGACATGCTCTTCACGACCGTGTCCGAAGGGCTGAGCGAGCCTGACCCGACGACAACGAACTGGGAGGAGTCCAAGGACCTCCTCGCGCAGGGCAAGATCGGCACGATGGCGCTCGGGTCCTGGGCGGTGTCGCAGATGCAGGACGCCGCGACGAAGGCCGGCAAGTCGGCCGACGAGATCGGCTTCTGGCCGATGCCGTGGCAGACCGACGGCAAGTTCACCTCCGTCACGACGACGGACAAGCTCCTCGCGGTCAACAAGAACTCGAAGAACAAGGCCACCGCCAAGGCATGGGTGAACTGGTTCATCAACGACTCCGGGTACGCCAAGAGCCAGGGCGCGATCAGCCCGGTGAAGTCCGACCCGGCGCCGTCCACCCTGAAGGACTTCCAGGACATCGGCGTCGAGTACGTCGAACTGAACCCGGACCCGAAGGGCAAGGAGTCGCTCCTCACCGACATCGCGAACACCAGCGAGGTCGACATCTTCGGCAACACCTACCGGCAGAAGCTCATCGATGTTGCTCGAGGCGCCGCCGCCGGGACCGAAGGCTCGTACTTCGCCACGCTCAACAAGCAGTGGGCTGCGGCGAAGACCCAGGTGGATCAGTGACTCGTCTCGAACCAGGTGCGGTAGCGCCGGGGCAGGCCACCAGCCTCCCCGGCGCCACCAAACCCCTCATACCGGGCAAGAAGCGTGCCTTCGGAGGTTCGCGGGTCACACCGTGGCTGTTCCTCGCGGTTCCGCTGGCGTTCTTGATCGTGCTCACCTACGTCCCCGTGGTGAACATGCTCTGGTACAGCGTCACCGACTGGGACGGCCTCTCCCCGGACAAGGACTTCGTCGGCTTCGACAACTTCGTCCGGATCTTCACGACGCCAGCAATCTTCCAGGTCTTCTTCGTCAGCCTCTACTACCTCGTCGGTGCGATCGCACAGCTCGTCCTCGCGCTCTACCTCGCCACGCTGCTGAGTTTCAAGACGCGGTTCTCGAACCTGTTCAAGGGGATCATCTTCTTCCCCTACCTCATCAACGGTGTCGCAATCGGCCTGGTGTTCCTCTACTTCTTCCGTCCCGGCGGCACCCTCGACGCGCTCCTGGCAGTCGTGGGAGTGCAGGACACCCCCCAGTGGCTCGGCGATCCGGGCGTCGTCAACGTCTCCCTCGCCGCATCGAGTGTGTGGCGGTACATGGGCCTCAACTTCGTGTTGTTCCTCGGCGCGATCCAGTCCGTTCCCGCCGAGCAGTACGAAGCCGCCGACCTGGACGGTGCGACCTCGTTCGACAAGTTCCGGTACATCATCGTGCCGAGCATCCGGCGCATCCTCGGCCTGTCCTTCATCCTCGCGATCGCCGGAGCACTGTCCGCCTTCGAGATGCCGTACGTGATGACCGGCGGCGCCAACGGGTCCGAGACGTTCGTCATCCAGACCGTGAACACGGCGTTCAAGTTCTCCAAGGTCGGACTCGCGTCGGCGATGGCAGTCGTCCTGCTGGTCATCGTGCTGGTGATCACCGGGATCCAGCGGTGGCTGTTCCCCGATGAGAAGAAGGAGGTCGCATCGTGACCGCACAGTCCGTGACCCGTGGCCGTCTCCTCGCCCGAGCCGGGACCACCGGGAAGTACGCCAGTCTCGTCATCGCGAGCCTGTGCGCGCTCATCCCGCTCATCACCATCGTGATGCTCGCGTTCAAGACCGACCGCGAGTACCGGTCGACGACACCGCTGACGCCTCCGTCGAACTGGCTGAACTTCAGCAACTTCGTCACCGCGTTCACGCAGGGCGGGATGGTGCAGGGCTTCATCAACACGGGCATCATCCTGTTGGTGTCGGTCACCGGCACGATCCTCATCGGGACGATGGCGGCGTACGCGATCGACCGGTTCCGGTTCCGCGGCCGGAAGCTCGTGTTCGGCGGTTTCCTGCTGGCGACACTGGTGCCCTCGGTGACGACGCAAGTCGCGACGTTCCAGGTCATCAACGCCCTCGAACTGTTCAACACCCGAGGCGCAGCGATCGTGCTGTTCATGGGTACCGACATCGTCGCGATCTACATCTTCCTGCAGTTCATGCAGTCGATCCCGGTGTCGCTCGACGAGGCCGCGATGCTCGACGGCGCCAACCGGTTCACCGTGTACTGGCGCATCATCCTGCCGCTGCTGCGGCCGGCGATCGCGACGGTGATCATCATCAAGGGCATCGCCGTCTACAACGAGTTCTACATCCCCTTCCTCTACATGCCGTCGCAGGACCTCGGCGTCATCTCGACGTCACTCTTCCGGTTCATGGGGCCGTTCGGCGCGCAGTGGGAGGTCATCGCCGCCGGCACGCTGCTGGTCATCATCCCCACGCTGATCGTCTTCCTCTTCCTCCAGCGACACATCTACAACGGCCTCACGGCAGGAGCAACCAAGTGAGCACCACCGCCCCCACCACAAGCACCGAGATCCGGCGCACCCTCCACGACGGATGGACGCTCCGAGCCACCAGTGGGGACACCCCCGTCGACGTCGCGCTGCGGTCCATCCCCGCAACCGTTCCGGGTCTCGTCCACACGGACTTGCTCGCGGCCGGGCTCATCCCCGACCCGTACCTGGACCGCAACGAGCAGAAGGTCACCTGGATCGGTGAGACGGACTGGGAGTACCGCACCACCTTCACGTGGGGGCCGGACGGGCACGATCGCCACGACCTCGTCTTCGAGGGCCTCGACACCGTCGCCACGATCACCCTGAACGGCCGCGAGCTCGCCCGCACCTTCAACCAGCACCGCACCTACCGACTCGCAGCGGACGATGTCCTCGTCCCCGGCACCAACGAACTCGTCGTGCACTTCGCCTCCCCGGTCGCGTACGCCGACCAGGCAAGCCTCGACATCGGCTACCGGCCCCACACCTACTTCCACCCGTTCAACGCGATCCGCAAGGCCGCCTGCAACTTCGGTTGGGACTGGGGCCTCGATGCCGCGTCCTCCGGGATGTTCAAGCCGGTGACGCTGCATGCCTGGTCGGGCGCCCGCATCGAGTCCGTCCGGCCCATCGTCACCACGGACGGAAGCGCCGGCCGTGTCGAGGTGGCGCTGGCGCTGCGGCACGCCGCGGCCGGAACCCCCGTCACCGCGAGGGCCGTCCTCACCGCCCCCGACGGGACCGAGCACGTCGTCGATTCCGTGATCGACGGCGAGACCGGCAGCCTCTCGCTCGATGTGGACCACGTCGAACTGTGGTGGCCTCGTGGCTACGGTGACGCCGTCCTCTACGACCTCGCCGTGTCCATCGCCGACGAGCGCGGCGTCCTCGCCACCTGGCAGAAGCGGATCGGCTTCCGGACCGCTGTCGTGGAGCTCCTGCCCGACAGCGACGGCACGAGTTTCCGCGTCGTCGTGAACGACGAGCCGGTCTGGGTCCGTGGCGCGAACTGGATCCCTGACGACGCGTTCGTGACCCGGGTCACGCGAGACCGGGTCGCAGCGCGACTGGACCAGGCGGAGTTCGCGAACATGAACCTGTTGCGTGTCTGGGGCGGCGGGTACTACGAATCCGACGACTTCTACGACCTGTGCGACGAACGCGGCATCCTCACCTGGCAGGACTTCCTGTTCGCCTGCGCCTCCTACGCCGAGGAAGAGCCGCTGCGCGGCGAGGTCGAGGCCGAGGTCCGCGACAACGTCACCCGGATCATGTCCCATCCCAGTCTGGTGCTGTGGAACGGCAACAACGAGAACATCTGGGGCTTCGAGGAATGGGGCTGGGAGAAGCGCGTCCAGGGCCGCACCTGGGGTCTGGGGTACTACCTCGACCTCCTGCCGCGCCTGGTCGCCGAACTCGACCCGCAGCGTTCCTACACGCCGGCGAGCCCCTGGTCCGGTGACGTCGACCGGCCGGCGAACGAGATCGACCACGGCTCGGTGCACCTCTGGGAGTTGTGGAACCGGGTCGACTACCCGCACTACCGCGACACCGTCCCGCGCTTCGTCGCGGAGTTCGGTTGGCAGGGCCCCGCGACCTGGTCCACGATCACCCAGTCGATCTCGGACTCGCCGCTCACGCCGGAATCACCTGGCATGATCTGGCACCAGAAGGCGCAGGACGGCAACGACAAGCTCACCGACGGGCTCGTGGCGCACCTGCCGCTGCCGGACCACACCGAGGACTGGCACTGGGCGATGTCGCTGAACCAGGCCAACGCGGTGGCGTTCGCGATCGAGCACTGGCGGTCCTGGTCCCCGAAGAACACGGGCTCGATCGTCTGGCAGCTCAACGACTGCTGGCCGGTCACGTCCTGGGCCGCCGTCGACGGGTACGGTCGCGCGAAGCCGCTGCTCTACGCCCTCAAGCACGTCTACGCCGACCGCCTCATCACCATCCAGCCGCGCGGCGGTGACCTCGTGGCGGCGGTCGTGAACGACTCGCCCGCAGCCTGGGACGGCGACGTCGTCCTCCGCCGTCTCGGCTACGACGGCACCGAGCTCGCAACCACGACGATCGCAGTGTCGCTCGCTCCCCGCAGCACGCAGACGGTCGCCGTGCCGGCAGACCTCGCAGCGTTCACCGACCCGGCGAGCGAGGTGCTCGTCGCGACGTTCGGCGACGAGCGCGGTTTCTGGTTCCCGGTGGAGCAGCGCGACTCGGCGTTGCCCGCCGCTGACCTCGAGACTCAGGTGTCCACGACCGACGACGGGTACGACGTCACGGTGACCGCAACGTCGCTCGTCCGCGATCTCGCCCTCCTGGTCGACAAGGTCGATATCGACGCAGTCGTCGACGACATGATGGTGACCCTCCTGCCGGGGGACACGGTCACGTTCCACGTGACGACGACGAAGGAGCTCACGCCGGAGGAACTCACCTCGAGCAGTGTCCTGCGCACGTCGAACCAGCTCGTCACCGACTGGTCGTAGCCGTGACGTCGCTCGCACTCGCCGTCGATCTCGGCGGCACCAAGATCGAGACTGCGCTCGTCGACGCGAGCGGCGCCATCACCCCCGGAAGCCGTCATCGCGCCCCGACGGGTCGCGCTGCACGGCGTGAGGACCTCGCCGCCGCGGTGTCCTACACGGTCCGGCAGACACTCGCAGCGGTCCCTGCCGACTCGACGCTCGCCGGCGCGGGCATCGGGTCGGCAGGGCCGATCACCCTCGACACCGGGCAGATCAGCCCGAAGAACCTGCCCGCGTTGGCGGACTTCGACCTCCGCAGCGCGGTCGCACGTGAGCTGGGGGGCCCGCCAGTCCAACTGCGACTGGACGGCACGTGCATCGCCCTCGCCGAACACTGGCGCGGCGCCGCAGTCGGCGTCGCGAACTCGATGTCGATGGTCGTCTCCACCGGCGTCGGCGGCGGGCTGATCATCGGCGGGGCACTCGTGTCCGGTCGCAGCGGCAACGCCGGCCACATCGGCCAGATCCACGTCGCCGGCTTCGGCGGCGATCCTGCCGATGCAGAATCGACCACCCTTGAGGCGGTCGCCTCGGGGACCGCCGCCGTTGCCTGGGCGCGGCAGCAGGGGTGGTCGGGAACGTCGGGAGAGGACCTCGCTGCTTCCTGCGCCATCGGCGACACGATCGCCTGGCAGGCAGTGCGCCGCTCCGCGGAAGCTGTCGGCCAGGCGATCGCGAGCGCGACGACACTGCTCGACCTCGACGTCGTCGCGATCGGCGGCGGCTTCGCCTCCGTGGTACCCGACTACGTCGACCTGGTCCGCGCCGCGGCCCGCCGCGCGACGGTCTTCGACTACGCCACCGCGGTGCAGATCTGCCCCGCGACGCTGGGGTCAACGGCACCGCTCCTCGGCGCTGCAGCCCTCATCCACCGCCCCGACATGACCGGGCCCAACCAAGCCCGAACCGATCACCTCGTCAGCATCCGCTGAAGCAGGGACGGCCACCACCGCCGCCCGAACCGTAGCCCAGCCGAAGGAGTCTGAGCACTGATGCAGCGCACCACGAACCCCGTCTCGCGCCCAACGTTCCGCCTGACGCACCGCCCACGACTCCGGGAGGTCCGCTTGAGCGCAGCGATCCTCACCGCTGTCCTCTTCGGCACCGTGCTTCCCCTCGGCACCCACACGCCGGCCCGCGCCGCACCAAGCGAGTGGACGAACCAGAACACCAGCTTCGTCACCCGCGATGCTGCACATCTCCAGCTGGACGGAAACCGGTTCCGCGCGAGTGGCGCGAACATCTACTGGCTCGGCCTCGACGAGAACGTCGGCGGTGTCGATCACCCGACGTACTTCCGCATCAAAGACACCCTCGACGCCGCACACCGCGCCGGCATCACCGTGGTCCGCTCCCACATGGGAACCTCAACCAGCCAGGACGACGCGAACACGCTCGCGCTGATGCCATCCCTCGGCAAGTACAACGACCAGGCCTTCGCAACCATGGACTTCGCCGTCGCGTACGCAGGCAAGCTCGGCATCCGACTGATCCTGCCCCTCACCGACGAGTGGGCGTACTACCACGGCGGACACCGCGATTTCACGGCACCGCTCGGCCTGCAACCCGACGACTTCTACATCGACTCCCGCGCCATCAGCGCGTACCAGGACTACGTCGACCACGTCATCGGCCACACCAACACCCTCACGGGCGTGCCGTACCAGCCGATGGGGGAGTAGCGGACGGCTTGGGTTGTGGCGGAGGCAGCGGGAACGCCGCGGCCGGTGCCACGGGTGTCCTGGCGCGCCACGACGGCCGTTGCGTCGGGGTCATCGAGGGCGCCGAAGAGGCCGTCGCGGACCGTCTCCGGCAGATGCGTGCGGAGCCTCGGTACGGCACCGTCCAGGTGCTGTGTGCCGAGACGGTCCGGCAGCGGTTGTTCCCCGGTTGGGCTGCAGCACATCAGCAGGCGGATCCGCTGCTGCACAGCGCGGACGACGTCGCCGCCGTGCTCACCGCTGCGATCGACGCCGATCCGGCGACCGCGGCCCGCCGTGGCCGCGCACTGCTGTGGCAGGCTTCCGGTCATGTGGTGGTCGAGGCGGATGCCGACGTGGGCGGTCGGCGTGGTCATGGCCGTCCTGTTCGCCATCGGGTGGTTCGCGCTCGGCTTCGTCACGACTCCGGGCCTGGGTCTCGGTGCTCGGGCGCTCGTCTCCGCGTTCGTGGGCGCGCTCTACGGCATCGGCATGGGGTTCTGGCTCAGTCGGTCGCGACGCGGGTACGGCGCCACTGCGAGTCGCCCCGGGTTCGGCCGGGCGATCCGGCGCGGGACACTCCCGGAGGACGTCGACGGCGCCGAATGGCGCCGTGCGTTGGAACACCACCAGCGGCAGTACCGTCCACTGCGGTGGGCGGCGCCGGCGCTGTACCTGCCGGCGACCGCGTTGGCCGTCTGGCTCGCGGTCACCGGTCAACCGGTCTTCTGGTTCGGTGCAGCGTTCTTCTTCGCCGTCCTCGTCGTCACGTGCGTCACCACCCCGCGGGTGCTCCGGAACGCGGAGGCGATGCTCGCCGACCTCGATCGACGCGAGGGCGCCCAACGTCACGCAGGGTGACCGTCCTGGTGGGAGGATGCAGTCGTGAGCCGATCTCGAACCGCCTGTCTGGTCGGTGTAATCCTCCTCGCCGTCGGCGGCGTGCTGTGCGGTGGTGCGTTCCTCGCCGAGGTGACTGCTGATCCGGACGGTGGCGCGAACATCGGCGCCGGCGCGCTGCTGTTCCTCGGGCAGCCGCTCGCGTACGTCGGGGTGGTGCTCCTGTTCGTCAGCACGGCCCTCCACGCCCGGTCCGATCGTTCCCGACGGCACTGAGCGCACTCCGGACCGCTGCGCACGCGTTCGTCGTGGCGGGGCGCCCTCGGGTAGCGTCGCGCGCATGACGGCGACGAAGCAGCGCAGCCTCCTCGAACGGCTCCTCGGCAAGCCCCTCCCGTGGCTCGCCTGGGCGTGGGCGGCCCTGGCCCTCGTCTGGATCGTGCGGGCCGTCGTCGATCCGTCCGGCTTCCACACCTTCATGGCCGTCACCTGGTCGCTCCTCGCCGCGGCCCAGCTCGCTTCCGTCGCCCACGCCAGACGGCTGGAGCGACGCGCTCGCGCGGCCGAGGCGGACGACCTCGCCCGCTGAACCGGGATCGACGGGCCGCGGCCGTGCCCGGTCCTGGGGGTTGCGTCGGAGACCGACGGAGTCTTGACTCGGCCAGCAGTGTTCCGGAAGAGACAGGGAGACCAGGACCGATGCGTTCGATCGTGTACACGAGCACCCAGACCCGTCCGATCACCGACACCGAGCTCGCGCAGATCCTCGCGGTCGGCAGGGAGAAGAACACGGCGCTCGGGGTGACCGGGATCCTCGCGCACAAGGGCGACAACTGCCTCGGGATCGTCGAGGGTGACGACGAGGTCGTCGGGACCCGGTTCGAGCAGATCCGCATGGATCCGCGGCACACCAACGTCCGCGTCCTGCTCGACGAACGGGTCCAGCAGCGGGCGTTCCCGGACTGGTCGATGGCGTTCCAGCCGCTGGACCCGTTGATGCGGCACGTCCCGGGCTTCAGCGACCTCTTCGACGGCGGCCGGTCGCTCGACCCGGCCGGAGGTCTCACGCGTGCGCGGGGGCTGCTCGAGTGGTTCCGGAAGCACCCGCTCGCACCCTTGACGAGCCAGACCGCGGCCGAGGAGGAGGGTCCGCGGACGCGAGCGGTCAACGGTGCGATCACCGCACTGCACGACGGCGGCGTCACGCGGTTCGACCTCGAGGTCGCTGCGGCCGCCGCCGGGATGCGACCCGAGGAGGTGCGCCAGTTCTTCCCCACCGATCGGGCGCTGCTGGCTGCGACGGTGGAGCGGTGGACCCTGGCGATCTCCTCGCCGTTGCAGCCGCTGATCGCCGAGAAGGGCACGGTCGCGTACCTCCACGCGCTGATGGCGGCACACGCCGAGGAGCCTGCCCTGATGGAGCTGCTGGCCTACAGCCTCGCCGCAGCCGGCGACCCGACGTCGGACGGGGCGGACTACTACCGATCCGCGTACCGACGCTTCCGTGAGGCGATCCACCACGGGCTCGTCGCGGACGTCCGGGAGGGGCGGGAGCCGTCGACGATGGACCCGGAGCGCGGCGCGAAGCAGCTCCTCGCCCTGTACGACGGCCTCCGCCTGCAGGCGCTCCTGACCACGGACACGGACGTCGTCACCGAGTTCGACCGGGCCGCGACGCGGATGCGCCGGGGCTGGTCCGAGCAGTACGAGCAGCCCCGGTACTGGGACATCCCCGTCGCAGGGGACCGGTAGCCCCTCGGGCCCCGTCCAGTGTCACGCGCACGACGTGGCCCGGGACGGCTCTCGGGATCGGGTCTCAGACCGGCAACCGCGGCACCGCGTCGAGCAGCGCCCGCGTGTACGCCGTCTCCGGCTCGGCCAGCACCCGCCGGGTCGCTCCCGACTCCACCACGCGGCCACCGCGCAGCACCACGGTGCTCGCGCACAGCCGCGCGACGACCGCCAGGTCGTGCGACACGAGCACGATCGTCATCCCGTGCTCCGCGGCCAACCGTTCGAACAGCTCGAGGACCGCGACGCGGGTGGTCAGGTCGAGGGCGCTGACGGGCTCGTCGGCGACGAGCACGCGCGGTCCCGACACGACGGCCCGGGCGATCGCGATGCGCTGCCGCTGCCCGCCGGAGAACTCGTGCGGGTAGCGCCGCCCGGCGTCTCCGTCGAGCCCGACGTCACGCAGCGCGGCCTCGATCCGGTCGGACGCCTCGGACCCCGATGCCACCGCGAGCGACCGGAGGGGCTCGCCGACGATGCGGTCGACCCGCTGCCGGGGGTCGAGCGACGAGTACGGGTCCTGGAAGACGGGCTGGACGGCGGTACGGAAGCGGCGCATGCCGGCGCGGTCGCGCAGGTCGAGCGGCGCTCCGTCGAACGAGACGGTCCCGGTGTGCGGCGCCGCGAGACCGAGGAGCAGCCGGAGTACGGTCGACTTGCCCGCGCCGGACTCACCGACGATGCCGACGTGCCCACCGGGCTGCACGGCGAACGACACGTCGTCGAGTGCGAGGCCGGTGTTCCGCCCCGGGTACCGGTACGAGACCTCGTCGAGTGCGAGCAGCGGCTCCATCAGGCGCCCTTCCGTCCGGCGTCGAGCGCGTCCTGCAGTGCCCGAGCACTGCCGACGAGCCGCTGGGTGTAGGGCTGCGCGGGGGAGCGGACGACGTCCTGCACGGGGCCCTCCTCGACGGTGCGCCCGTGCTCGAGCACCAGGACGCGGTCGACGGTGCGGGCGACGACGGGCAGGTCGTGACTGATGAAGAGCAGTCCCATGCCCCGGTCAGCGACGGCGCGGTCGAGCAGGTCGAGCACCTGCGCCTGCACGGTCACGTCGAGGGCGGTGGTGGGCTCGTCGGCGATGAGCACACGTGGTCGGCAGGCGAGGGCCATGGCGATCGCGACGCGCTGCCGCTGCCCGCCGGACAGCTCCCACGGGTAGGAGCGGACGACCCGGTCCGGTTCGGGCAGCGCGACGTCGGTGACCGCCTCGAGGACGGCGTCGCGGAGTGCGGCACCGCGGAGCCCCCGGTGCCGTCGGAGTGGTTCGGCGATCTGGTCACCGGCGCGCATGAGCGGGTCGAGCGCCGTCATCGGCTCCTGGAAGACCGGGGCGACCGCCCGGCCGCGCACGCCGCGGAGGGTGCGTTCGGGGGCACCGACCACCTCGACGTCGCCGACGCGGACGGAGCCGGTCGCGGTGAGCCCTGCGGGGAGCAGCCCCTGCACCGCCAGGGCGGTGAGGGACTTGCCGCTGCCGGACTCGCCGACGATCCCGAGGCGCTCGCCGTCGCCGACGGCGAAGGTGACGCCGTCCACGAGGACCGCGCCGTCGGCGGTGGTGATGCGCAGGTCGGTGACCTGGACTGCCGGGGTCATGCGGGCCTCCCGTCCGTCGCCTCCGTCTCGGTGGCCGCGGCCACCGGTCCGGTCTGGAGGCGCGACACGCGTCCCCGGGTCGCGCCGCGTCCGCGACGGGTCGGGTCGGCGACGTCGCGCAGCCCGTCCGCGAGCAGGTTGGCGCCGATGACGAGCACCACCAGGGCGAGGCCGGGGGCGACGACGCCCGCCGGGGCCTCGAACGCGGTCTGCTGCGCGTCCTGCAGCATCCGGCCCCACGACGCGTTCGGCGGCGGCGCACCGAGGCCGAGGTACGACAGGCTCGCCTCCGCGAGCACGGCGAGGCCGAACTGCAGGGCGAGGTTCACGGCGAGCGTCGGCCAGGCGTTCGGCAGCACGTGCTGGGTGACGATGCCGAACCAGGACGTACCGGACGTGCGGGCCGCGGTGACGTAGTCCTGCCGCAGCACGCGACGGGCGAGGATGCGGACGATGCGGGCGACGACGGCGGACATCACCAGCCCGATCGCGACGACGGCGGTGCCGAGCGATGCGCCCCGGGCGGCCACGAGCAGCATCGCGACGAGCAGCGTCGGGAACGCGATGACGATGTCGAGCACCGCGGAGAGGGTGTCGTCGAGCCACGGTCGGGCGAAGGCGGCGACCAGGCCGATCGCCGTGCCGAGCAAGCCGCCGAGCAGGACCGCGCCGAGGCCGGTCGCCAGGGCGATCCGGGCGCCGACGAGCAGCTGGGCGGCGAGGTCGCGGCCGAGGGTGTCGGTACCGAGCCAGTGTGCGGCGCCCGGCGGGGTCAGTCGTCCGCCGGTCGTGTCGTAGAGCGAGAAGGGCAGCCAGAACAGCGAGACGACGGCCGTGACGACGACGATCCCGACGAAGACGGCGCCGACGACGAGCGACACGGAGCGGCGGGCCGGTCTGGCAGCGGTGCGGCGGGCGCTCATCGGTTCCCCGAGACGGTTGCGCGCAGACGCGGGTCGACGATCCGCTGCACGACGTCGGCGGCGAAGCCGATGACGAGCACCGCGACGGTGGAGACGAGGAGCACGCCCTGGATGCTCGGGTAGTCGTGCTGCTCGATGCCGGTGATGAGCATGCTGCCGAGGCCCGGCAGCGCGAACACGCTCTCGACGACGACGGCACCGAGGAAGGTGGACGCGAGCTCGATGCCGAGCACGGCGATCACGGGGACGACCGCCGACCGGACGCCGTGGCGCAGGAACGCCGACGCGGTCGACGCGCCGAGGGCCCTGGCCGTGCGGATGTGGTCGGCTCCGAGCACGTCGAGCACCGCACTCCGGACGTAGCGGGCGATGGACGCGGTCA
>Ga0308156_1002416_pt1 | contig 16764 bp, 13 predicted proteins | sample PhyAR2_FD_201041 | JGI IMG/M metagenome (GOLD analysis project Ga0308156, IMG submission 201041) | Phyllosphere microbial communities from UC Gill Tract Community Farm, Albany, California, United States - DLSL A.R2 | ecosystem: Host-associated > Plants > Phyllosphere > Unclassified | place: USA... | reverse complement strand
ACGAAAGCAGCTACGTGGCCGGGTCTGAGATGACGATGACGGTGACGCTCAAAGACGGTCAGGGCAACGGCGTGACCGGGCAGGCCGCGCTGTTAACCTCCACCACTGTGAAGGTCCCGAACGCCACCGCCAAGGCGGACAGCGCTTGGGCGGATAACGGCGACGGCACCTACAACCGCACCTATATCGCCAATACGGTAGGCAGCAACCTGAAAGCCACGCTGAAACTGACTGGCTGGACGGCGACGACGGAGTCGGCGGCCTATACCATCACCCAGGGCAGCGTGGTGCAGGCGGGGGCGAAAATTGCCACCAACGCCGGCAGCTACGTGGCCGGCACTGAGATGACGGTGACGGTCACGCTGAAAGACGGGCAGGGCAACGGCGCCACCGGGCAGAAAGCGTTACTAACCTCCACCACTGTGGGTGTGCCGAACGCCACGGCCAAGGCAGACGGCGTCTGGGCAGACAATAACGACGGCACCTACAGCCGCACCTATATCGCCAATACGGTAGGCAGCAACCTGAAAGCCACGCTGACACTGAGTGGCTGGACGGCGGCGACGGAGTCGGCGGCCTATGCGATCACCCAGGGCAGCGTGGTGCAGGCCGGGGCGAAGATCGCCACCAACGCCGGCAGCTACGTGGCCGGCACCGAGATGATGGTGACGGTCACGCTGAAAGACGGGCAGGGCAACGGCGCCACCGGGCAGGCCGCGCTGTTAACCAGCAGTGCAGTGACGATCGCCAACGCCACGGCCAAGGCGGACAGCGCCTGGACGGACAATAACGACGGCACCTACAGCCGCACCTATATCGCCAATACGGTGGGCAGCAACCTGAAAGCCACGTTGACACTGAGCGGCTGGACGGCGGCGGTCGAGTCGGCGGCCTACGCCATCACTCAGGGCAGCGTGGTGCAGGCCGGAGCCAAAATTGCCACCAACGAAAGCAGCTACGTGGCCGGTGACGAGATGACGGTGACGGTCACGCTGAAAGACGGGCAGGGCAACGGCACGACTGGGCAGAAAGCGTTATTAACCTCCACCACGGTGGGTGTGCCGAACACCACCGCTAAGGCGGACAGTGTCTGGACGGACAATAACGACGGCACCTATAGCCGCACCTATATCGCCAATACGGTGGGCAGCAACCTGAAAGCCACGCTGAAACTGAGTGGCTGGACAACGGCGGCGGAGTCCGCGGCTTACGCAATTGCTCCAGACACAACAAATGCAATTATCACTGCATCCGTTTTAGATAATGGAAAAGCATTGACACCAGCGGATGGTAAAGCATTTTATGAGATTTTAATCTCAGCTAAAGATAGATTTGGCAATATCCTTAAATCCTATCCAGTCACTTTAAGTTCACCAGTCTTAACTGAGCCTAGAGCTATAAGTACGTCTGATAATGGGGAGGTCACAACTGCAATAGCAAGTTCTATAGCAGGAACATATGATGTTTTAATTTCGTCAACAACTAACTCATCAATAAAAAGCACAGTTACACTCAAATTTAGTATAGATAAGGTTAATATAATTACACCATCCTTATAACTAAACTAAATCACCCGCTTTCGTCATGGATGATGTATTCCATGACGAAAGCATTTTTCAATCTAATTAGGATTCTAAAAATATGAACTAATAAGTTAATGCTTAAAAACAATCAAATGGGCTCAATAAATACGTTTCAAATTTAAATTATTAGATTTTACCTAAATATGGGATATTTAATAGAATGAAGTTCTTTTATTTTTTTGTTTTATTTTCGGTTTTTTTCTTTCCACGAATTTCATTTGCTTTAGATTGTTATGCGGTTATTAATGGTAACAATGAAATCACAGAAACCGTAAGAGTTAATGATATTATTTTGCCGGAATCAGCTAAAGATGGAGAAATCATATGGAGGTCAGATGAATACACTAGAACAGTAATGTGTAATAACGCAAGTTTACAAGAAAATGTATATTTTTATCCATTTCCTAGGGTATCACCATCCGATCTTCCAAAGGGCATGGTTTTTGGGATTACTTATAATGGTGCTTCATATGATTTAACCTCAAGCTTAACGAATATTAAAACAGATATTGTTGTTCCTAAAAATGGCTCAAAAACAGGAGTAATAAAAGTTCAAGTATATATAAAAAAGAATGGAACCATATCTGGTGGCTATGATAAAGATCTGGCAGTTTATCAGCTGGATGGTGTTGGTGGTTTGAACAATTCATCTAATGCTAAAAACTTCAAGTTTTATTTATCAAATCTAAAAAATGTTGCAACTGGTGTGTGTTCTACATCATTTAGCGGACTAACTGAAACAAAATCAATTAATATTAATGATAATCTTATATCAAACGGACAACTTATTAATTCTATTGGCTCTGCTTCTGTTTCGTGTACTCCCGCAAATCTATTAGCTAATAGAAAAGTCAATATGAATTTATATACAATGAACTCTTCGAGTGATCAACTATTTAGAACAGATAAGAATGGTTTGTATTATCAACTATTGACATCGGGAGTTATAGTTTCACCATCAAACACATCGTCATCTCCAGTTAAAGTCACATTTTCTCTAAATGGAAATGGACAAGGAAGTAGCTCGTTCGATCAAAAAATCTTCTTAACTGATAAAAATGAAGATTGGTTATATTCTAATAACACAACGACAGCAACGAGTAAAAATCCAAATTTAGGAATGAGTGTTCAATCTTTTGAGTAATACAAAGAACAGTAGGCAGAAGCGCATTCTTTGACTGAGTCTTGGCTCCCGCCGTAGGCGGGCTACTGTTCATAATGAAAAACCAGCATAAAAGCTGATTTTGGTTCAATTAGCAATTGGATATTTTATCAGTATGCTTCCTATCTTACTTAGTCACGTTTTTATATCGATTTTATCTGATTCAATTATTATTTGAAATTCAGCAATATTAATACCGCTACAAACTTTATTGAGGACTGAATTCAGTATTAACGGTTCGCTCTCAGAAATATTGATTACAGCTTTGCCATTTTAGACTAAAAATATAACCATGATTACTTCATTATATCAAAATATGCGCTTCTATCTTACTGGTGTAAATGCTGTTCCGCTGTCGCCAGATTTAGGATTAAGAATTACGACCGTCCTATGGATCTTTTTGCCCTGGAGCCTGTCGGCTCGTGCCAATACGGCCCTGATAAGCAGCGCCCTGCAGATGGCCAATGAAACACGTGGTCAACCGCGTGATGTCATGTTCCATAGCGACAGTAATAATGGCGATATCAGTTTTTATCATCCCCAGTTTGTGGTTTTAGCCAAATTGATGTGTCAAGCTTTAATTTTGGGATTTTTCGTAAAAAAGACGAGATGTATATACTTAACGTTAAAGAGATTGAGAACAAAATGGCGCTATGGACTTTGTGAGAACACAGGGTGTTACGCTGAGTTGTTTATTTTAAAACGCATGGGGTATGGGTGGTCAGAAAAGATTATAAGGGCCAGCCATAAAAAAAAACCCTGCGGGGAGGCAGGGCCAAATCGCTTTTCTAAGTATGTTCTCTTTTAAACACAGTAACAAACCTATTTATTATCATCACAATTTAGGTCTGTGGCAATAGGCTACCGTCTATTTATTACATCATATCGGGGGCGGCTATATGACTGATTTATTATAATATTTCTAATAAAACCGGAGAAAAATAAACAGCATAATGATATTTTTCAGATAAAGCGCAATGCTGTTTAGCATGATGTTAATCGTGATCTAACCCAAAAAAACAAGAGGGAGGACGTGTTGAGCTGTACGTGTTATCAACGCATTCAACACCGAAAACGGACTTACTGTGCCGTCGGACATGAATGTCGTGGCTCTTTCCAGCAGAGGCTAATGCGTTGCATGTAGTGGCTCAATAGGCCCCGAGCGGAGAAGGCAAGCATGGGCTATACAGCGTATACTGTTTAATATATTGAGCACTTTCAGATATATGGTTCACTCACATTGATAGATAAACCCACTCAAGAACTGGGACATCTTGCTTGGTGTCTGCTGGCCGCTCTGCAGCTGGCAAAACAGGAAGGAAAAGCTTTAACCCCAATGAATCAGCACCTGTTTATCATGCAGTGGCTGGCGACGGCACAAAAGCAAAAACGCTTCCCAAAATCGTTGGCCATCGATATTCAGTGGTTACTTAATCAGGGGAAAATGTACGGTTTTGGTGCCAATCTGAAAGAGAAAGTCGATTATGTGTACCGCTCCTGCAACGGTGTGCTTGAGGAGCAATCAGATCTGTTTCGTCTGACCTACGCAGTGGAAGTCTTAAAATCAACGAATTGGCAGTACGTACTATTAACCGTTAAAGCTTTGCGTGAAGAGACAAGACATTCATTAAAGGTGTCGGCGTTGTACCTCAAAAAAAGCGAGCTAGATATGTGCTTTAATGACGATGGCATGCAGACGTCACCGATATCCCTACGCTTTGTGGGAGAGCCTACGGCCTTAGTGAATATGTTTGCCCAATGCATGCTGACGATACGACTATGCGGAACACATCAGGGTCTGCTCCGGGCTGAGATGTTTCCCCCAGAGACAAATCATGAACAAGCCGACAATAGAAAATAAAACGGAACTGAGCGAGTACCAGTACAATGTCATTAAGGATCTGATTGAGTAGGAAAGGAAGGCGCTTGTATGGGAATTAAGCTTACGCGAGCGGCATCATTTTCTTTGTGGTACTTTTAATTAATAATTAAATTATGTTCACAATTAAAATTTATTGGATAGAATCATTAGAGGTTACATGTTTGACTTAGGTGGTGCGGTTATTATTGATTTAGATGGGGGCTATGTTTGGTAAAATAAGTCACGACCTAATCTACATTGATTTTAATGAGAAAATTCGGCAGTATTTTTTAAACTCACTCGTTGCCATCAAATGTTGTTAATGTAAATATTTGATATTTTGAATTTATATTGAGTGATTTAATATATGATTATTCCTAGGGCGATTTTTTTGAAACAATCTTACCTAAAGAACAAACAGCATTTGAAGGTAAAAATCAGTAATGAGAAAACGCTGATTGCAGGACAGCTTGCTATAAGGTTACGAAATCCTCAAACGCATAAATACGGTACTTTAACATGTTTTTTCTGTCGAAATAAATACCCAATATTAGCATCAGGGACATGCACCGAGCTCACTTTATCATTAGTTTCTGATTTCAGTTCTGCCGGCTACAAAGTCACTATAGCTGACAGTGAAGGTGGTATTTATATTACTCTTGATTGGCGAGAGAGTTCTGGTGAAAATGCGAGTTAATATGTTATTCATTTAAAATCAAATGCATAATATATATGCAATTAACCCTCCCTAGGTTCACACCACTAATATTTTTACGAGTTGGTTTTATTGATTTCAAATCCTGAAGATCTAAATTGCGAATGATAGAATCAAACGGCTTTGGCCCAGTCAGCGCAGTAACTGAATTTATAAATGAAATCCCATAGCCATAGGGATTGACGACATAGACACTCATACTACCTACTGAAATTGCTAGCAACAGCATATATACATTCCGCTTCCAGCTTTGCATTTTTATCTCCATCAGCGCTGACTTGATAAACACCGCAGCAAAAAATCTACTATAACGGGCGATTTAAAGTTTTGGATTTCTCTTCAGAATGTTCAGGATGTAATCCCCGCTCCCTTTCTCAACCGAATTTTTCTTTCAAGAATGCCTAACTGAAGCGATAAATGCACTTGAAGTGCTTGAAGAGTATAACTGCACTCGTGAAAAAGCCGCGCTTGCCTGGAATAAGGTTTTCAATACTGATTATTTCAGTACAGAAATCGCTCGGGACACCAATATTTCCAAATCTCTCATGCGCCCAGCTGTCAGCGCATCGGCAGCTCTATCCTTCCCCGCCCACCCCGTCCCCCCTAATAAATCAGCGGGGTTTGAATGATGAGTTGGTTACTAGAAAATCCTGCGCGCTTTTTGCGTGAGCAGAAGGAGCTCAAACGCCTTGAGAGTGAGCAAGAGTGGCTAAACATGGCTTTGATGGTAAGTTGTCTGTAGAAATAAACATGACTATTCATGATCGCATTTATGAAGGGAAGATGACTTATCCGGACTCGTTTCCAGATTCTCCACCCTATATCCGTCCCAGAGATCGTTCCGAGAGGTGGCCAAACCACCAATATGGTGAAGGGGGACACTGTGTCTGCAATGGCGAGCTGATAACTGGCAGTCTGACATAACCGGGGCGGATATGATGCTCAGTGCATTTGGGTTACTGAATACAGAGCAGCATCCCGAGCTACCAAACTCAGTCCCTTCAGCACATCGTTTAACAGAAGGCCTGATTTTGCGGGGTTCGATCCGGCGCTTAATACTAACCACCGATATCATGGAAACTTGGAGTAATTTCCCCTCCTATCCAGCGCCAGTTTAAAAACAGCTCCCCTGTTTTTCCGAAGCCAGCAACTACAACTGGAAGGTGAAATATGGCGGGATGGAAGCCGCTGATATCAAATAGATCAAAGATCCTGACGATGAGAATCGTCGTCTGAAGCAGATGTTCGCCGATCTCAGTCTAGAATGCAGAGCGCTGAAATACGTCATCGTAAAAAGCTTTAAAAGCAGCAATAAAACGTGAGCTCGTTAGCTATCTGACCACGCAGTTTTCGATTAGAGAAATTATGTACCCGTTGTTGACAAATAGCGCTGGTGATTCAGCAGTTTTTAGCCTTCTGTTAAAGCAATAAAACGGAGACTACGACTTCGCCGTCTCCGGAGAATGATTAACTCATATGCTTCCCGAACTTAGGACAAGGGGTATTGTATACGCTTAAAACTTCGGCAAGTTACCCAGATTATCGCGTTTGGTACTCCACCTTATGGTTTAGCGGTTTCCCTTTCTGTCACGCAGCTTGTGCGTGTCTGTTTTTACGTCTTTGGGGGTGGAGTAAATAATATCATTAAAAACAACATTTTACACGATAAGTTACCTAATGCGACAGACCCTATAAACGTCTTAAATGCAGAAACTTATGTTATTCCTGATGAAAGAAAATAAATGGTGGCTAGCTGAAAACAAACGGGTCAAAATATTAAAAAGCAGACTTTCGTCAGTGCTTTCATATTTCACAAATCATTCTTTTTGTATAGAATAAGTGTGCACAAAAGTGTAGTTATGATCCAGCAAACATTCTTCTTTCTAACTACTTTTTCCAGCTTGCGCCATCATGTATCTCTTCACATATGGTTGATGGCATCTTCAAGGCTTAGGAGTTATGATGTATTTAAGAGCTATTCCTGTTGTTTCCGTTCTTTTTTTGGCTGCCTGTTCATCAGCAACAGTGACCCACACTGCAGATAAACCCGTGGTGGCATATGCAAAAGAAAACAGCACCATTGTTCCAGTAAAATCAGTGGCATCCACCAATAATACTTGCGTCGATAATTTCAATTTCTTGCGCCGAGCTGGTGATTCTCAGTATGAACGACTCTCAAGAAATTATATTAAAGTCAATGATGGATTCCATTTTTTGAGAGTTAATAAAAATATTATGGGCGAGGATGCTAGACGTATCTATACCATGAATCTTGATATGAAGCTTGATACGATTTGTTCTGAAGTTAACTTTGCCAGCTACAAGTTAATTCAAGAGAAAATAAAAGAACTAAATAATATCTAAAGATAATTTAAGATAGAGTGGTTTATTACTACTCTATCTCTATTTTTTTGAATAGTTTTAAATTGACAATGTTGAATGTCATTAAAATAATTCGTATCAAAAATCATAACAGTTTTACCATAGGGAAAATTACAGTTTTTCTAAAAAAGCTCAAGTATGGCAGGATATCTGAATTTTTTAATAGTGCTAAGCACTCCCATTTTAATGTCTTAAATATTCCCAAAAAATAGCCAGTCTATCGTTTCTTATTTCAGTGTTACTGGTTGTAAATTAGCAATGATTAACAAAGAAGATAGAGTAGAAATCGCTCTTAGAAGGAGCAGTGTGATTAGCATGAAAGATATTTGATTTTGACTCTTTTATCCATTTTTAAATTTATTAGGGCGATTTATCTGATAAGTTGAGCGCCTATTGAAATATTCACTCATTACTGTAAGATAAATGGTGTAGTTTGTTTGCTATGAATAAAAATTATTGAGTTCAATTGCCCCACCTCTGTGGGGATTTTTTTAATATATGTATTCATCTTATTCTATCAAACGTAATCTTCGATTTTTTAGTATTGTTATTTATTTTTATTCAGTAAATTACCGACTATCAAGTCCCCTTTTTCAAGCATGGAGATTTACATTTTATTCTCTCACTCATATCATTCAATCTCTCAAATTGTTTAAAAAATCGATAGTGAAAAAAAGTATACAGGCATCCTATAATTCACATTTGTCTAATATATTTTTTAATCGAACCATCATTGGAAATGATTTTTAACGACTGAATAATCACGTTATTAGCTAGTGTGTAGAATAGTATCTTGTTTATTCACAGAGTCAGGATTATCTAAAATAATATGATATTCATGTTAATTTCCCCACTCTCCATTAATGGATTATCCGTCTAGTACATGGTTTTCATCAGTATAAACGGACGGCTGGTCGCTCATTGCATAGCAACAAACCATTTACCCAAAAGCCTGTGTTTGAATTACAGAGTTACTACTTCTCACATTATTATCCTTCCACATATTCAATAGCTCAATTTTCGCCCCATCTTAATTTATTTTCCTAATGTTGGGTATTTCCGTCAGAATCCCCAAAGGTTACTCATTGACTTGCAATTCAGCTGCAGGCCTTGCTGGCTGCGGGATCGCATACTTCAGCACTTGCAGCGGTCCTGTTCCGGGCGCGATACGGATGTCGCCTGTATTTTGTTTTTAACGCGTATTTCGTTTTTTCCCCAATACTAGCACTGACCGATCACCGATTTATTCCCCTTCCCTGTTATCATCAAGCTCGGCAAAATAGTCGCTAAGAAAACGCCTTTTGATTTTTGGCCAATGGCCAGCGCGACACCATGGCATGTATTGTGTGTTTTTTGTACCAAAATGCACGAGATTGCGGAGATTAAAAAATTGAGCCTGATACCCCACAATCTAGAACAGATTTCACGTAGCGCGATCGGTTTGCCGGGCGACTATGCGCGCGCGGTTCGACTGCGTGAAATGGCCATCGCTGCCGATCTGGATGTGCCCCGCTATTTATTGGCACCGGAAATTTCAGTGCTGCTCAGCTATCTTCCTGATTTGCGTCAGCGAGTATTGATTGAAACATTGTGGAACACAGGTGCTCGGATCAATGAAGCATTGGCGCTCACACCCAATGACTTTTTTTTCAACGCGGATATGCCCTTCGTCAGACTGCGGACGTTGAAACAACGGGCACCGCGTACTCGAGGACGTCCGACGAAAGATGAACAGCAAGAGGTCCCCTTCCGAGCGGTGCCTTTACCCGATGAAGATTACGTTCGCCGACTGCAGGAATATTTTGCGACCTTTAGACTGCTTGCGCGCCGAGCGACACCGATGTGGGATGTGGCTAGCCAAGAGACGCCGCGTAACTGGTTAAAAGCGGCGGTGGAAAGAGCAGAACGTGACGGTGTCACATTTTCAGTTCGTCCCATCACACCACATACGTTTAGGCACAGCTATGCGGTGCATTTGCTGATGAATGGCATACATATCAAACAGGTTCAGTCATTGATGGGGCATAAAAGAATAGAGAACACCGAGGTGTATACGAAAATTTTTGCGCTCGATGTGACGCCTGATTTAAGTTTTTCGATGTCGCCGGCACAGGCTAAATTGTTGCTGCGCTAGTCAGCCATATTAAGATAAAAAACAGAAAAGCCTTCATGATTCGGTTGCTGTTGGGCGCTGAGGTGGCACTGTTCTAATAGGGGGAAAATACCGGATATGTCACCTGTGAATCGTACCGCGAGTGTTTTGATAAGTTTGCCATTCTCATCAAAAGAGGGCTGAAGGTCCTCTTTGGGGGTATAGATTGCACTGGCAGTATTGGAGCTCTTCCAGTGCTGATCCCACTCTTTACGTGAGACCATAAAATCTAGCCAACCCATTGTTTTCAATGTCTCAACGAAGTACGTAAATCGGAATAAATCACTTTGGGCAGCTAGTTCTTCAGCACTTGAACGGTATATATACTCTACTTTTTTGAGTAAGTTGGCCCCGAACCCATATTTTTTACCCTGAGCGAGCAGCCATATAATGTCTGGCGCAACACACTTCGGGAACAGCTTGCGTTTCTGGGCTGTTAGCAGCCATTGCATGACAAACACATGCTGCTCCAGCGAAGATTGCGCTTTTCCTTCTTTTTGGGCTAGGCGTACTGATGTTAGTAGGCACCAGGCCAGATGCGCTAGTTCTGATGTGGGACGCGTTTGATAGGGGACAGTCATGTCAGTACTTTATTGAATTAATGATGTGGAGAATATTAGCATAAGGATGTAAACGCAGAGCAAATGCGAAGCTTTATTTATATAAATCAGCCTATTGAGTATTCATCCATCTATTGGAGAGTCAGTATGGGGAGAAAACAGAGTAGTGGCTATCCCATAGCTGTTGGACGTTGAAATGTTTAGTGAGGAATTTGCGCCAGCCCGTATTCGGAAAGGCCGGTCATTTTCATAACGGTATTACAATCGAGACCGTTTTGCAGCATGGTACGGGCTATTTTAAGGGTGGCTTCACGCTCACCTTTTTCAATACCACGTTGTTCCCCAAGCTCTATACCTTTCTCTATACCCTGCTCGATACATTTTTGTTCAAGCTGTTTGCGATGGTCATGAGTGCGTCTCCGTATTGCGACACACGCTGTGCCAGTTCGCGAACAAAGATACAACCTGTATTGAATCGTCGGAAGTATGGATGGTGGATAATGCCAAGAAAAGAGAACGACTAGCGAACGCTAGTCGTTGAAATATTTAGTGACGGATCTGAGACAGATCATCCTCGGAAAGGCCGGTCATTGCCATGACGGTATTACGGTCGAGACCGTTTTGCAGCATGGTTCGAGCTATTTTAAGGGTAGCTTCACGCTCACCTTCTGAACGGCCTTCTTGTCTACCGAGTTCAATGCCTTTCTCTATGCCCTGCTCAATACCTTTTTCGATGCCTTTTTGTTCAAGCTGTTGTGCGATGGTCATGAGTGCGTCTCCGTGTTGCGGCACACGCTGTGCCAGTTCGCGAACAAAGGCTTCGGCGTCTGACGTATTGCCTGCCTGTAAGATATAGTGTACCAGCGATACCACCTGTGTTGAAGAGAGATATCCCGCCAACAGGGTTGCGGCCAGTTTGTCGATTAACTCCGCAAGATCCCGCTGATGGATATGTTTTTGCAGTAATGTCAGTGCGGCCATACGACGATGGTCAATAATCTCATCGTCAGGAATAACAGTGACATCAACCAGTGGGAAAGCGGTGCTATAAAGCTTTGTTGCAAGCTCAGGGTTATCAAATTCATCCAGCCAACGAGTGGAGTACGGGTAAGGACTACGCTTACCGACATAAAACAGCACGGGTATCACTAGCGGCAACTTTTTATGGCCTGCTTCAAGGTGGCGTTGCATAGCCGCGACAGAGTAACGCAATAACCTGAACGCCATATGTTTATCTGGTGATGACTGATGCTCAATCAACACATGCACATAGCCATCCCCTTCCATCGTTTTCACACTATAGAGCACGTCGCTGAAGTACTGACGAAGATCATCCTCGACAAAAGAACCCGATTCCAACTTCAGCGTACTGAGGTCACAGATAGCACGCAGCTCAGTGGGAAGGTGCAACTCCATAAAATCGCGGGCAATATCAGGTTGTGCGAGAAATTGCCTGAATGTCGCATCATGAGGCGTTGGGGTCGTGCTTTTCTTTTTCATCGTTTCTGACTCTGAGAATGACGCCTGTATTTTACCATAAAGACAGATGATGTCCTTTATCCCTCATACAAGCATGGTGAGTTAACCTATGCGTTTTACTTTCTCTTCTCTCTGCGTAGAGTGAGAATGTATGGGAAATAGCCCAACTTTGCCTATTCTTATCAAGAACAATAATCGGGGATTTAGGGTAAGTTTGCGAGAATAGGCTATGGAGCGATCGAGCAACTTTTCAGCTAGTGACATCAGAAGCTATGGCTAAATTAAAAACGGGAGATCTCTAGATGCCATTTTTTGTAAGCAGACTGCTGATCTGAAGAGGACATAAAGAAAGAGTGTGGGAAACAGGCCAACTTTAGCCGTTCCTGTCAACGATAGTGAAAATCAGCTTTCCATCTTCGTTTTGTGTCATAGCTGCTTTTAACGGCGTGTTTTCGTTAATTTTCTTCAGTGCAGGGTTGAGGAAAGTTCGCTTCATTTCTGCAAAGTTGTTGCGCTGAGATTCTGGGAGAAGGAATCTATCGGACAACCAATCCGGTGTTGTGATCCAAATACCAGATGAGCGGAATTGACATAGACTTTCATATAAACGAATAACCCTCACGCTATTGATTTTTCCGCAGTCATAAAGCGAATAAGTCGTGAACTGGCTCGTTAACCCCATCAAGTAAGGCATGACCTTATAGTTAAATTCAATTTGCCATTTTCCCCTTCCCCGCTTCAACCCAGCTTCAGCTAACCATGGTCGTTTAACCTCTTCGAATTCACCTTCGCGAGGATAGAAAGTCACATTGCTGTCTGCTAGAGCACTTACACCTTTTTTAACGTCAGTGGAGGCGGTATCAACGCCAACCTTAAAAAACTTTTGGTAATCAGCCACCGTGATTGTGAATAACGGTGAAACAGATTCCGGCTCATCTTTTAAGTGGTAGCACTGCATCAAGCAAAGCCAAAGGACGCGCTTTGCTTGCAGAGGCAGGTAATACGCAGCTTCAGTCAATTCATTTGACTGACTGATATTTATCGGTTTTTTAGCAAGACGAGTATTTTCAGTCATCGGCGTATGGGGTGAATTTGTAGTACCCATATACTGGCATGCCTTGTCGCTAGCGACAAGCAAAATGAAAGGTTATCCACAGTAGATTCAGAAAAATCAAACTTGGGGTATTTCCCATAGTAACTTGGGGCATTATCCATAATTACTTTGTGTATTCCCCACACAAACTTGTGCTATCTCCCATATGTACTAGGTGTGTTCCCCATAGATAAAGCCCGTAAACCCAGTAGGAACGGGCCTCGCAGGCTTCCTAAAAAGCTTTAAAAAGAAAAAAAGATTAAAAATGTTATAAAAATAAGATGGTGGATAAGTGGATAACCTTAGGCAAATAAACTTGGGGTATTTCCCATAGTGGCCATATCGGCAAAAATGTGAACGTGCCCAGTTGAGCATCGAGACTTTTACGCTTCCTCGCCGGCTCGCTCGCGACGCTCGGTCACTGGCTGCGGCGAGCGTTGATATTCAATTTTAAGATATTTGCGTTATTTTAGTTGTTTTGCGTGTTTTTTGGTGTTTTACTATAAAAACGCAAATCACATAGAGATAATACTTATGGATCTAAAGTCAACTCTTGACCGCTGTATTGAGCGTGGGCAGTTCATGACTCAAGAAATTGCTAAATCGCAGTTTGGTAATGACAGCCCTGCCGCTCGAACAATTACTCGGCGCTGGCGTATTACTGAGGCTGCTGAACTTGTCGGAGTGACACCTCAAACGATCCGTAACTATGAAGACTCAGGAAAACTGCCTCCTCCTGAGACAGCTATGATTGGCCGCGTTGAGCAACGAACTGGGTATTCCATTCAGCAAATTAATGATATGCGGGATGTGTTTAAAACAAGATTATCTAAACCAGAAGGCGAAAACCCTGTTGTTCTTGCGATTGCAGCTCATAAAGGTGGCGCATACAAGACATCAACGTCTGTTCACATCGCTCAATGGATGGCGTTGCAAGGGTTGCGAGTTTTGTTGATTGATGCGACCGATCCTCAAGCGACGGCCTCCTTATATCATGGTTATGTTCCAGACCTGCATATACATGAAGAAGACACTTTATTGCCTTATTATCTTGGCCAACGAGATGATGCTGCCTATGCGATAAAGCCAACTTGCTGGCCAAATCTTGAAATAATACCGTCTTGTCTTGCAGTGCATCGTATTGAGTCGGAAATTTATAGCTTGCACGATCAGGGGAAATTGCCTGTCGCTCCTCATCTTTTATTACGAGCGGCCATTGAGTCAGTCTGGGATAGCTATGATGTCGTAGTGTTAGACAGTGCACCAAATTTAGGCATCGGAACTATCAATGTTGTGTGCGCTGCTGACGTTATCGTAGTACCTACTCCGGCGGAACTTTATGACTATGTTTCCACGTTACAATTTTTCACCATGCTTAGAGATTTAATGTCGAATATTGATCTCAATGGCTTTGAGCCTGATGTCCGCGTTTTAATTACTAAATTTAGTAATGCGATCGGCAGTCAATCCCAATGGATGGATGATCAGATAAGGAATGCATGGGGAGGAATGGTGCTGAAAGAAGTTGTACGCGTGACGGACGAAGTTGGGAAAGGACAAGTACGAATGCGTACTGTATTCGAACAGGCTGCTAACCAGCGTTCAACACCAGCTGCGTGGCGTAATGCAGTTTCTATTTGGGAGCCTGTTTGCGCAGAAATTTTCAACCGGCTAGTTAAACCTCGTTGGGAGAATGCATAATGAAAAGGCAGCCCGTATTACGCAACGCGCCTTCTATAAATTTTGACAACGCTAAACCGGCCATCGGCAATGTAGAATCTCCGGTATCTGCCCCAGCCGTTAGTCAGCTTGCTTCTCGAGTGAGTGGCATGAAAGGCAATACGATAGTATTGCCGGTAGCGGGTAAGGATGTCACGTTCGCGCTGAAAATTGTTTCTGCTTCTGATGTTGAAGACAAGACTACCGTTTTTGGTGGGAATGAACGTAATCAAGCATTGTTATGTGAATCATCATTAGACGACCTGATCCCTTCATTTTTAACAGCCGGTCAGCAGATCCCCGCGTTTGCCCGCGAGCATAACGGCAATATTGAGGTGGCTGATGGAAGTCGTCGTCGTAAGGCTGCAATACTTACAGGAAGCGACTATAAAGTTTTAGTCGGTAACCTTACAGATGAACAAATGTTATGGTTATCTCAAATTGCTAATGATTATCGCCCAACGAGTGCTTATGAACGCGGTCTGCGTTACGCTCAACGGCTAACATCTGAATATGAAGGTAATATTAGTAAGTTGGCTGAGGCTGAGCATATCTCACGCAAAATTATTCAGCGTTGTATTAAAACAGCTGATCTGCCACTTAAAACTATTCAGCTGTTTGCGAATCCGAATGAGTTGAGTGCACGCAGTGGCGAAGCATTAAATAGAGCTTATGAGAAGAACATTGATGCGCTGAAGTTGGTTACTCATAAGCTTATGAAGCAAAAACAGGAAGGTCGTCAGTTTACTACGGAAGAATTGATTGCCGCGTTGATGCCTGAAAGAAAACAGTCAGAGAAAATTCATAAAAAGAACTTTGGCAAAAATATAGAAGCGAAATATTCAAAAGACAGTGTTTCTTTCCATCTCAAATCTGCGCCAGAGCCTTTGGTTAAAAAAATAGAAGCGCTCTTGGATTCCTATTCCAAAGAGCATTCTTTGTAGTGAATGAATGAGATCAAAACAAGGCGGGTTACCTACCCGCCTTTGTTCGGTTCTATTGTTTCTAGTTCATCCTTTATATATTCTCTTTCCTTTCAAAATTCATTTCTAAATTCAAAATGTGCTCCCTATTCTTCATCTATCCCTGGATATCCTATTGGGACCGTGGTTCCAATCACCGATTTTGGCATTGAGTATTTAAGTGGGGTCGTGGTCCCAGTTACCGATGTCAGCATTGAATATCCGAGTGGGACCGTGGTCCCAGTCACCGATGACGGCGTTGAACATTCAGATGGGACCGTGGTCCCAATCACCGACGTTGGCCTTGGATATTCAGGTGGGACCGTGGTCCCAATCACCGATTTTGGCATTGAGTATTTAAGTGGGGTCGTGGTCCCAGTTACCGATGTCAGCATTGAATATCCGAGTGGGACCGTGGTCCCAGTCATCGGTGTCGACATTAAATATCCAAGTATGTCTATCTCAATTGCCTGGTGTGGTGATAGAAAGCTTGGGACGGAATGTGCAAGAAAGTGGTGAGTGGATCTGGAACGATGTTGCTGACAGTTTTTCCTCTACCTGATGTAACCGCTCGGTCAATGACTATCGATGGGTTTAAACGCTGCCTTTCACCCTATCCCGACGATATTCTGTGTTGAGCAACACCCTAGTTTGCCAAAGACTTTTTAACACTGATGGCTCTATCTATGAGACTGTGATTGAAGCTGTTATGGGCCGGATGGGGAACGAGCATAAGCATCGCTTTTAGTTGGGTATCCCAGCAGCGAGCAATTGATGAGTCAAACCTGAATGAATATATGGCTAGTTGGATTTCCCGTTTAAATCAGTGATGCTGAAATAATGGCTTATCACATAGTGTGTCTTAGAAAGTCTAAAGTATGCCTAGTCGGGTACGATGTTGATGGGATGTATCTGGTGGATGGTAAGACGATGCATGAAAGGGATATCTAACGATGGCAGCAGGGGGGGCTAATCGCATCATTTTGTTCGGCGATGTTGAGAACGGTAGTTTGCGTCGCATAGCTCATGGGTATAGTCAATCTTTGGGGAAATGAATGATTAACGACAAAAAAGTAAAAATTTTCATCGTATTGAC
>Ga0308156_1002415_pt1 | contig 16769 bp, 10 predicted proteins | sample PhyAR2_FD_201041 | JGI IMG/M metagenome (GOLD analysis project Ga0308156, IMG submission 201041) | Phyllosphere microbial communities from UC Gill Tract Community Farm, Albany, California, United States - DLSL A.R2 | ecosystem: Host-associated > Plants > Phyllosphere > Unclassified | place: USA... | reverse complement strand
GGCAAGACCTGGGCGCCGCAGAACGACGGCGGCGGCTTCCGCGGCCCGATGCGCCTGCGTGAAGCGCTGGTGCAGTCACGCAACCTGGTCTCGGTACGCCTGCTTGATGGCATGGGCGTGGACTACGCGCGCAAGTACATCAGCCAGTTCGGCTTTGCCGAATCCGAGCTGCCGCCGAACCTGTCGATGTCGCTGGGTACCGCCTCGCTGACCCCGCTGTCGGTGGCCCGCGGCTATGCCGTGTTCGCCAACGGCGGCTCGCGCGTGGACACCTGGCTGATCGACCAGGTCAACGACCGCGATGGCAACCTGGTGTTCAAGGAAAACCCGGCGATGGCCTGCCGCGACTGCGCCGGCAGCAGCGACCAGCCGGTGAACCAGGTCGTGGACGGCTTCAACTTCGGCGCCCCGGCACCCAAGGTCGATGCCACCGCCGCTGCCAAGCCGGAAGCCAAGACCGAAACGCCGACCGCACCCGCCAACCCGGACGCGCGTACCGCACCGCGTGCGATCGACGCCCGTACCGCCTACCAGCTGGTGTCGATGATGCGCGACGTGGTCCAGCGCGGCACCGGCGCGCAGGCCAAGGTACTCGGCCGCGAAGACGTGGGCGGCAAGACCGGCTCCACCAATGATCACCGTGACGCCTGGTTCTCCGGCTTCGGCGGCCCGTACGTGACCACCGTGTGGGTGGGCCGCGACGACTTCCGCTCGCTGGGCTACCGCGAATACGGTGGCAAGGCCGCCCTGCCGATCTGGATCGAGTACATGCGCACCGCGCTGAAGGACACCCCGATCGCACAGAACGAACCGCCGAGCGGCATGGTCCAGGCCACCCTCAACGGTGCGGTGGAGTGGGTGAAGGTGGAAGACATGGACCGCCTGACCGACTACGACCTCAACCTGCAGAGCACCCCGCAGGCTGACGCGGCAGCGTTCGATATCTTCTGAAGCCAGGCGGGGTGGGTACCAACCGTTGGTTGGCACCATGGCCCGACGTTGCCTTGGGAGTCGCCAACCTTGGTTGGCGCCGATGCATCCGCCGGGCATGGCCCGGCGCTACCCCGGTAGATGCCAACCTTGGTTGGCGCCGATGCATCCGCCGGGCATGGCCCGGCGCTACCATGCCGCACCCGTCGGGCACCCTCTTCCAGTAGCGCCGGGCCATGCCCGGCGAGCGTAGCGGCGCCGTTGCCTTCGCCCACGCAGATGTCACACGCCTGCGCTAGTCTGTGGCCAGGTCGCAACAGGGAGTCATCGCATGCACCGCGCTCACCAGCATGCTGTCAGCCAGACCCGCGAACGGCGTCATCGCCTCGCCCACGAAGCCGCCCGGCTGATGGCCGAAGGCGGAATCCGCGACTTCCACCAGGCCAAACTCAAGGCCGCCAGCCGCCTTGGCATCCACGACGATGCTTCCCTGCCCCGCAACGTCGAGATCGAACAGGCGCTGCGCGAGTACCAACGGCTGTTCTCCGGCCCGCAGCACGGCAGCGAACTACAGCGGCGGCGCGAGTCCGCGTTGCGGGCGCTGGAGTTCCTGCACGGGTTTTCGCCGCGCCTGGCCGGACCGGTGCTGGACGGCACCGCCGATGCCAACAGCCCCGTGCAGTTGCACCTGCACAGTGACGACCCGGAGGCCGTGCATCGCTTCCTGGACGAACATCGCATCCCCGCCGAATCGCGTACGCGGCGCCTGCGGATGGACCGTGAGCGCAACCTGGATGTACCGGTGTGGGTGTTCAGTGCCGAAGACCTGACCTTCGACCTGGCCGTCCTGCCCTACGATGCGTTGCGCCAGGCCCCGCTGTCGCCGGTGGACGAGAAACCCATGCGGCGGGCGTCGGCCACGCAGTTGCGGCAGCTGCTGGCCGAGATGGAAATCACCGCCTACATCGGCGGTTGATCCTGGCAGAGCCGGGCCTGTGCCCGGCTCTGCGCCAAGAGCAGCCGAGCATGGCCCGGCGCTACTGGAAGATCAGCTGTTCCTGGGCAGGGGTTGCCAATCGTGCCAGCCACGGCACCGCCGCACGGTACGGATACTCGGCCATCATGCGCGCATGCATCTTCTGCAGGTCATGCAGGTTCCAGGCGTGCGCATACACATCCTGGAAGTCATCCGCCCAGCCACTGCGCACGCGCGTGCGTTCGCCATCAAGGTTCGGCACCAAGTACCACGGCACCTGCAGGATCTCGGCGAGCGCCTTGTTGCGTACCGCACTCTCATGCCCCGACCGCTGCAGCTGTTCGATGCGGAAACTCACGCGGCGGCAAGGAAACGGCATGCAGGCACCGGTAGCGTTGATGTAGTCGGCGATGTCGGCGTACATGTCCGCCTGCAGCTTCATCGCCACCGGGTCCTGCAGCGTCTGCCGGACCCGCAACGTGCGCTGGGTGCTGCCGCGGATCTCTGCAGCGCTGTAGAAGGGATCACCCGGCGTGGTGCCGCCGTGGCGCACCAGCACGATGCGATGGATCGCTTCGTCGGTCAGCACTTCCACCCGCACGGCTGCGGCTTCCGGGTGGATTCGGGGCTGCGGCACATTCACCACGCGCCAGAACCCCCATACCATCAACCCCATGCAGACCATCAGCACCAGGCAGGCCAGCGTCCACGTATCCATGTCGTGGGTGAAGTAGCGGATGCGGGCGCGCCACAGGTAGTAGCGCCGATAGGTCATGAAGCGGCTCATGAAGCGATACATTGCAACCTCCTCTGCAATGGCCCCGGCGCGGCGGGGCTCGTTACGCGCACCACACCGGGGCGCCATGGCTTACCAGCCGATGCCCACACCCACGCCCATGCTGCGTTCACCGCTGTTGGTGAAGGCACCATTGAGGCTGAAGGTGGCTGAGCCCTTGTCGTTGAGCACGCGCTGGTAACCCACCGCCATGGCCGACTCGCCCTCGGCGTAGCCCACGCCCGCGCCAAGGCGGTTGTAGGTCGCCAGGCCGGCGGTGTTCATGGCCATGGCCGTCTGCGCGCTGCTCATCGCCGCCATGCGGTTGAAGCGCTTGTCCATCTTGTCCAGGCGGCGCTCGAAGTTGCTGATCGCACCGTCGGTGTACTCGTTGGCACGGGCCAGCATCTTTTCCAACTCGGCGGTGTCGACCTGCGGCGTGGGCGCGGGCGAGTCATCCTTTTTCGCCTTCGGCTGCGGTGCAGGCGAAGCGTCCTCGCCTGCCGAAGCGACCTGCGGCGAACCGCTGGCTTCCGGGCTTGGCATGATCTCTTCGGTCGGCGCCGCCGATGCCGTGGCCATTGCACGCGCCTGCGGCTGGCCGTCCACGCGTTGCTCCAGGCCATCGATGCGACCGTTGAGCTGCTGCTGCGCGGCATGCAACTGGCCACCGTTGACCGCCTCGCGGCTGCCGGCGGCGATCAAGCCGTTGGCGACGTTGGAGATGACCATGCCGTTGGCACCCGCCAGGGTGAGCTGGGCGGTGCCGTCGCTGCGGACGGACGGAGATTCCTGGAACACCGAGCGGAGCTGGGTTTCCACGCGGTCGACACGAGACCCGGTGGTGACTACGGCCGAGTCGAGCGTGGCGAGGGCTTCGTTGATGGTGTTCTGGTGTTGGCCTTGGACGTTGAAGCCGGGGCTTGTGACGTTGCCGTTGGCGTCTATGTTGCCGCCGAGGGCAGACAGTGCGCCACGGAGCTGGCCGATGGTGGCGGCGTCGTTGGTGTTGCGGCCGTTGGCTACGTTGACGATGCGGCGCTTCAGCCAGTCATGTCCGAAGGACACAGTGTCTGCATCATTGGCGATGGATTGATAGCCGATGGCAACGGAATTACTGGCATTAGAACGGACCTCACTCCCTGCACCCAGAGCAATGCCGCCTTTAGCAGCGACCTGCGTCCGGACACCCACAGCAAAGCCTTCTTCCGCTTGTTCATGGACGTAGGAGGCGCGCCCCAAAGCCACCGAATTTCTTCCTGCAGCTGTGGCCCATGCACCGACAGCGACGCCACCTTCTGAAAGCAACGACGCCTTTGCGTTCCTGCCAATGGCTACCCCAGCTGGGCCCGCTTCAGCTGGATACCGCCAATCCTCTGGAATCCAGCCAAATGCGATGTTGCCGCTGTGGTCCTCGATAGAGTTCAGTCTCTGGTTTGTTGCATACAGCTGGCTCCCACGTACCACATCCGAACTATCAGCGGAGAGGTGCGCATCGGCAACACCAGTCAGGCGTGCGCCGCCGAAGTCGATGAGGTTTCCATCTCTCGCCTCAGTCAGCGGACTCTTCTGATCCGAGCTCCAGTCGCGCTGCATTGCATCAAGGTCGCGTCTATTACGCTCGATCTTCTGCTCTGTGGCATACAGCTGACTACCAGTCACCGCATCACGACTACCCGCATCAATACGCCCATCGGCGAGATTCGACAGAACCATGCCACGCGCGCCAGCCAGGCTCAGTTGGCCGATTCCATCTGCGCTGATTGATGGCGACTGTTGGAACGTCGCGCGCAACTGGCCTTCAACGCCATCTACTCGACTATCGGACCTGAGTACCGCGCCATCGAGCACAGCCAAGGCATCCCCAACGTTGTTCTGCGTACTGCTTTGCACGTTATAGGTTGGAGCAATGACATTGCCCGCGGAATCGATGCCAGCACCGCCACCGAATACGGCGATGGATTCGCTGAGCTGCGCAATGGTGGCAGCGTTGTCACCGGAAGTTCCCCGAGCGACATTCGTGACTCTGCGCTTCAGCGTTGAGCTTCCTATGGATACCACCTCGCCCTCTTCTGCGACTGAATTTGCACCTAGTGCAACCGAGTTCACGGCTGTAGCCCTCACCTCAGAATATGAGCCTAGGGCAACACCGGAATACTGAGACACCGAAGCCCCAGCACCGAGCGCAAATCCTCCTTCGGCTACTTCCTCGACAAGCGAGCCACGACCTAACGCGACCGAGTTCTTGCCCAACGCGCTCGAGTAGCTACCAACCGCAGTTCCTCCCTCGGTACGGATGGATGCCTGCGCACCATTGCCCAAAGCGACTCCAAACGAACCGGATTCCGCTTCCGCAGCTCCCGCTTCTTTGCCAAAATCAATCAAACGATCCTTCAATTCAAGCGCACCTATCCGAGAATTAGTCGCAAACAACTGCCCACCATTCACCGCATCGGTGCTGGCCGCCGAACTGACATCTCCCGCCGCCACTCCCGATATGCGCGCACCTTCCATGTCCACAAGCAGGCGATCGGCACTGAACTTCACCACCCCATCCAGATCCGGATCAAAGTCGTCCACGTCCGTACGAAGCTGATCGATGTCGGCGCGGTTGGCCGCGACGCGCTGGTTCTGTGCCGCGAGAGCCTGGGTATGCGTTGCCAGCTGCTGGCCGTGCAGCACCAGTGACTGGCCCTGCGTGGAAACAGACTGGTTGGTGGCATGAAGCTGCTGTCCGGTCACGACATCGGTACTGGTACCGCTCAGCACGCCGTTGGCAACGTTGTTGACGCGCCGCTTCGCGCCGTCCTTGTTGGCCACATCCACCACGGTGCCAGTGTTGTCTGCGCCCAGGCGCACATTGCCCGTGGCCGATACCTGGCTGACCAGACCACTCAACGCTGTGGCCCTGCCCAGCGCGTTGTCTGCGGCGGTCTTGGCGCCGGTTGCCGCCGTCTGCGCGGCATTGGCCGCATTCTGCGCGGTGGTCACATTGGCATTGGTAGCGTTGAGCTGCTTGCCGGTCACGGCCTCGGTGCTGGACGTACTGAGCGCACCGTCAGCCAGATTGACCAGCTTGCGCTTGATGGCGCTGTTGCCAACGGAAATCTGATTGGCAGCGCTGGTCTGCGAACCATTGCCCAACGCCACCGAACCATTGTGCTGAGCCAGGGAGCGATCACCAATGGCCACGGCACTTTCGGCCGAGGCCCTGGCCAAATTGCCCATGGCCGTCGCGTAGAGGCCGCTTGCGTGGGTACCGCGCCCGAGTGCGGTGGAATGCCCGGCGCTGGCCTTGCTCTGATATCCGATCGCGGTGGCGTGAATCACATCCGCCGAGGCCTCATGGCCAACGGCAATGGCACGATCACCCACCGCGCTGGCCTGCAACCCTGCCGCAACAGCACCGTTGCCGCTGCGTGACATTGCCCCCACCGACACGCCCCCATTGGCATTGGCAATACGGTTCCCGTCCTTGTCCACGCCAGACCTTGCGTCGTCACCCAGCGCGACGCTCTTGCCGTTGTAGCCCCTGGCGTTGCGTCCCACTGCGGTGCTGATGCCATAAGCATTGGACTCTGCAAGCGCACCGCCCCCCAACGCAAGCGCTTCTGCATTGAGTCGCCGGTTGACTGCATCAACACCGGCCTTTGCCTCAGTCGCCGTTGCCGCCGCGGTCGCCACCGATGCGTTGGTCGTATGCAACTGGTTGCCGGTGATCGCGTCGGTACTGCCCGCCGCAATCACGCCATCGGCGAGGTATTGGATCCTGCGCTTGTTGCTGCTGCTGCCCACCGACACCGTATTGGCGCTGGAGGTCACCGAGTTGGCGCCCAGCGCAACCGAATTTCCGTGCGTGACCGTTGCCCCGCGACCAAGCGCGATCGTACCGCTGCTGCTTGTCTTGGCCTGATAGCCGATGGCAACGCCGTCATGCGTGGAACTGGCGCTCCCACCCAAGGCGATGGCACCCGTCCAACCGCTGGTGCCCGCGAAGGCGCCTGCACCGATGGCGATGCGGGAGATGCCCGAGCCGGACGCTGTGCGAGCGCCCCCGCCCAACGCAACGGTATCATCGCCATCAGCCGTTGACCCAATGCCCATCGCAAGCGCACGATTACCCACTGCCTGGGCAGCGTTGGCATTGGTCGCCGCGGTCCCCGTCGCCAGCAACTTCTGACTCTGGCTCACGCTGGCCAGCGCCTGCTGGGTAGCATGCAGCTGCCTGCCGGTCACTGCATCGCTGCTGTTGGCGTCGACCGCACCGTCGGCAAGGTATACGATTTTGCGCCGCATGCTGCCGTTACCGACCGACACCTGATTGTCGCCGTAGTCGTTGGAGTCAGCCCCCAGTACGACGGAATTGCGTCCGGACGCTAGCGCACCACTTCCCAGTGCGACCGCGTTATGCGCGTATGACTTCGCATCGTTGCCCACCGCGACTCCGCCGAGCTCCCAAGCGACCGACTTGTGCCCCAGCGCGGTCGCATAGCGCCCGTTGGCATCGGCCTGGTAGCCAAGTGCCACGCCGTAGCTGTTGGAGAAGGCCGATACACCGACCGCGACCGCCCTGTCACGGGCACCGGCGTACGAACCGAGCTGGACGAAATCGCTGTAGGCCAGCGGAAGCGCGTTCGCGCGGGAGAACGCTCGCCCGCTGGGAGCGATCACGGCATCCTCGTGCACAAGCATGGCGCTTGTGTTGAACGGGCCAAAGCCAGCGTACAGGGCATCTTCCGTCCACTCATCAGCGCCTGTTTCGAGATGGCCCGCAGTGGCTGCCATGACCGATGCCGGCAGCATGGCCAGCATCAGCGCCAGTCCGGGACCACGCGATGTGTGCCTGCGCGTGCCACGCGCTGCCGCCAGTTCGCTTACAACCACCCAGCATTGGCGGGCGGCGGACCAGAGTCGTCGATAGATCTTGTTCATGGGATTCTCCTTAACAAACGGAACAGAAGGAACCGCTGTGGTACCAAGCCACAGCGGCGTGATGCACTCAGAGCGCGACGTTGTGCACGTGCTCGCGATAGCCATCGCGGGTCAGCCGATAGCGCAGCTGCAGCGTGTGGCCCGGCTGCAGGGGAAATGGCAGTTCCAGCGCGCTGCCGGGGTACAGGCTGCGCGAGACGTCATGCGCGGTGCAGCGCGCGCCATCGCAGTCAGCGATACTGGTGATGCCCACACGTACCGTGCCGGTGTTGCGCAGCTGGTTTCCCTCCACCTGCACGTCCATCGTCGATTGCGCGGGCAGTACATTGACCAGAGCGCCCCATACCAGGCTGACGCCGACATTGGCCTGGGCCTTCTCACCCTCGCCTGCCGGGTCCGCACGTTCGGGGCCGCGCACGCCCTCGAAGTACACGCGGTATGCCGTTTCCTTTTCGACTGGCTGCAGCGGAATCACACGGATCAGCCGGTTGCCGCCACCGGCCAGGGCGAACTTTCCCGGCGTGATGGCGATGGCGGCCTCATTCGGCTCCACCTCAACCTCCTGTTCACCTGCCCCCGCCGGGTCGACGATGCGCTTGATCGATGCCTGCACGTACTGCGGTTGGGTGGACTGCGAGTAGATGCGTATCTGTGCGCCTTTCTTCGCGTCTACCGACGTACGCATGGGGTGCACGGTGAGATTGGCATGGGCAGGCAACGCCATCAGTAGTGACAGCGGCAGCAAGCAGCGGACTAGGGGTTTCATCGGGGACTCCATGTGGGGTTCAGGGCGTGACAGTGGGAACACGCAGTTCCACCTTGAGATCGCCGCTGTAGTAGCCGGGGCGCTTGGTGCTGACCGGCACGCGCGGTGTTTCCAGCGTCAGTGGCGTAGGCACGCAGAACACCGGCTGCGTCATGCCGGGCAGCAACACCAGCCGCAGCCGTGCGGTATCGATGCCGTGCAGCAGCTGCTCCACGCCGTTGCGCATGGGCAGCGCGCTGCCGTTGTGATCCAGGGTGACGGTGTAGTCCACGCGCTGGCTGGCATCACTGCCGCCATCGACGTGCCATACCGAGTAGCCCGAGGGCCCGGGAGGTTGCGCGCCGCTGTCACGCACGGTGACGCCGAGGTAGGCACTCTGCGAACCAAGTCCGTCGTACAGGCACATGTCGAGCTGGGTACGGCCACCGATGGTCTGCGCGATCGGGTCGTACTGCAGGTTCAGACCGACGTGCGGGGTGACCTGATCGAAAAGCGGGAAGTAGATGGAAACCGCGTTGTGGTCGGTGATGGAGAATTCAAATGCAAAACTGTATTCAGCTAGCGGAGCACCCGCGATCTCGCCATGCATGACAAGCATGAGCTGTGCACGCCAACGTCCTGCCACGAGCCTATTCAACTCAGAGACCGGCACTCGAAGACTCACTCCGATTCCGGCAGATTGGTCTCTACCGCAAGCGTCGACATCTGCAGCCCATAGGGGCCTGATTACTGATGCCCAGTAGTCCGATGAGCATGCCTGCCCAGTCATCGGGCGGCGTCGGCTACCAACTGCGCGTATCTCCTCTCTCAAACCAGATCTGGCTTCAACCGCCTGTATCCATATTTCTCCTGCCCCAGACATGCTCGTCTCGGAGCCAAGCACCGGACACTTGCCCTTGGATGAGTCGCTATCCGACAAACAGACGAGATGGGTCTTTGCGTACGGAAGTCCGGCGGACGCTTGATACGCGAGCAACGAATCTCGCGCCCACAACTCGATATCTCCCGGCATCGCAGAGCGATCCCAGCTCATCACGATGTCGCGGTGTTCACTCGACGGATGCGTCTCCGGCGGCCTCTGCGCCTTCGCCCTCGGCACCAACAGCACCAGCCCACACAACACCGCCATCACCCACCACAACCGACGGCTCACTTCGCACCTCCCGCTGCTGCGGTCTGTGGCGTGGCGGCGATCAGCGCCTGCTCCTGCAGCAACCGCGTCACTCGTGCCTGGTGGCGGATGTCGGCCGGCAGCTGGGCCACGGCCAGCGGCTCGCACTGCACGGCGCCTACCAGCATCACCACGCTGCGGCGCTCGCGCACCTGCAGCGGGCAGTGCAGCAACCGGTCGTCCTGCAGCAGGTACAGGGTCTTCTCGCGTCGTGGGAAGTCGGCCACGAAACCTCCATTGCTGCCGGTACCGGGCACCGGCGCGTTGAGAATGCGGGCACCGCGCAGCGGTGCGCCGGCGATGTCCTGGGCGTTGCCGATGAAGGTGTAGGTCACTTCAATCGGCACCGGCATGCGCACCAGCCGGCCCGGTGGCAGGAACAACGGACGCGCGCCGCCCACACCGCTCACGCGCACGGCGGCGATGCTGTCCAGGGCGCTGGCGTCCTGCACTTCAGCGCGGTGCGACTGGTAGGCGGAAATCGGCAGCAGCCGGCGCTCGCCCAGCTTCAGTCGCTGTCGACGCAGCCCGCCCACCTGCAGCTCGGCGGCAACGCCGGTCAGGTCCAGGTCGTCGGTGTCATCCACCTGCACTGCCAGCCCCGCGTCGGCGCCAACGCCGGCGCCCCAGTACACGCCGCGCTTGCCGATGGCCAGGCCGGAACTGTGCGTGGCGCTGTACGCCACTTCGTTGCCACCCTGGTGCTGGTAGCGCGACACCGTGGCACCGGTCTGGCCGATGCGGTTCTGCAGCTGGGTACTCAGCGTGGCGCTGTAGCGCTCGTTGTTGTTGCCGCGCAGTTCGCCCGATACCTCGCGGTACTGATCCTCGTATTCCTGGCGCAGCGTCTGCCCGGCGCTGTAGTTGATGTCCGGGCGCGCATGCTGTGGTTGCCGCACGTCCACGCCATAGCGTCGCTGCGAACTGCCGCGGTCATCGTGCTGCAGGCGGTTGAGGCTGAAATTGAGGTAGATGCCACGGTCACGGCCGTCGCGCAGCCCACCGCCGCTGGTCTGCTGCCACACGCCGATGCGGCTGGAGACACTGAACTCGCCCCAGCGCTGGCTGCGGCTGTAGCTGGCCTGCCAGGTGCGGCTGAGCTGCGGTATGCGCGTGGGCTGTGGCATCCACGGCGGCAGCAGCGGGTCAAGTCCGGCCAGCGGATCATCATCCAGCCCCGGCCGCACGGTGCCTGCACGCCAGGTCTGGCGGCGCGTATAGGCCACGTAGGCGTTGCCGCCGGCCACCGGCAGCGCCATCGAGGCGCTGAGCGAATCGGCGCAGCCGAGCCGGTCGCGCGCGTCATCCTCGAACTGGCAGGCACGGCCGCGCATGCGCTGGTGGTACACATTCCACGAAGCACGGCGACGGTAGGAAAGCTGATGCTGCTGGCCACGGCTGCCATCGCTGCCGTGCATGCCACTGAAGGTGGCGCGGACTTCCTGGGTGGCAAACACATGGCGCAGGTCTACCCGCAGTTCGCCGTAGCTGAAACCGCCCAGATCGGCGATGCCAGCGGTCATGGCCACGTTGCGCCCCATCGGCACGCGCAGGCCGCCCATGGCCGCCAGTTCGTCGTCGAAGCGGTCGCTGCGGCGCTCGTTGCGGCGGCCGCCCTGCAGGAACCACTGCACGCTGCTGTCGGTCCAGTCACCGCCCTTGTCGAACGGCGCGTCCTCGTTGCGTACCAGCACGCCGTCTTCGTAGATGCGCAGGCTGACGGTGTAGTTGCCCATGGGGAACCGGCGCGTATCGAGCTGGTTGATGCCTGCCTGCAGGTAGAAGGTCTGCAACAGGCGCTCGCCATCGAACGCATCCACACGCGCATCGCGCGCCAGCAGCACGGTGAGCGGCGTGGCCTGCACGGCGGCGGCGGAGTCCACGTAGGCCTGCGTGGTGCCCAGGCGCAGGCCCTGGAAGCGATCCATCGGCAGCATGCTGAAACTGAAGGTGCCGCCCTGCGGGCTGCTCAGGTTGCGGCGGTCCATGCGCCCGGCCTGCAGGTAGTGCTGCTGGCCCAGGTCATGGCGGTAGTAGGCGTTGTCTAGCTGGAAACGGCGGCTGGCAAGACCGCCGCGGTAGTGCTGCTGGCTGAAGGTCCAGTCGGCGGACAGGTGCCCGCGCTGGAACACGCCCAGTGCGCCCATGCCCTGCGCGGCCAGCGCCTGGTAGCCCCGGCCACCGCTGACATTGAAGGTGTGCTGGTGCAGGAAGGCGTTCTCGGCATTGGCGCTGACCTGGTGGTAGCGCTCGGCGGCCGGCTCGCCGGGGATCCATTGGCGGGCGACAAACAGGCGCACAGCGCCCTCGCCTTCGTCATACAGCGCGCGCACGGCAGTGGGCTCCTGGGGAGGATCGATGTACCCGCAACCGGCACTGGCACCACCGTAACGGCATGCCAGGTGGCTGTTGCGCGGCAGCGGCTGCGACAACGCCGGCAGCAGCGCAGCCTGCGCTTCGGCGGACAGCTGCAATGCCTGCAGCGCCTCGACCGGGGTTTCCAGCTGCACGTGTTCCAGGGTCACGCGCACCGGCACCAGCCCGGTCGAACGACCGAACAGACGGATCTCCAGTTGTTCGGTCTGGCCTTCGACCAGATCCTCGAAACCGGCGGGAACGCCGCGCGCCGCGACCAGGGGTGTGGCCAGCGACAGGGCGAGCGCGACCGCCAGCCGGGTGACGGCGGGTGCGGGAGCATTCATGGGGATTACCGGAAGCAGCCGGCCCGGCAAGCGGGCCGGCGCGGGTGCCTTACGGGCTGGTGGTCTTCTGCTGCATGGCGATGGTGACGATGCCTTCGTAGCTGCCGCCGCGGGCGATCGGCGCCTGGACGGTCTGTGCAATACGCAGCGCCAGCGGGATCGATGCGCCCGGCAGTGCGCCGTCGAACAGGTCCGTTGCGGAGAAGTCCTGCGCCGCCACGGTCAGCGCCCTGCCATTGAGGCTGACGGTCAGCGGCACCGGCGCGCCGCCACCATCGGTGTTGAGCAGCTGCGGGGTGCTGCCAACACGCACTTCGATGTCCTTGCTTTCATCGTTGGAGTAGATGCGCACCTGCTGCGACCAGGGCACCAGGCCGCTGACCGGGTTATGGACCATGTTGACCACCGAATCCAGCGCAGTGCCATCGGCCTTGAGCAGGGCCAGGGTCGGATCGACGTTGGCCCAGACCTTGATGTCGGCATCGAATGCATTGGCGGACAGCGAAACGGTAGCCAGCGCTGCAGCGAGCGCGGCCTTCTTCAGGATGGAGTTCATGGTGTCTCTCTCGGACGGTGGGATATGAGGCCTCCAGTGCGGAGGCATCACCCGCCTGCGTGGGGGCGGGCGACGGAGAGAATGGTAGGTACCCCTACCCTGCGACGGCCATTCAACCATTCCTAAATAGCTGAACGTTAAGGAAATTCTTTGAAGGCGTTCAATGTTTGAGGGTTATGCAAATTTCCTCAACCGGTCTTTGCAACAAACCTCATTGCGAGACATGCACTTTGCAGAGTCGAGCCATGATCGACGCACGGGTGCTCGTGCTGAGCGCTGGTGGTCAATCCTGGCCACCAGCGTGCCCGGCAGCACCACAGGCTGGTCGTCACGCTGGTCGCGGATGTGATGATCCGAAAAGATGTGGAAACGACCTCCCGTGCCAGAAACCATTCATCCCGGAACCGACGCCTCTTTCAGGAACGATTCCATGGCCGCCACCAGGGCCAGCGGCGTTTCGTTCATCGGGTAATGCCCGGCATCCTCCAGGACCTCCATCGTGACCTGCCGGTAGCGGCGCAGATAGGTGCGCTCCATCAGTGCGCGGTTGAAGGTGGGATCGTGCCCACCCACCAGCACCTTCAACCGATGCTTGCCGACGATCTCATTGCTGAAATCGGTATCCGCCCATGCTGGAAGATAGGCAGCAAATGCTGCAGGTGAAGCGTGTGCCGCCGAATACGCGGCCTTCCAGTCGAGCCATTGCGCTGGCAGCCGCCCGCCGGTACTGCGATCGATGATGGTCCGACGCACGCCCACGTCCCCGGCTGCCGCTTCAAGCAGGCTTCGCGTCGCGGCGTCGTAGGCAATGCCGCCGCAGGGCACCGGCGCAATGGCCACCATGCCGTGTACCCGGTCCGGCGCAAGCACCGCCATACGTTCAATGGCCATGCCGCCCATCGAATGACCTGCCACGCTGAAGCGTTCGTGGCCCAGGACGGCCATCAGATCCAATGCATCGGATGCAATCTCGCCGATGGTATAGGCCCCCCGTGCATCGCGCATGCCGCCGTAGCCCCGGCAGTCCATGAAGATGTAGCTGAAGTCGTCGCGCGACAGCCATGGCTCGATGGGCTCGAACGCGTGCGCGTCGCCGAACCAGCCGTGCAGCACCAGGACAGCATGGGGTCCGTGTCCCACGCGATGGAAAGTATTGGTCATGTGGTTCCATTACAGCCGAGGGGAGCGTTGATGCTAGACAGCGCGGATCCGGCCCACCGTCGATGACGGGTCAATCGCTATAGAATCCGGGCCATGCGCAATTCGCTGCTTGATCCCTACGAAGACCTGCCACGCGATGTCGTGGTCACCTCGAACGACTACGCCGCCGAATTTGCGTTTCCCCGCCATGCCCACCGGCGCGGGCAGTTCGCGTTCGCTGCGCGCGGCACCATCAGTGTGGCTACGCCGCAGGGGCGGTGGCTGGTTCCCCCACGGCGCGCCTGCTGGGTGCCTGCAGGCCTGGCGCATGAGATGACCATGCGCGGGCCAGTGACGATGCTCAACGCCTTTCTCTCCGCCGAGGCGGCCGACGCCGTGGCGCTGCCGGAGCACTGCCGGGTGTACGCGGTCTCTGCGCTGTTGCAGCAGCTGCTGGAGGCGGCGGTGGACCTGCCCCCGCTGTACGACGAGGACGGGCGCGCAGGCAAACTGATGCAGCTGCTGGTGGCGGAAATCGCATCGATGCCGACACTTTCCCTGCATGCACCGCTGCCCACCGATGCACGCCTCGCACGTGTCTGCCGCGCATTGCTCGACAGTCCTTCGCTGGCAGTCCGCCTCGATGACGTTGCCGCCGAAGCAGGCATGAGCCGGCGCACGTTCACGCGCCTGTTCCGCGCCGATACCGGGGTGGGTTTTGCCGAGTGGCGGCAGCAGGTGTGCCTGCTGGTGGCCATCGAGCGGCTGGGGCAGGGCCAGGCGGTGACGCGTGTGGCATTGGACCTGGGCTATGCAAGCCCGAGCGCGTTTTCTGCTGCCTTCCGGCGTGTGCTGGGATGTTCGCCGAGCCGGTACGCAGAAGCGTAGTACTCGGCCGATGCTTGGTTGTCATGCGCGCTGCGCGCGTGGGTCGAGCGTCGCTCGACGCTGTAAATGTCCATGCGCGACTGGATGGCATCAGGCCGCCTCGCGGCGGCCTGATGGATCTCACTCAACGACACGATCTCAGAAGAAGATCGCGTACAGGATCAACAGCGGAATCGGCACGCCCAAGAACCAGAGCAGAAGCGTTTTCATGGCAGGTCTCCTTGCATCAGATGCGGGTTACAGGTCGCGGCGACGGCCGCCCCAGGTGGCGCTGAGGCTGGCAAAGAACGCGCCGATCAGCAGGGTGATGAACAGCCACAGTGCGGCATAGGCCGTGGCCTTGCGCGCATCGTCGGCAGCTTGCTTGGCGGTGTTCTTGGCCTTTTCCAGCGCAGCACGCATGCGGGTCTGCACGTCGGTCACACGGGCCTGCGCTTCAGCCTGGCTCATGCCCGTCTCGCGCGCGATCAGCTGCGACAGGTACTGGGTATCGGCCGGGTCCAGGCCGTCCCCCTGCAGACTGTTGACGATGATGCGGTTCACTTCGGCACGGACTTCGCGGCGGTCGCCCATCGGGCCATTGCCCGGCATCGGCCGCGGCGGCGGCGGGGCCGTGCGGGCGTCACGTGGGCCAACGCTGGCGGCGGACGGGGGCGGCGGCGGTGCGGCAGGGTCCATGGGGCTGGTACCCGGCGCTGCGCCCGCTGCCGGCGCAACCGGAGGTGCACCGGCAGCGTCCGGGCCCGCCGTGGTGGCCCCGCGGAACAGCGAATCCACCCAGTAGTTGAGGTCGCTCTCCGGTGCGCCTGCGGCAGCGCTGCCAGCTCCGGCCACGGCAGCACCGGCAGTGGTGGCAGCGGCGCCTGCGGTCGCGCCGGCAACCTTTGCGCCGGCGCCCAGCACGCCACCGATGGCCGAGGTCAACAGGCCAGCAGTGAGCAGGGTCGCCACAGCCCAGGACACGAAGCCGTGCGCGGTGTCGCGGAAGTAGGTTTCATCACCGTGCAGCTGCGTCCACTTGGTGCGCAGGCGACCGGCCAGGTAGCCGCCAAGACCGGAAGCAGCCAGCGCGGTGAAGGTCAGCCACGCGACGCTGGTCCAGCCGAAGGTTTCCTTGGACACCCCTTCGAACGACCAGGGCGAAACCGAGGACAAGCCGAGGCCAACACCCAGGATCAGCAGGATCAGCGACAGTGCGGCGGCCGCAACGGCGCCGGCGAAAATGGCGCCCCAGGACACCGCGCTTTCGCTGGGCGGTGGCACGACGGGAGTGGCCACCACTGTGGCTATGTCAGGACCGAGTGGATCGCGCTCGGGCAGGTCGAAACGGGTACTCATGGGTTGGACGCTCCGTATCAGTGCTGCAGGTGCAGCTGGCGTCCTGAGGCTGCGCGAGCGCTTGTGAAGCTGGTGAGACCCTTGAATCACGCGGTCTTGCCGCGGCGAACATCGTGCCAAGCGCCGGACGCAGGAGATCCACGTCATGCGTGGATGATTTTCCGCGGACACCCAAATCGTGCCAACCAAGGTTGGCACCCACCGAAGCCGGAGCGCAGTAGATCCACGCCATGCGTGGATGGGAAAGCGTGCCAACCAAGGTTGGCACCCACCGAAGCCGGAGCGCAGTAGATCCACGCCATGCGTGGATGATGTTTCGCGGGCGCCGAAAGCTTGCCAACCAAGGTTGGTATCTACCAAAAGCGAAGCAAAAAAAACGCCCCGCAATCGCGGGGCGTCTTCAGCACAACCTACCGCAGGCGATCAGCCCTGGTAGTCGCGCACGTCGTGGCCGGTGTAGACCTGGCGCGGACGGCCGATCTTCATTTCCGGGTCGACCTGCTGTTCCAGCCAATGCGAGACCCAGCCGGAGGTACGACCCAGGGCGAACATGACGGTGAACATCTCGGTCGGGATCTGCAGCGCCTTGTAGATG
>Ga0308156_1002414_pt1 | contig 16774 bp, 19 predicted proteins | sample PhyAR2_FD_201041 | JGI IMG/M metagenome (GOLD analysis project Ga0308156, IMG submission 201041) | Phyllosphere microbial communities from UC Gill Tract Community Farm, Albany, California, United States - DLSL A.R2 | ecosystem: Host-associated > Plants > Phyllosphere > Unclassified | place: USA... | reverse complement strand
ATGCACTCCTGCATGACGGCCATGTCCATCATCGCCATGTCGGTCGACTCCATGTTCTTCGACATGGCGCCCATCATCATCGAGTCCATCGCACACCGCTTCCGTCGTCGGCCGCAGCCGAGCTGAGAGCGGGCAGGACCACCCGCCTGTGGCCCACGCTAGTCGCCCGAGGCCTCGGCGTCGACTGCCGGCCTGGTGCTCTCACGCGCGCCGGTGGTTGTCAATCCCGTGGCCAGTATCCGTGGCGCGTGTGATCGTGGCAGTCCGTTGATCAGTCGAGGAAAGGACACGGACATGAGCGCCGGAGACGACATCAAGAACAATGCCGAGAAGCTGGCCGGCAAGGCCAAGGAAGGTCTCGGCAAGGTGACCGACAACGAGAAGCTCGAGGCCGAGGGCCGCGCGGACCAGACGAAGGCATCGGCCAAGCAGGCCGGCGAGAACGTCAAGGATGCGGCGCACAAGGCCGGCGAGAACCTGCGGGACGGCTTCACGGAGTAAAGCCCGCGGACACGGAGAAGGGCCCGCCGGAAGGCGGGCCCCACTCCTTCGGGTTCAGCGCGTGCGGTTGCCGGAGATCGATCGGATCAACCAGGCGATCACGGCGATGGCCAGCAGCACGAGTCCGACCCACAGCAGGAACTGCAAGGACTGCACGAGTCCGCCGGTGATGGCGAGGATGATCGCGATCACGATGACGATGATCAGAAGGATGTTCATCGGTCTTCCCTTCTTCTGGGGCGCGGAGCGCCCGCCTAGGGCTCTCAACCTAGACCTGACGAGACCGCATCCCCGAGGGGCTTGACGCGAGGCTTCCGCCCGTGTGAGGAGTACGACATGCCAGGACGCAGCAACAGCTCGCTCAAGGATCCGGAGCTCTACGAGGAGCTCCGAAACGACGGGGCGTCGAAAGAGAAGGCCGCCCGCATCTCGAACGCCGCTGCGCGCGACGGCCGCAGTGCCGTCGGTCGCCGCGGAGGCGAACACGGCGACTACGAGGACTGGACCGTCGACGAGCTGCGCGCCCGGGCCAAGGAGATCGGCCTGACCGGCTACAGCCGCCAGCGCAAGGCCGACCTCATCTCCGCGCTGCGGAATCACTAGGCCGCCGGTGGCCCGGTTCGGGATCGAGGAGGAGTTCGTCCTCCTCGACGAGAAGACGCTCGTTCCACTGGCCATGACGCCGGAGTCGCGGGCACGACTGGTGGGCACTCGTCCCGCCGGGGTGGTCACACCCGAATACCTGACCTGCCAGATCGAGACCGCCACAGCACCTCTCGAGACCAGAGCCGACGCCGCACGCCAGCTGCGTGCGATGCGCGAGATGCTCGGCTCCCAGGCCGCCGAGCACGGGGCGATCGTCGCCCCCACCGGCACGCCGTTCATCGCGCCGCACCGGTTCATCGTGTCGCGCTCACCGCACTACGACGCCGTCGCCGGTCACCTCGCCGAGATCACCCGGGAGCACGAGGTCAACGGGCTGCACGTGCATGTCGAGGTCCTCGACGACGAGGAGCGGGTGCGCGCTGTCAACCGTGTGCGACCGTGGCTGCCGGTGCTGCTCGCCCTCACCGGCAACGCGCCGTTCACGAAGGGGCGCCCCTCGGGGTTCGCCAGCTGGCGCAGCATCCTGATCCGACGTCTGCCGTCATCGTGGAGTCCGCCGCGCTTCGTCGACCTCGCCGACTACCGTGCGCGGGTCGACGAACTCGTCGACCTGGGCGCGATCTCGGAGGCGAGCTCGCTCTCGTGGACCATCCGCCTGTCGGAGAAGTTCCCGACGGTCGAGGTGCGCGTGTGCGATGTGCAGCTGACGACCGAGGACACGCTACTCGCGGTCGCGCTCATCCGCGCCCTGGTGCTCAGCGGCGAACTCGGCGATGCACCCGCCGTGTCGCACGACGCGATCGACTCGTCGCTGTGGACGGCGGCGCGACAGGGACCGGACGCCCGGATCGTCGACCCGCGCACCGGCGAGATCGCCCCGGCGCAGGAGGTGCTCACAGCGCTGCTCGAGCGCCTCTCCGACACGCTCCGGCAGCACGGCGACGAGGACTTCGTGACGGATGCCGTGGCGCGCATCCGCAGCGACGGCACCGGCGCTCAGCGTCAGCTGCGCGCCCACGCCGAACGCGGTGTCGGCGGGCTCCGCGATCTCTACCGCTCGGGCACCGCGCCCCTGCACTGACCACCGCACGTGCGGCCGGCCGCCCGCATTGACGGCCGACCTCGATGCCGACCGCCCGGCGGGGTCGCGGCGGCAGTAGTGTCGGCCTGTGGCATCCTCTCGCTTCGCTCCCCTGCAGCGGCTCGTCATCTCGGTGGCGGTGCTCGCATCGTTCGTGACGTTCCTCGACGGCACGGTCGTGACGGTCGCGCTGCCCGCGATCAGTCGCGAGCTCGGCGGCGGCATCACGACGCAGCAGTGGGTGGTCGACGCATACCTGATCACGCTGAGCGCGCTGATCCTGCTCGCCGGCTCGCTCTCCGACGCCTACGGGCGGGTGCTGGTCATGCGTGTCGGGCTGATCGCGTTCGGCGTGGCCTCGGTCGCGGTGGCCGCAGCCCCCGACCCGCTGATCCTCATCATCGCGCGCGCCGCGCAGGGGGCGGCCGGAGCACTGCTGGTGCCGAGCTCGCTCGCGCTGATCACCGCGACGATGCGCGGCGATCTGCAGTCCCGCGCGATCGGTGTCTGGACCGCGTTCACGACGGGCGCGCAGCTCGTCGGCCCGCTGCTCGGCGGACTCTTCGTCGACTTCCTGTCGTGGCGGCTCGTGTTCCTGATCAACGTCGTGCCGATCGGGGTGACCCTCGTGCTCCTCGCCCGGCTGAAGCTCTCCGAGCGTCCGAGCGGCGTGCGCGTCGACTGGCTCAGCGGAGCGCTGTGCGCGATCGGTCTCGGCGCGGTCGTGTTCGCGCTGATCGAGCAGCCGAACCTGGGCTGGTCCTCCCCCGCCATCTGGCTTCCCGGGGTCGTCGGCGCCGCTCTCTTCGCCCTGTTCCTCGTGCGCCAGCAGCGGTCGCCCGCACCCCTCATGCCGCTGTCGCTGTTCCGCGTGCGTGACTTCGCGTGGGGCAACCTCGCGACGCTGTTCGTCTACGCGGCCCTGTCTCTGAACGGCTTCGTGATCGGCGTGTACCTGCAGCAGGGCGCGGGCCTCAGCGCCACCGCCGCGGGGCTCGCGAGCCTGCCGGTGACGGTGCTGCTGATCCTGCTCAGCTCTCGCGCCGGATCGTGGGCGGGCCGCTTCGGACCCCGCATCTTCATGACGGTCGGCCCGCTGGTGATGGCGGTCGGCGCGCTCATGCTGCTGCTCGTCTCCGAGAGCTTCGACTACTGGTGGCAGGTGCTGCCCGCGATGATCGTGCTGGGTCTCGGCCTGGCGCTCACGGTCGCGCCGCTCACCTCCGCGATCCTCGGCGCGATCGACGAGTCGCGCTCGGGCATCGCCTCGGCGGTGAACAACGCGGTCTCCCGCGTCGCGGGACTCCTCGTCGTCGCGATGCTGTCGACGATCATCGGCGGCACGCTCGATCTCGGCGGCTTCCACAATGCCGCCTGGGTCACCGCCACCCTGTTCGCCGTCGGAGGCGTCGTGTCGTGGATCGGCATCCGCCGCAACCCCGCGGAGGACGCCCCCGACGAGACCGCCGCCGCATCGCGTTGACGGTGTCGGCGGGCGGGCGCAGACTGAAGACACCGTCTCCCCGAGCCCCCGGAGGTCACTCGTGAGCACGATCCAGGATTCCCCGTCGCAGAATCCCCTTCCGCCCGTCGTCGACGCCGACACGTGGCGGCGCGAGCTGGATGCGCTGCGCGTGCGCGAGAAGGCGGCGACGCGCGAGCTCGATGCGATCGCTGCGCAGCGTCGCCGTCTGCCGATGGTCGCGCTGCCGGAGTACACGCTGGTGGGCGCCGAGGGGCCGGTGCGGCTCAGCGAGGTCTTCGACGGGCATCCGCAGCTCATCGTCTACAACCACATGTGGTCGGACGGCAACGAGTGGCAGTGCCCCGGATGCACCGGTTTCACCTCGCAGTTCACCCGGCTCGACGTGCTCGAGCGGTACTACGACGCCCGGTTCGTGATCGTCACGAACGGGCCGATCGACGAGGCGCTCGCGTATCGCGAGCGGGTCGGCAACCGCATGGCCTGGTACTCGAGCGCCGACAGCTCGTTCGGGTCCGACATGGACGCAGGGCCGAACGAGGGTTTCGGGGTGAACGTGTTCCTGCGCGACGGCGACACCGTGTATCGCACGTGGCACACGAACGGGCGCGGCACCGAGCGCCTCAGCCATCTGCAGGGCCTGGTCGACCTGCTCCCCTACGGCCGCCAGGAGGAGTGGGAGGACTCTCCCGAGGGCTGGCCGCAGCATCCGACCTACGACCGGGGCATGGGGTCGAGAGAGGTCGCCGAGCTGTACGGCGCACCGAACGGCACCCTGCAGGGAGCGGCATCCTGAGGCGCGCATCCGGGTCGGCCGTCGCCGTGCTGCTCGCGGGCCTCGTCGCGCTGACGGGGTGCGCACCGGATGCCGCCTCCAGCGCCGCCCTCGCCCTGCCGCCGGCCGGCGCGACCCCGGACTATCAGCTCGGCGGAGCCTACGACCCGGCCGACGGCGTCGGCATCGTGGGGCGCGACCGGTCGGACCCTCCCGCCGACGGGATCTACTCGGTCTGCTACGTGAACGGGTTCCAGACGCAGCCGGGTGAGCTCGGCGACTGGGACGACGAGCTGCTGCTGCACCGCAGCGACGGCGAGCCGGTGTTCGACCCCGATTGGCCCGACGAGGCGCTGCTCGACACCTCGACCCCCGAGAAGCGCGAGGGCATCGCCGACCGGGTCGGCCCCTGGATCGAGGGGTGCGCCGACGCCGGGTTCGCCGCGGTGGAGTTCGACAACCTCGACTCGTACACGAGGTCGGACGGGGCCCTCACCCTCGACGACAACCTGGCTCTCGCGACACTGCTCGTCGACGTCGCCCACGCGTCGGGGCTCGCCGCAAGGCAGAAGAACGCCGCGGAGGATGCACAGGAGCTGCGCGACCGCGCCGGATTCGACTTCGCCGTCGTCGAGGAGTGCGCCGCCTACGAGGAGTGCGCGGCGTTCACCGCCGTGTACGGCGACCACGTGATCGACGTCGAGTACACCGACGAGCTGCCGCGATCGTTCGAGGAGATGTGCGCCGACAGCGAGTCGCCGGCATCCCTGGTGCTGCGCGACCGCGACCTGCTCACGCCCGACGATGAGGGGCACGTGTTCGAGACCTGCCCCTGAGGATGCCTGCGGGATCAGACGAACATGACTCGTCGTGGTGGTGGGTCTGTGTAGGTGCGGCCGAGTGGGCTGGTCCAGGTGATGGTGCCGTCGGGTTGTTGGTGTGCGGTCCAGCGGTGTCGGTCGTGGATGTCGGGGTGTTTGAGGGTGTGGTGTCGTCGGCAGAGGTGGCTGAGGTTGTCGATGCGGGTTCTGCCGCCGCGTGCGTGGTCGTGGGTGTGGTCGATGTCGCAGCGGTGGGTGGGCATGCGGCAGCCGGGGAAGCGACAGTGCTGGTCGCGGGCGCGGATGAAGCGGCGCATGGGCTCGGTGGGGGTGTAGGTGTCGGTCTCGACGATGAGGCCGGTGGGGTCGAGGAACAGGCGGGTCCAGCCGGTGTTGTAGCCGGCGAGGCATCGGGCGATCTCGGGGGCGAGCGGCCCGTGCCCGTCGAGCTCGGCGGGATGGTCGTCGCCTCCGGTCAGGGTCGTCGCGGCGACGGTGACCTGGATGCGCGCCCGGATGTTCTCGAGTCCGGAGCCGTTCTCGGGGCTGGGTGTCGCGGCGAGCAGCAGGTCAGCGAGGACGTCGGCGCGGATCTGGTCGATCGTGCGACGGTCGTTCGCGAGGTGTTCGATGTCGGGACTGGTCGGATCGGTCATCGGGTCACGCCGGCCCGTCAGCGGATCGGTGGTGAACGTGTCCGACTCGCCGAAGATCACGCCGCTGGTGACGTACGCGTCATACTCGGGGTCTTCGGGCGAGAAATCCCGCAGATCCCGGAATCCCTCGCCGCCGTCGTCGTGTGGGGGAAGGTACGGGTCGCCCTCGTCGCGGGTACGGGCGATCTCGCGTGCCATCTGCGTGAGCCGGTCGAGGATCCCTTCCGCGATCCACTCCGGCAGCACCGCGCTCAGCAGGGCGAGCCCGTCACCGACGGAGCGCACCTGCATGCACCGCTCCTGGGCCGCCTTACGCTGCCGAGCCACGAGCGTCACCCCTGCCACTGTCGCCGCGACCTGCCGGGCGTGTGCTTTCGTGCGCGCCGCGGTCTCCCTCTCGGCGAACACGAGCACCGCCGCCTCATACAGCCCCATCGTGTCCGCGCTCACCGTGCCGTCATCGATCGCTTCGCTGACGATCATGCTCGCCCGCACGATCTCTCGCACATGCGCGACACTGATCACCCCGGTCGCGAATGCCGCACGCGTCGCAGGCAGAGCACGCGACAACGTCCGCGCGTCGGTGAACGAATACTCGACCGACCCCGTACTCAGCCGCCCCGCAGCCGCATACTCGGCGATCATCGACCGCTGGATCGCCTCCCGATGGAACGGGTGCTCGGTGACATCCGCCTCACGCACCGCGATCCGCTGGACCAGCAGCTCACTCGCCTGCGCCTCGAGCGCCGCGATCCGTCGCCGCACCTCGACCCACTCATCGAGCAGCCGACAGCGCTCCTCGAGATCGAGGTCGAGATCAGTGCGGGTGGTCATACCTCCAGGGTAGAACAAATGTTCGAGTGAATGCATGGCTACTCGAGGAGGATTCCGGCATCCCCGAATGCTCGTCGCTAGGCTGACCTCGTGACCATCAGGGGGGACGTGGCCGGCGGTGCGCGCGCGATCGCCGCTCGATGGGTGCGCGCGATCGCCGACCTGCCCCGCGGGATCTGGGTCGCCGCCGCGGCTCTCGCTGCACTGCTCATCGTGATCATCGCGACCGGCGGACTCGCTCAGGCGACGGCCGAACCCCGCAGGGTCGACGTAGGAGACGAGGTGCGCACGGGCCAGCTGAGCGTCACGGTGCTCGACGCCGAGTTCACCCGAGAGGTCGAAGCGGAGTATCTCGATGCCGACGACGGCGAAGTGCTGCTCGTCATGACGATCGCGATGGAGAACCTGACCGACAGGCCGATCGGCGTCGGCTCCACGGCCGACCGGATCGACACGAACCTCGTGAACCACGATCGGCCCCTGCTCGACCTGGCCGACGTCGAGGCGACCGACAGCGCCTACGTCTGGCGAGCCGACGGGTCAGCGGGCCAGGTGTACCTGCAACCCGGGGTTCCCTCGGACATCACGATCGCGTGGCCCGTGCCGGAGGCGACGATCACCGACTCCGCGGTGTCGCTCGATGTGCATGAGGCGTCGATCAGCACCGGCGCCGTGGTGCTGTCGTCTCGTGTCGTGACCTGGCGAGCGGACGATGTCGCGGCGCGCATCGTCGTGCCCGTGAGGGAGGCATCGTGAGGCGCGCACTGCCCTGGGTGCTCGGCGCCGCCCTCGTGACCGGGGCCGGGGTGGTGACCGCCGCGACACCCAGCGACGAGGATGTGGTGGGACCGATCACGATTCACGGGTCGGCCGGTGAGGCCGTCGCGTCGCGCTCGATCATCGCGACCGTCACGGACGCGACCTTCGCCGACGAGGTCGCCGAGTCCCGCTGGAGCGCCGAGGGCAACTGGCTCGTCATCACCCTCGACGCCTCCGCCCGGTCCACCGAGATCGACGCGAAGATCACCCTCGCGACCCTCACGGTCGACGACCGCGTCTTCCAGGCGAGCGAGCGTCCGTCGACCTCGCTGCGCGGCACCGCGCTGCGCGTCGGCACGGACACGGCCGGCTCGCTCTCGTTCGAGCTGCCCGCCGAGCTCGACAGCGGCACCGCCGAGCTCGCCCTCACACCGTCGTACTTCACCCCCGAGCTCGACGATCTCGTGGTGATCTCGATCGAGCTCGACGACCTTCCGCGCGTCCCCACCGTCGAGCTCGTCGCGCCCGAATGGAGCGCTCGATGAGCGGCTCTCACCCGACCTGGTGGCGCACGCAGCGCACGGCGCTGATCGCCCTCGCGATCGCCGCCGTCGGCGTGCTCGGCGCCAACCTGTGGCTCGATGTGATCCCGAACACCCGGCAGGCCGATCGCGTGATCGAGGCCGGTTCCGACTCCGCCGCCACGATCTCCGGTCAGGAGCTCGAGCTCGGGTTCGTCGAATGGGGCGAGTTCGACGCTCCCGAGGGATCCCGCACGCTGAGCATCCGCCTGTCTGCGAGCGGTGGACCGGATGCCGCGTCCTGCGGCGCCGCGATCCTCACCGAGCAGTCGTCATCGCGTACCTGGGTCAGCTCACGACGCGGAATCGACGTCGACTCCGACCTCGGCGAGAGCTCATGTGTCGCGGAACCCGCGTCGTACCGCATCCTGCTCGTCTTCCTGCTGCCCGACGACGCGGAGGGACCCTTCGTGCTCGACATCGAGGGCGACGACTCCGACGTCGCCCGCTTCTCCGTCGACCCCTGAGCCGTCTCTGCCGGTCGGTCGCGTGTCGAGTCCCGCCTTCGGCCGACCGATCACCCGGTCGTAGGCGGTGGCGACGATCGCGACGCGCAGCGGCTCGGCGATCGCCGCGACAGCCACGGTCACGAGCGGGAACACCCCCGCCCAGAATCGCAGGTCGTGGCCGCCGATGAGCTGCAGCACCCCCCTGGTCGCGAGCTGTTCGGCGAAGGCCCAGCCCGCATACGCGAGGACGAAGCCGCCGAACAGCGCCGGCCCCCCCTCGCCAGATCACCGTGACCGCAGCCCAGAGCCCCTCGAGGCGCATCACGAGCGTGCGGGCGACACTCATCGCCGCACCGCGCACAGCACCGCCCGGACCGGCCGCCCACCGCGGGAACGACGGGGTGGAATCGAACGCGGTGCCGAAGATCACGCCCGCGACCGTCAGCCAGGCCGCGGGGACCAGAAGTGCGGCGGCCACGATGCCGAAGAGCCAGGTCGCTCCCTCCCACAGGACCGCGACAGGCTCGAGGTTGATCGCGAACCAGTCGCCGAATCCCTGCAGCCAGCCGACGGCCGCGCGCTCGCCGATCCACGCGAGCACGCCGTTCCACCATCGCGCGACCAGCACGAAGAGCATGAACGTCCACAGCACCTCGGTGTACGCGGCGAGCACCACGGTCCATCTCGGCAGGCGGGACGCGAATCGGGTGAACAGCAGACGGGCGACCAGCGCGATCACCAGCACGGCCGCCGGCAGCACGCCGACGGCGATCACCCCGCCGCGATCGCCGAGCTGGTCGGCCTGCATGCCCGTGTCGGCGAGCCCGACGGCCAGGGCGACGCGGAAGAAGTTGATGAGGTCGACATCCAGCAGGCCCCACGCCGTATAGAAGGCGAAGAACGGCAGGATCGCCGCGAGGGTGGCGGAGGCGAACTCGCGGAGACCACCGGCATCCTGCCTGCGACTGTGCGGCAGCGACGGCCGCACAGTGAGGTACATCGCGACGTAGGAGACGAGCCGCGCGGCCACCGCGAGCGGCAGCAGAAGGAGTCCGCCGAGGGTGGTGTGACCGCCCACGAATCCGGCGAGCTCGATCAGCAGTCGATGCAGGGCCTCGCCGCCGAGGTACCAGGCCATGAGCGCGACGCCGTGCCGCGCGAGGACGCGCCCGAAGGTGCGGAGGACCTGTGCCATGTGCCCCACCGTATCGGTCGCGCTGTCCGCGGCGCTCGTCAACCCCCTTCGCGACGGCGCATGCGCGCGAGCACTATGCAGGGACGAGGATGCCGGCGCCTGAGACCGCGCCGACAGCCGAGGTACGCCGAGAGACAGGACCCCGCCATGGCCGAGAACGTGCGCACCATGAAGTGCCGCCCGGAGGACGTGTTCCGCGTGCTGGCGAACGGATGGCTGTATCCCGCCTGGGTGGTCGGAGCGTCGCGGATGCGCGATGTCGACGCATCCTGGCCGCAGTCGGGCGCCGAGCTGCACCACTCGGTGGGCGTGTGGCCGGCGCTGCTCGACGACACCACCGTGGTCGAGGAGTGGTCTCCGCCGAACCGCATGGTCATCCGCGCCCGCGGTTGGCCGATCGGCGAGGCACGGGTCACGCTGCGGGTGCGCTCGTACGACGGCGGCTCGATGGTGCGGATCGACGAGGAGCCCGTGAAAGGGCCCGCGACGCTGCTGCCCGCCCTCGTGACGGCGCCTCTGCTCCGCCTGCGCAACGCCGAGACGCTGCACCGTCTCGCGTACCTCGCCGAGGGGCACGCCGACTGACCACGCGACGGCGCCCGCGCCCGAGACACCGCACCCATATATTGGTTACGAGCCGCGAGCTCCGCGGACGACGGAGGAGACGGTGATGACCCAGGACCCGATGCAGGCACCCGAGCGACACCAGTCCGGCTGGCGGCGCTTCTGGGAGAAGGGCGGCTGGTGGCGGGCGGTCGTGCTCGTCGTCGTCTACTTCGCGCTCTACAACGGCCTGTCGCTGCTTCTCACGCCGCTCGCCGAGCAGATCGACGATCCGCAGAGCGTCGCGGCCATCCTGGTCTTCTACGCCATCCCGGTCTTCATCGGATGCATCCTGCTCGTCGCCTTCGGCGCGTCGGTGGGGTGGCTGCCCGAGCTCTTCCGCCCGCAGCCGATCCGAGGTCGCGGGTGGATGTGGATCGCGATCGTCGTCGTGCTGCTGTTCAACGTGCTGCACCTGCTCTCGATCGACTACGGCGCGGCCGGCGCCGAGGTCGTCGCGACGTGGCTGCTCGCCGGCGTCTTCATCGGCTTCGCCGAAGAGGTCCTCACCCGCGGCTTCGTCGTGAACATGCTCCGCAAGTCGGGCAACCGCGAGATCGTCGTCGCCCTGGTCTCCGCCGCGCTGTTCTCGCTGCTGCACGCGGGCAACCTGCTGTCGGGCCAGTCGCTCCTCGCGACGGGGATCCAGCTGGTCTACACGTTCTTCTTCGGTATCTGCATGTATCTCGCGATGCGTGTCACCGGCACGATCATCGCTCCGATCCTGCTGCACGCGAGCACCGACCCGAGCATCTTCCTGCAGGCGACCTACCCTGCCGACGGCCCGATCGGCGCCTTCGCGGGGCTGGGCAACATCGCCGTGATCGTCTTCGGGCTCATCGCCCTGTTCTTCATCCGCGGCTCAGTAGTCCCAGTCGAGCGGACCGGCGTTGAGCGGTAGGTAACGGGCCTCGTCCGGGGCCCGCTCGGGCTGCACGGTCACCACGACGCGCGTGCCGGCGCAGACCAGCACGCTCACCAGGTCGTTCCCGGCGGTGAAGTCGACGAAAGCCGGCTCAGACTTCGCCGCGATCTCGATTCGATCCATCAGATCCACGAGGTCCTGTTCGGGCGCCAGCACGAACTGGTCGTCATCGAACGCGATCCGGGTCTGCTTCTTCATCTTCTCCCCCTTTGATCGGGAGACGTGAGTGCGCCTCTCACGGAGAACGCTACGAAGCGACGGCTCGGTCACGAAGGGCCTTGCGTGTTCGGAGGCATCGTGCTTCCGTCGGCGCACCCGCCGGAAGAGACCTCCCGGCGGGCGCGAGAGGTCAGCTCGCGTCGGCGCGCGCGACCTCGAGGGACGGGTAGTCCGTGTACCCCTCGGCGGTGCGGCCGTAGAACAGCGCAGGGCGCGGCTCGTTGAGCTCGGCATCCTGACGCCAGCGCTCGACCAGATCGGGGTTCGCGATCGCCGGGCGGCCGGCGGCCACCGCATCGGCCCAGCCCTCGGCCACGAGCGTCTCGGCCTCGTCGCGGCTGGTGGGCGCGGCGAAGCCGGAGTTGATGATCAGGGGTGCGCCGAGGGTGCGGCGGATGCGCTGCACGAGCTCGCTCGTCGGCGCGGCGTTCAGCACGTCGACGAAGGCGAGGTCGAGGGGCGCGAGACCTTCGGCGACGGCGAGGTATGTGGCGAGCGCGTCGGCGTCGTCCTCTTCGAGCACGCCCTGGATGTTGTGCTGCGGCGAGAGGCGGATGCCGGTGCGGTCGGCTCCCACGGCGGCGGCGACCGCCGTCGTGACCTCGATCGCGAAACGGGCGCGGTTCTCGGGCGATCCGCCGTAGCGGTCGTCGCGGACGTTCGACACCGGCGACAGGAACTCGTGCACGAGGTACCCGTTCGCGCCGTGCACCTCGACGCCGTCGATGCCCGCGGCGATCGCGTTGCGCGCGGCCTGCGCGAACTGCTCGACCACTCCGGGGATCTCGTCGAGCGTCAGGGCGTGCGCGACCGGCATGGCGGCCTTGCCCTCGGGCGTGTGGGTCTCGCCGGGCGCGGCGAGCGCGCTCGGGGCGACCACGCGCGGCTCACCGGAGATCGCCGGATGCGAGACCCGGCCGCCGTGCATCAGCTGCATGACGATCGTTCCGCCGGCCTCGTGCACGGTGTCGGCGATGAGGCGCCATCCCTCGATCTGCTCCGCCGTCACGATGCCCGGCTGCCCGGAGTACGACTTGCCCTCGGCCGCGGGCCACGTGCCCTCGGTGATGATGAGCCCGAGACCGGCGCGCTGCCGGTAGTACTCCACCATCGGCTCGGTGGGCACGCCCGCGTCATCGGCGCGGGTGCGGGTGAGCGGCGCCATGACGACGCGGTTGGACAGCGGGAGGGCGCCGAAGGCGGCAGGTTCGTAGAGAGTCACAGTGAGGGACAAGACCGGCGACCTGCGGGGTATTCCCCGGGGTCAGGATGCGGCGGTATCGCCGTCGGCCCCTCCGGGCGCAGCCGGCGCAGCGGCCGGCGTCGGCAGCTCGCCGCCCAGGTCCGACAGGAGTCGCGTGAAGTGATCGAGGTCCTCGGCCGACCAGCGGCGCAGGCGCTCTCCGAGGCGCGCCTCGTAGCGCGAGCGTGCGAGCGCGACGCGCTCCTGCGCGAGCTCGGTGGCGACGAGCACGCGGGCCCGCCGATCGTCGGGATCGCGGACGCTCTCGACGAGTCCCAGCTGCTCGAGCTGGCGCACATGACGGCTGACGGCGGACTTGTCGGTCTGCAGCCGTTCGATGATCGCCCCCGCCGAAGTCGCCTTGCCCGTGGCGATGGAGGTCAGCACCTGGTACCCGAGCGGCTGCAGGTCGGGATGCACGGTGATCGCCGCCTCACGCCAGCTCACGCGGATGCGGGCGAAGAGCCGGCCGAGCTCGTGCTCCACACGGGAGACGGCCTCATCGAGGTCGGCGCTGTCGGAGGCACTCATGCTCGCCAGCTTACGGCGAAGTCAGAATGCGTCGAATCGCTCATCCGGGCCGCCTTCGCGTGCGAGACGGCACCGGATGAGCGATTCGACGGAGACGGAGTGAGGATCAGATCTCCGACAGGAGGCGGAAGACCTTCGACGCGGCATGGACCTCGTCGGAGGTGAGCTCGGCGAGCACGGCCCGCAGACGCACACCGTGCTCCTGGCGCAGCTCGGCGAGCGCGACCTGCGCGGCCGGCGTCGCCGTGAGCACCCGCAGCCGGCCGTCGCGCTCGTCGGGCCGGGACTCGATGAGACCCAGCTCCTCGAGCATCCGCACCTGGCGGCTGATCACCGACTTGTCCATCTCGAACCGCTCGGCGAGCTCGTGCGCGTTGGCCGTGCCCGCCCGTTCGATGAAGGTCAGCAGCTTGTACCCGCCGACCTGCAGCTCCGGGGCGATGCGGGCCGCCGACTCCCTCCAGAGCGTCCGAGTCCTCGCGAAGATGAGGTTCAGATGCGCCTGGAGGTCGCCGATCGCGTCCTCGAGGTCCGGTGCCGTGACGGCCTCCGTGGTGGCCATGTCAGCCCCTCGACTCCCGGCCCTCGCGCTCGCCTTCGCGCTCCAGCACGGTCACCGATCCGGTCGCCGTGGCGGCACCCGGGGTGCGGATGGCTCCGGTCGAGAGGTTCGCGCCGACCTCGGCCCCGGCGACGTCGATCGCGGAGTCCTCGGCCTGGTCGCGCAGCTGCTCGGCGGCGTTCTTGGTCGACAGCGGCTTGTTCTTGATGAAGGCGATCGCGATGATCGAGATCACGGCGAGCGGGATCGCGATGATGAACGAGTCGGCGATGCCGTGGCCGTAGGCGCTCTCGACGATCGCGCGGATCGTGTCGGGCAGCTGCGTCACCTTCGGCACGTCGCCCGAGGCGAGGTGCGTGAGGGCGTCGACCTCGTCCGGCGTGGTCGGCGTGAAGCCCTTGAGCGCGTCGGTCATGTAGTTCGCGACGCTCGTCGACAGCATCGAGCCCATCACCGTGACGCCGATGGTGCCGGCGATCGTGCGGAAGAAGTTGACGTTCGACGAGGCTGCGCCGAGCTGCTGCGGGGCGGTGTCGTTCTGCACGATCAGGGTCAGGTTCTGCATCACCATGCCGAGGCCGGCACCGAGCACGAACATGTACACCGCCACCAGCGGGAACGGGGTGTCGTAGCGCAGCGTCGCCATCAGCGAGACGCCGACCGTGGTCAGCACGGAGCCCGTGAGCATCCAGCCCTTCCACTTGCCGAAGCGGCTGACGAGCTGGCCGATGATGATCGACGCACCCATCTGCCCGATGATCATCGGGATCGTCATGAGGCCGGACTCGGTCGGCGTGGCGCCGCGGGCGAGCTGGAAGTACTGCGCCAGGAAGACCGAGGTCGCGAACATCGAGACACCGATCGCGATGGACGCGATGACCGACAGCGTGAAGGTGCGGTTGCGGAACAGCGACATCGGGACGATGGGTTCCTTGACGAAGAACTCGACCGTGATGAACGCGGCGATCGCGACACCGGCGGTGACGGCGAGCATGATGCTCGTCGAGGAGTCCCAGTCGAACTGGCTGCCGCCCATCGACACCCAGATCAGCAGGGTGGAGACGCCGACGGCGAGGAGCACGATGCCGAAGTAGTCGATCGACACCTTGCTGTCACGCTGCGGCTTGGGCAGGTGCAGCGTGAACTGCAGCAGCACGAGGGCGAGGAGCGCGAACGGCACGCCGACGAAGAAGTTGGAGCGCCAGCCCCACACGTCGGTGAGCAGGCCGCCGAGCAGCGGGCCGCCGATGGTGCCGAGGGCCATGATGCCGCCGACGACGCCCATGTACTTGCCGCGCTCACGCGGCGAGATGATGAGGGCCACCGCGATCATGACGAGCGACATGAGCCCGCCGACGCCGATGCCCTGGATGACGCGGACCGCGATGAGCATGTTCGTGTCGGTGGAGAACCCGGCGATCACGGTGCCGGCCGTGAAGAGGATGAGCGAGATCTGGACGAGGATCTTGCGGTCGACGAGGTCGGCGAGCTTGCCCCAGATGGGAGTGGAGACGGCGGTGGCCAGCAGGCTGGCGGTGATGACCCAGGTGTACTGGGACTGCGTGCCGCCGAGGTCGGCGATGATGACCGGCATCGAGGTCGACACCACGGTGCCCGAGAGCACGGCGACGAACATGCCGACGACGAGACCGGAGATCGCGGTGAAGACCTCGCGCGGCGACCGGGTCGCCTCCGGCGCGGAGGAAGAGGGAATAGCTGTCACAGTGGTGAGACTCCTGTGTAGAAAGTTGATTGGTGTCAACTATATCGTGATCGTTGATTTAGTGCAACTGTCGTTGCGGGTCAACTATTCCCGGGTCGCGCACCGCACTCCGATGTCGGTGGCCCGTGCGACGATCTGCCCGTCGAGAGGAGCGCAGGATGCGGGGCGAAGCCACCGTGCTGCATGCGGATCTCGACGCGTTCTACGCCTCTGTCGAGCAGCGCGACGCGCCGGCGCTGCGCGGCAGGCCCGTGATCGTCGGCGGCGGGGTGGTGCTCGCGGCGAGCTACGAGGCGAAGGCCCGCGGCGTGCGCACGGCGATGGGCGGGCGCCAGGCGCTGCAGCTCTGCCCCGACGCCACGGTGGTGCCTCCCCGGATGGAGGCGTACAGCGCGGCCAGCAGAGACGTGTTCGCCATCTTCCGCGACACCACGCCGCTCGTCGAGGGTCTCTCGATCGACGAGGCCTTTCTCGAGGTCGGCGGGCTGCGCCGCATCGCCGGCACGCCCGAGACCGTCGCCGCTCGACTGCGCGAGCGGGTGCGCGCCGAGGTCGGGCTGGCGATCTCGGTCGGCGTCGCCCGCACGAAGTTCCTCGCCAAGGTCGCGAGCGCCGTCAGCAAGCCCGACGGCCTGCTCGTCGTCGACCCCGACCGGGAGGAGCAGTTCCTGCACCCCCTGCCCGTCGAGCGACTGTGGGGCGTGGGCGCGGTCACCGCCGAGAAGCTGCATCGCCTCGGCATCCACACGGTCGGCCAGCTCGCCGACCTCGAGGCGGCGACAGCCGAGCGCCTGCTGGGGTCGGCGACCGGCGGGCACCTGCACGCGCTCGCCCGGCTGCGGGATCCGCGACCCGTCGACACCACGCGACGACGCGGATCCATCGGCTCGCAGCGCGCCCTCGGCTCCCGCCCCCGATCCGCCGAGGAGCTCGACCTCATCCTCACCCAGATCGTCGATCGGCTCGCCCGCCGTCTGCGCGACGGCGAGCGCACCTGTCGCACGGTCGTGCTGCGGCTGCGCTTCGGCGACTTCACGAAGTCCACCCGGTCACGCACCGTCGGGGTCGCCACGGTGCGCACCGCGACGCTGCTCGCGGTGGCCCGAGCGCTGTTGACGGCTGCGCTGCCCGAAATCGAGTCGCGGGGCGTGACCCTCATCGGCGTCTCCCTCTCCCAGCTCGATCGCGCAGCGCATCTGCAGCCGGAGCTGCCGATCGACTGGGGTG
>Ga0308156_1002412_pt1 | contig 16784 bp, 14 predicted proteins | sample PhyAR2_FD_201041 | JGI IMG/M metagenome (GOLD analysis project Ga0308156, IMG submission 201041) | Phyllosphere microbial communities from UC Gill Tract Community Farm, Albany, California, United States - DLSL A.R2 | ecosystem: Host-associated > Plants > Phyllosphere > Unclassified | place: USA... | reverse complement strand
ATCCCTTCGTCAGTCTGCCCGTGCAGCGGTCGCTGCACGGCACGAGACGTACTGTGCCAGCCTTGCGGCAGGTCTTCGTGGACAACACTAGGGAATCTTCCGGCCCCGTGACGCCATTTCAGGGCTCCAGGTTCCTCTCAACGCTGAAATCGGTGAAGTTTCCGGCCATCGACGGGCCCCGTGGCGGTCCCGTCAGCCGAAATGCCTGAATGGTGCGACTCTCGTCGCAGGGCACCGCTCAGGGACACTGGTGGGATGCCAGTGATCTCCGAGCACACCCCACCCGCCGGCGACCCTGCGGCGGGTGCTGGCCCTGACGGCACCGGACGGTTGCTGCTGGACGAGGCAGGCGACGCCGTGCGCGCGGCCCTGGGGGCAGGTCGGGACGTGGTCGTCCTCGACGACACGACTGGGCACCTCGTCCTCGGTGCGTCGCAGGCGGCCGGGACTGGGGTCGGGGGTGGGGCTGCTGGGCCTGGGGCTACGGAGACCGGGGCTGAGGCCGCACCTGCCGCTGCACCCGGGACCGTCAGGTCCTACCAGGACTCCGTCTCGGCCGAGCAGGTCCTCCTCAAGATGCTCGGGCCCGTCCCCTCCTCGCACCACGTCGTCGTCCACCCGGGTCTCGACGCCTCGCTCCTGAGCACGGCCGGCGTCGTGCTGCTGCGGCTGCCGAAGAGCCTCGACGCCCTCGAGGAGACGGCCCAGGCGATCGCCCGCTGGGCACCCGACGACGTGGTCGTCTACGCCGGCGGGCCGGTCAAGCACATGACCCGGTCGATGAACGAGGTGCTCGGGCGGTCCTTCGGCGAGGTGCACGCGACGCTCGGGCGCTTCAAGGCCCGGGCGCTCGTCGCCCGTCGACCTCTCGACGCAGCCCGGACGGCGGCGCCGGTCTTCCCCCGCAGCGCGCACCTGGCCGAGCTCGACCTCACCGTCGTCGCGCACGGCGGGGTCTTCGCGGGTGCCCGTCTGGACATCGGGACGCGCGCCCTGCTCGCCGTGCTCGACGAGGCCCACCCCGAGGCACGCGACGCCGTCGACCTCGGGTGCGGGACCGGCGTGCTCGCCACGGTCCTCGCCCGCTCCAGGCCCGGGATCCGGGTCGTCGCCTCCGACCAGTCGGCAGCCGCCGTCGCGTCGACCCTCGCGACAGCCGCGGCGAACGGTGTCGGGGACCGCGTGAGCGGGCTGCGGGACGACGCGCTCTCGACGCTCCCAGACGGGTCGGCCGACCTCGTCGTCTGCAACCCGCCGTTCCACGCCGGGACGACGCTCGAGACGGACGCCGCACACCGCATGTTCGCGGCGGCCGCTCGCGTGCTGCGGCCCGGCGGCGAGCTGTGGACGGTCTACAACTCGCACCTGCGCCACAAGAGCGCGCTGGCCCGGACCGTCGGACCGACGACCATGGTGCGCCAGGACCCGAAGTTCACGGTGACGAGGTCGGTGCGGCAGGAGCTGTAGGCGCGGAGAACCAACCTCAGCGACCCCGGCCGAGCCCGGCGGCCCACGTGCCCGTGCGGCGTGCGGCGGCGCTGACCGCGGTCTCGAGCGGGCCCCTGCGGCCGAGGGTCGCGAGGACCACACCGACCAGGACAGCCCCGGCCGCGTGCACGGCGAAGATCCACGGTCCCAGGTACCACCAGGGGACCTCGGTGAAGCCTCCGGCGCGGACGACAGCCTCGATCATCAGGCCCGTCACCCCGACGCCGAGGACGTGGAGCGTGTAGACGGTCAGCGGCGCAGCCCCGGCGGCGCGCAGGGGCTCGACGAGCCGCAGCGCCCAGCCGGGCAGGGTTGCGGCGAGCAGCAGCATCGCCGAGACCACCACGAGCGCGACCCCGACGCCGCGCAGCACGTCGAGCGGCGCGCCCGTGTGCGGGGTCTGGAGGACGAGGGCCCACCAGCCCGTGTCGAGCGGGGCACCCCACCCCGACTCCCCCACGAGGAGGTCGACCTGCGGGCCCGTGAAGGACGGATAGGCGGCGAGGGCCGCCGCGCGGCCCGCGGACTCGTAGACGAGCGTGCTCAGCGTGAGGCTCCCGGCGACCAGCACGACGCCCCAGGCGAGCAGCCGGACCAGCAGCCGGCGGTCGGTCCCGGCCTCGCGGGCGGCGAGCAGCACCTTCGCGAGGGCCATGCCGACGAGCACGTAGACCAGCCACGTGACGACGGGGTACGTCCCGGTGAGGAGGACGGCGCGCAGCGCGACCAGAGGGTCGACGAGCTCGCCCCAGCCGAGACTCCCACCCTCGCCCTCGACGTCGAGGGCTGCCCGGACCGAGGCGTTGACGACGGGTCCGACGACGGCGAGCAGTGCGGCCCAGGCGAGCAACCAGCCCGGCCGCACCCGCAGGAACGGCGCGGCGCACACGAGCGTCACCCCGAAGTACACGAGGACCACGACGACGTTCGCCGGCCCGAGCGCGAGCGTCGCGCCCAGCAGCACGACGAGCACCCCGCGCGTGGCTGTCGTCCAGCGCGCGGCAGCGACCTCGCCGCGCGCGAGGGCCGACCTGGAGGCGAGCACCACGCTCACACCCCCGAGCACCGCGAAGATGGTCGACGCGTTCCCGTCGACCACCCGCGACACCCACGGCACGTGCCCCGGGTACCCAGAGGGTGGCATGAGGTGCGCGGCCATCATCCCGAGCACGGCGAGGAACCGCGCGAGGTCGACGCCGACGAGGCGGGTGGTGGAGGCAGAGGGGCCGGTCTGAGCGCCCGGGCCGACAGGAGCTCCACCACTCGAGCTCCCGGGCACGACGGGCACGGGCACCTGCTGCTCTGCTGGGGACAGGTCGTCGTGCATCAGACGTCCTCTGCTCTCGGCCGGTCGCGTACCCGGGGCTGTCACGGAGCCAGCTCCGCAGACACCAGGATGCGGCACGGGCAGCCCTGCGCACCCTCACGTCTCGGGCGTGTGACGAGCAGAACGTGCGGTGCGCCCTCACGCGGGATGCTCTCGGCGGCGTGCGGTGTTGGCGCAGAGAGGTGACCGTGAGGTCACCGCCCCAGAGCAGGGCCAGACCGACCACTGCCCGATCAGCACGACACAGCACCGCCGCGGCACCTCGCCGCGGCCGTCTCGAGAAGGAGCCGCACCATGACAGCCACCGGACTCACCACCATCGGGCTCGTCGGCTCGGGCCACATCGGCAGCCAGCTCGCCCGCCTCGCCGTCGCGCACGGCTACGACGTCGTCGTGAGCAACTCCCGCGGGCCGGAGACCCTCGCCGACCTCGTCGCCGAGCTCGGGCCGCGCGCCCGCGCCGCGACAGCAGCCGAGGCTGCGGAGGCAGGCGACCTCGTGGTCGTCACCGTCCCGCTCAAGGCCTACCGCGACGTCCCCGTCGAGCCCCTCGACGGCAAGGTCGTCATCGACACCAACAACTACTACTTCGAGCGCGACGGTCGTATCCCCGCCCTCGACGAGGGCACCACGACGGTCTCCGCGATGCTCCAGGCGCACCTGCCGGGGTCGAAGGTCGTCAAGGCCTTCAACAACATCACCGCGGCAGACCTCACCGACGACGCCTCGGACTCCGGGACCCCCGACAGGCGCGCGCTGCCGATCGCCGGTGACGACGACGCGGCCAAGACCCTCGTCAGCACGCTGCTCGACGAGCTCGGCTTCGATGCCGTCGACGCCGGGCCGCTCGCCGAGAGCTGGCGCTTCGAGCGCGACACCCCCGCCTACGGTGTGCGCATGACGGCCGCCGACGTGCCGGCACGCCTCGCCGAGGCGCAGCGCACGGCCTGACCTTGCCTAGTGCGGCGCGAGCCGCCCGCGCCTCCTCAGCGGGGCGCGGGCATCTCCGCGACGAGCGGCTCCGCAGACGCCTGCCAGAACTCCCTGTAGGCGCCCTCGGCCGTCAGGAGCTCGTCGTGCGTGCCCTGCTGGACCACCCGCCCGTCGGCGACCACCACGACGAGGTCCGCGGTGACGACCTGCTGGAGCCTGTGCGCCACGAAGATCACCGTCCGGTCCTGCCGCAGCGCCGTGACGGCCGCGTCGACGGCTGCGCGGTGCTGCAGCCCGACGTCGGCCGTCGCCTCGTCGAGGATCACCACGTCCGGGTCCGCGAGGATCGCCCGGGCGATCGCCAGCTGTTGGATGCGTCCTTCGTCGAGGGGCGCTGTCCCAGGTGGGGCGACGTCGGACACCGGAGCGCCACGCCCGTCCGCGTCGCTCGCCCCCGCGCTGTCGTCCGCGCGCTCGCTCTCGATCTCTGCGGCGACCGTCGGCACAGCCCAGGTCGCACCCGCCGCGACGAGCGCGGCGACGACCTCGTCGTCACCGGCCTCGGGGGCGGCCAGCCGGAGCGAGCCGGCGATGCTGCCGCGGAAGGCGTGGAGCTCTTGCGAGACGTAGTACGGGACCGTCGGGCTGTCGAAGACCACGGCCCCCGAGGTCGGCTCGTGGTGGCCCGCGACGACCCGTGCGATCGTGCTCTTGCCCGACCCCGAGGTGCCCACCAGGGCGACCGTCGTCCCCGGGTGCACGCGCAGGGTCACGCCGCTGATGCCGCGTCCGCTCGTCGGGTAGCGGAAGGTCACGTCGCGCAGCTCGACCCCTGTCGATCGGCGCTCGCCCCGGGGACGCTGGCGCGAGGCCTCGGCAGCTGCTGAGACCTGCCGGGCCGCGGGGACGCCTGCGGCCGCCTCGATCACGCCGACGAGGCGTGCCAGGCCGATCGACGCCCGCTGGATGTCGTCGAGACCGAAGATCAGCTGCCCGACAGGTCCGAACAACCTGTGGAACACGAGCGCCGCGGTGGTCACCATCCCCACGCTCACGGAGCCTGCCGAAGACAGCGCGAAGCCTGTCGCGAGGATCGCCACGAGACCGAGCGCCTCTCCCCCGTTGATCCACCGGAACAGCCTGTTCCGCAGCCGCACCCCCTCGACCTGCCCGCGGATCGAGTCCTCGGCACGGCACCGCACCCGGGCGAGCGCCTGGTCCTGCTCCCCGAGAGCCGTCACGGTCTCCATGCCCTCGACAGCCTCCAGGACTGCTTGGCTGCGGGCCGCCTCGCGGACCCTGACCTCGCCGAAGACGACCCTCGACCGCCGCAAGAACGCCCGCGCCCCGACCACGTAGCAGGGGGCGCACGACAGGCCCGCGAGCGCCAGCCACGGGTCGATCGCCGTGAGCGCGCCGACCGAGACCACCACGGCGAAGCCCGCCGACAGCAGGGTCGGGGCGACGTCTCCGCCCGCCTCGGCCACGGCGTCGACGTCGCCGGTGACCCTGGACAGCAGGTCGGAGGTCTCGCCGTCGTCGACCACCCCCACGGGCAGGCGCATGGCCGAGGCGAAGACGTCCTCGCGCAGGCTCGCGAGGACGTCCTGGACGAGGCCCGTCAGCACCCGCGCGCCCGCGAAGGCTGCCCCTGCGGCGCCGAGAGCGCCGAGCGCCGCGCCGGCCACCCAGCGCAGGAGCACCGGGAAGCCGGCACCGTCCGTGACGCCGTCGACGATCGCGCCGAGGCAGGCTGGGACCACGAGCCCGGCCGCCGACGCGAGGAGGAACAGCACCGCGACAGCTGCGGCCCGGCCGCGACGGAGCCGGACCGCGTCGAGCACCACGGCGCGGACCTGGGCGGGTGCGGCGACGGGGAGGGTCGTCGCGAGAGCCCGAGGTCCGGAGGGTGCGGTCTCGGTGGGCTGGGGGGCGGCGGGAAGGTCAGCCATGCTCGACGCTCGTCTCTCGGGTCAGCGGGGCGGGGGCCGGGTCACGGTCGGCGGCCAGGTCGCGGTCGGCGGCCGGGTCGCGGTGAGTGGTCGGCTCCGTGCTCGGCTCGAGGTCTACGACCCTGTCGCAGGCACCGAGGAGCACCGGAGAGGTGCTGACCACCACGAGGGTCCTACCCTGGCGGGCGAGAGCCTGGGCGACGCGTGCCTCGGTGACTGTGTCCACGGCAGAGGTCGGCTCGTCGAGGACCAGGACGTCCGCAGCGGTGTGGAGGGCTCGGGCCACACCGATCCGCTGGCGCTGACCGCCCGAGAGTCGCCTGCCGCCCTCGCCGACCTGGGCGTCCCAGCCTCCGGCTTCGAGGACGGTGTCGTGGAGGGCGGCGGCGTCGACGAGGTCGAGCTCGGGGAGCGCCCCGGCCTCGTGGCCGCTCACGGCCTCGCGGAGCGTGCCGCTCGGGATCGTGTGGCGGTGCGGGAAGGACACCACCCGTCGGCGGTAGTCGAGCGGGTCGAGGTCGAGCGCGTCGACCTGCGTGCCGTCGACGCGGATCGTCACGTCGCCGCGCGCGACCGGGGAGCGGAGACCGAGGACCCTGGAGAGCTCGCGGGCCGAGCCGCTGTCCGAGGGCCTGACACCGAGCATCTCGCCTCGGCGCAGACGCACTGTGCTGGTACTAGTGCTGGCGCTGGTGGCACCGGTGCCCGGACCGGTACCCGCACCCGTGCGGAACGTGAGCACCACGTCGTCGTCAGGACCGTCGACGACGTCAGCGAAGCCGTCGATGCCACGGCTGTCGGTGTCACGGCTGTCGACGTCAGGGCTGTCGACGCCTGCCACGCCCTGCACATCCGAGCGTCGGGTCGCTGACACCGCCGGGCCCGCGGCGTCGACCAGGTCTTCGGCGTCGACCAGCCGCGCGAGGCGGCGGGCCGAGGCGATCTTGTGGACCCAGCTCGCCGGGAAGGACCCGGCGTACGCCAGGTCGCCGCCGACCAGCTGCGCGAGCCCCAGGACCGTCACGAGCTCACCGACCGAGATCTGCCCGTCGGCGGCGAGCCACGCCGCCGCACCTGCGAGGACCGTGGTCGTCCCGGCGGCGATGGTGGCGCTCACGGCCTCGTACCCGGCGAGCGAGCGGCCGGCCGCCGTCGCGTCGACCCTGGAGGCACCGCTCGCGGCGACGTACCGGCGCACGGCCTCGTCGCGCGCCCCGATGCCCACGAGCACCCTGAACCCGCTCATGAAGTCCGCCGCGACGGCCCCGGCCTCGGTCGCGGCGCGCTGCTCGGCGTACCCGCGGCGCTCGATCGGTCGGGAGACCACCCGCATGACCACCAGCGTGAGAAGAGTCGACACCAGGACGACAGCCGTGGCGACGGGCGAGACGGCCAGCATGACCAGGCTCGCACCGACGATCGACGCGAGGGTCGCGCACTGCTGGGCGACCGACCAGGCCACGCCCGCCACACGGTAGGTGTCGGAGGTGACGTAGGTGAGGGTCTCCCCGGGGGTCAGCCTGTGGGCCGAGAGCCGTGGGCGCAGGATCCTGCTGAGCGCGAGGTGGCGCAGCGACTGCTCCCCGTACCCGTAGACGGAGACCATGAGCCGGGAGGCCCACTGATAGCTGACCGTGAGGACCAGGAACACCCCGACGAGCGCGCCGAGCCAGGTGGCGAGTGCGGCAGGGTCGCCCGGCAGGACGGCTCGGTCGACAGTCACCCCGATCATCACGGGGACGGCAGCCTCGGCCAGGGCGTGCACGACGAGCAGGGCTGTCGCCGCGGCGAGCGCACCGCCGCGCCCGTCGGCGACGAGGGCGAGGCCGAAGAGCCGTCGCGGGGTGGTCACGACGGGTGCCGGGCTCATGTGCGGTCCCTGTACTGCCGGGCGAGCAGCCAGGCGAGGTAGAGACCGCCGACGGAGACCGTGACCACGCCGACCTGGACGGACAGCAGCTGGGCTGTCGCGTCGGAGACCACCACGAGAGCGGCCCCGGTGAGCATGACCGAGGCGGTCGCCATAGGGGTGCTCGACCGGGTCAGGCGCTGGCAGATCTGCGGGGCGGCGAGCGCGATGAAGGAGATCGGCCCGGCCGCAGCGGTGACCAGGGCGACGAGCATGACCCCGACGATCATCGCCGCGAAGCGGGTCCGCCCCGGGGAGATCCCGAGGGCTGTCGCGGCGTCGTCGCCCATCTCGAGGACGGGCAGCGTGCGGTGCAGCGGCACGGCGGCGAGCACCGTCACGGCGAGCACCACGGCGGCGGGGACGAGCTGGTCGAAGCCGAGGGAGGCGAGGGACCCCGCCCCCCAGGTGGCCGCCATCATGGCCTGCTCGACGCTGACCGACACGAGGATCCACGACGTGAGGGAGCCGAGCCCCGCCGAGACGCCGATCCCGACGATGATGAGCCTGAACGAGGACAGCGTCCCCTTGGTCGCGAGGGCGTAGACGAGCAGCGCCGTGACGAGCCCACCGACGATCGCACCGGCAGCCTTGTAGCCGTAGGTGTTGTGCCCCAGGACGATCATCACGAGGGTCACGCCGAACTGGGCCCCGACACCGAAGCCGATGATGTCCGGCGAGCCGAGCGGGTTGCGGGTCAGCGACTGGAAGATCCCGCCGGAGAGCGCGAGAGCCGCGCCGCAGAGCACCGCGAAGAGCACCCGCGGGAGGCGCCACTCGACGACCACCTGCCGGGCGTCGGGGTCCGAGGCAGGGTCGAAGACGGCGCGCAGCACGGCACCGAGGCCGAGGTCGTAGGCACCGATGGTCATGGACGCGACCCCGACGACGAGGATCACGACGACCAGCACGGCGCAGACGACAAGGGTGCGGACCGGGACGAGGAGCCCGAGGCGCCGGGTGTCGAGTCGCAGCAGACGACGGCCGAAGTCGACGGTCGGTAGGTCGGTGGTCGGGAGGTCGGTGGTCGGGCTGGCGGACGGCTTGCGGCCGGCGGCCGTGTGATCAGCGGCCGCGCGATCAGCGGCCGCGCGATCAGCGGCCGTGCGCCCGACGGACTCGTGCGGTGCGCTCACAGCCCGCTCACCTGCTTGCGGCGCACGAGCGCGACGAGGACCGGCGCACCGAGGAGCCCGGTGACGATCCCGACGCGGAGCTCGCCGGTCGGCAGCACGACACGTCCGAGGACGTCGGCGAGCAGCAGGAAGGTCGGGCCGACGAGCATCGAGTAGAGGAGGACCCAGCGCTGGTCGGGGCCGGTGAACCAGCGCACGGTGTGCGGGATCATGATGCCGACGAAGGCGATCGGGCCGGCCGCCGCGACGCTGGTCCCCGCGAGGAGGGTCACCGCGACGATCACGACGACGCGGGTGGCGGCGACCCGGGTGCCGAGCGACTGGGCGAGGTCGTCGCCGAGGGCCAGGGCGTTGAGGGAGCGGGCCGACACGAGCGCGAGGACGAGTCCCGCGGCGATCAGCGGGAAGGCCCAGGCGAGCTGGTCGATCGTGTGGCCGCCGACCGAGCCGACGCTCCAGAACCTCATCACCTGCAGGGTCGAGCGGTCGTGCAGGACGAGCGCCGTGGTGAAGCCCGTGCACGTCGCGCCGAGGGCGACCCCCGCGAGCGTGAGCTTCATGGGTGTCGCGCCGGAGAGCCCGAAGGACCCGAGGACGTAGACGAGCACGGTGAGAGTGAGCGCCCCGAGCAGCGCGAAGGGCACGTAGGCGCCGGGCGTCGTGAGACCGAGGACCGCCACGGCGAAGGTCACCGCGAGCGAGGCGCCGGCGTCGACCCCGAGGATGCCCGGGTCGGCGAGAGGGTTGCGCGTGAAGGCCTGGATGAGCGCCCCGCAGACCGCGAGGGCCGCGCCCACGACGACCGCGAGCACGCTCCGGGGGACGCGCAGCTCGCGGACCATGAGGTGCAACGGGTCGGCGTCGTCGTAGGAGACGAGGGCGCGCACGACTGTCGTGGGGTCGATCGCGCGGGCACCGACGGCGAGCGACGTGATCACGGCGAGGACCAGCACCACGGCGGCGACGAGCAGCCCGACGCCGAGCACGGCGGTGCGACGCTGGACGTGGCTGCGGCGGGCTGCGGGGTCGAGGGCTGCGGGGTCGAGGGTCACGGGGTCGGGCGTCACCAGAACGGGCGCGGCGCCGGTCGACCCAGCGCCGGCCGTCGCGGTGCCCGTCAGGCCGGTCGAGACAGCGGCACCGCCGCCCGCCCCCGGCTGGGCCGGGGACGGGGACGGTGCGTGCAGACCAGGTGTCACGTGCCCGAGACTGTCGGCTCACCCTGCAGGGCGGCTGCGAGGTCGTCGACGTAGGTGGGCAGCACGTAGTCGAGCGAGAGGACCGTGGGGGCGCTGATCGCCGAGGCGTTCGCCTCGTCGGCGTAGATCACGTACGAGTCGGCCGCGATCGGCTCCCAGCGGGAGACGATCGGGTTCTCGACGGTGTACGTCCCCTCGGCGGCGCTGGCGCCCCAGGCCACGAAGAGGTCGGCCTGGACGTCGTAGAGGTTCTCGAGGCTCACGCCCGTGTACCAGTTGTCACCCTCGGCGGTCGAGAGGAAGTCGTCCATCGCGGAGGTCGAGGTGAAGCCGAGCGCCTCGGTGATGCGCACGCGGGGGTCGTACTCCAGGTAGACGCCGAGGTCGGTCCCGCCCTCGTTGAGGGTCAGGCCCCAGACGAAGCTCTTGCCGTCGAACTCGGGGTGCTCGTCGGCGAGGGCAGCGATGTCGCCCTCGGTCTCGGCGACGAGCTCTTCAGCCTTCTCGTCGGCCCACATCGCCTTGCCGACGGTGCGGGTCATGTCCTGCCAGGTGCTCGGGTCCCAGGCGCGCTCGATGTAGGGCACCGTGGGGGCGATCTCGGTCAGCCGCTCGTACTCGACATCGGTGATGCCCGAGTAGAGGCCGAGGATGAGGTCGGGCTCGAGGGCCTTGATGGCCTCGTAGTTCGGGCCGTCGTCCGTGTACGGGATGATCTCGGGTATCTCGCCGAACTCGGCGGTCACGAACTCTTCGAACCACGGCTGGAAGCCGCTCTCGCCAGCACCCCAGACCTTCTCGATCCCGACGGGGTTGACCCCGAGGGCCGCCACGATGTCCGGGGTCATCCAGCCGAGCGCGACGATCCGCTCGGGCTTCTCGGCGATGGTCGTCGACCCGTGGGCGTGCTCGACGACGACCCCGTCGGTCGTGGTGGCGGCCGAGGTCGCCGGTGCGTCGGACGACGCGGCGTCGGCACCGGCGGTACCGCAGCCCGCCAGGGTGACGGCGGCGGCGAGGGCCAGGGCGACGAGCCCAGACGCCCGTGGGGCGTGGCGCCCCTGGGTGGTCTTCGGGCGCGCGAGAGCGTGCAGCATGGTTCTCCTTGCAAAGAGTGGGAGGGTGGCGCGACGTCGAGAGGCGACATCACCGCCGTAGTTAGGTAACCCTTACCTAACAAGGACGATGCTAGAGCGTCCATCCGGCCCCGAGTGTCGCCGGGTCGACGATTCATGTCGCCCTTCCGACATTCCGTGTGCGACCGCGCCGGTTGAACGCCAGAGCTGTCGGGAGGATGCTTCGAGCACTCGAGACGAGACCTCCACTGAGCGCCCATCACACCAACGCCCAGCCACGATGTACCTTCGCTCGGCACGCACGGCACTCCGCAAGATGGGTCCCTTCGAGAACTCGGGCGATCACTGAAACCGAAACACGACTATTCCTCAGGAAATTTAGCGAGGAGGAAACTACTCCCGAAACCGATCCGGACACACCGCGCGCGACGCGGTCTTACATCGGCCCACCCTCCTCAAGAATGAAAGATCGGGCTCGAAGCGACCTCCGTTTCCACAGTCTCGCCCCTCCTGCATCGGACCTTCCGGGACCACGGAAGAACTTCACCCGGGGTGAATGATGGTCGCTCTCCAGCAGGAGACACGCCTAAGAAACGGCGCACTGCCGCGCGTGGGCAGATGTCGTCTAGCAACAGCTTCGACGCCACCCCTCAAGCAGGGGGCTAAAGTCTGACCTCGACCCATCAATCGTGGCGGGTCATGTCGACAAAGCAGGGGCTAATGATCACAATTTCTCCACTCACCATGCTACGAGCTCGGCGACACGCTGTGATGATCGCGGGCGCCGCGACGGGTGCTCTCTTGTTCGCCGGCCTCCCGGCCGCAGCCAACGAACGCCCAGAGGGCGCCATACAGTCGATTGCTGCCACCCATGAGACGGCACCCATATCTGGGCCGTCTGACGACGCAGCGGCGATCAGCCAGGCTGCGGAGCAGTTCAGCCCAGAAAACGCCCCTTCGACGGTGGCGCTCGCTGAGGCCGCAGCCGCGGAGACCGCACTCCCCCTCGAACTGGACTCCACGGGTGCCGCGACGACCCTCTCCACGTCGACGCTCACGGTTTCACCCGACGGAATCGTCACCACGACACTCGCTGGCGGAGAAACGCTGGGAATCGATCTGGGCGCCAGCTCTAGCGAGGTCGTCGACGGAGCACTCATCGCATCGGAGGTGGCCCCGTCCACTGACCTCGTCACACGTGCGACCGACTCGGGAGTGCAGGTGGTCGCCGTGCTCGCTGACGAGACTGCGCCGCGGGACATCGCCTTCCCGTTGGACCTTCCCGAGGGGGCGGAGCTCATCGAGCAGGTCGACGGGTCGATCTCGGTCTTCAGCCCTGTCGAGCACGAGGTCACGGTGGCTGGCGAAGACGAGCGGGTGACCGAGTCCGCTCTCGAGATCATCGGAGATGACTTCACGTCGCTGGAAGACCTAGATACCCTCACGGACGAGCAGATTGAACAGCTCGCCGCGATCCCCGATCAAGAGACGGAGACGATCACAGTCACCGAGGCAATTGCCTACATCGCCGCGCCGTGGGCGGTCGACGCAAATGGGTCACCTCTGCCGACCTACTACAGCGTGGATGGCAACACCGTCGTCCAGACCGTGGAGACCACAGCCGAGACCGCCTTCCCTGTAGTCGCAGACCCCAGCTGGGTGTGGTGGATCGAGAAGGGGGCCAAGTGTGTCGGCGGCGTCATCGCCCTCGGTGCCGCGGGCTACGCCAAGGTCTCGGTCGGAATCGCCAAGCTGGTCGTCAAGATGAAGCAGGCAAAAGCCACAACCGCCCTAGGCAAGGCATACACTGCCTGGAAGAAGCTCGGTTCATCCAACTCCGCGATCTTCAAAGAGCTGGTCAAGCAGAGCAAGGCACTCGGCAACATGGTGGTCAAGCATGGCAGGGCAGGCATCGGCAAGCACAAGGCTTCCAGCACCAAGGCTGCTGCTAGTGTCACGCTCCTGAAAGAAGGGGCTCGCGTAGTCGCGGGGGTCTTCGGCCTCGGCGCTTGTTACGAGATGATTACGGCCTAGAAGGGGCATGCAATGGATTCTTGGCCGTTGTCAGTGCAGTGGGCACTGCTCATCGTGGTGGGTGGAACCTTCATCGGATGCTCCTGGTGGCTGACGCTCGCACGAGCGCGACGCGCGGGTCCCGAGCCCGTGACGTGGGTCGGGAGAGCCCGGACATTCTTCGGTGCTCTGGGTTTTGCTGACTGGGCTCTGATCGCTCTCCTTGTGATCTTCTTCGTCTCGCTCACGATACGGACCATCGCGAGCGAATGACCCGACCTCGTCCCCGGTCTGCGGCGAGTCGGCGTGGCCTCGGACTTAACTATCGGGTTATTTCCGAGGTCACGTCCGCGCCCCAGCTCAGCGCCAGTACAGGTGGTGGGCCGGGTCTGCCTGCACGCGGGCGACGTGCTGGCGCGGGGTCAGGCCGAAGCGCTCCTTGAACGCCGCCGAGAAGGCGCTCGTCGTGGCGTAGCCGGACCTGTGCGCGGCGACCCCGACGGGGGTGCCGTCGACGATCAGCCGCGCCGCCTGGGTCAGTCGCACCCCGGTGCGCCACCGGGCGAAGCTCGTGCCGATGTCGCGCTGGAACACCCGCAGCACCGTCCGCTCGTGCAGGCCGTGCGCGTCGAAGAGCTCGCGGGCGCTGCGCGTGTCCCCGGGGTCGGCGAGCACCGCCTGGACGAGGACCGCCACACGGTCGTCCGTCGGGAGCGGGACCTCGCCCCACCCGTCGGCGGCGGTCTGCGAGGGCTGCTCGAGCATCTCGACGAGCACCGACTGGATCCGGACCCGCAGGCCGTCGTCCATGTCGTCGGACCCCAGGTGCAGCAGCATCTCCTGGACGGCGCGCGGGACCAGGACCCGGGTGATCTCGGTGACGGGCGCGGCCAGCACAGGGTCGGGCAGGTAGGTGTAGCACCCCGTCGAGCCGCGATCGTGGCGGGAGGTGTGCGGGGTGCGCGCGGGGACCCAGATGCCCTGGCCGGGGGCGAGGCGCCAGGCCGCGTCCTGCAGGTACACCCACACGGTCCCGCGGTAGCACCACGCGAGCATCGCCTCGGGGTGGCTGTGCGGCGAGGCGAGCGGGCGCGAGGCACCCTGGTCGGCGACCACGACGCCCGTGCTCATGAGGTACGGCGGCCTGACGGTCGACGGGTGCACGACCGCCGCGTCCCAGTCGGCCTGACGGTACGAGCTCACGTGCGTCGCCGACTGTCCTGGGGTGCCATCAGACCAACCTAGCGCCGGCGCACGCTCACCCGGAGCGCAGTCCGCAGGCGCCGAGCACAGCGCCGAGCGTGGCGCCGACGGTCCGCAGGGGCGGGGGTCGTCGGACGAGATCGGACCCGGTCAGAGCCGGCTGACGTCCACCTTCTCGACCGGAGCGCGAGCGGCACCGGCGCGCTTGATGAAGGTCGCCCACACGTGCTTGCGGCCACCCTCGACGTACCAGCCCGACGACGAGGCGAGGGCCGAGGTCAGGGCAAGTCCCAGCCCACCCTCGTCGGGCTGGTGGGCCAGCACCGGCGAGGTCCCGAGCACGTCGTCGGAGACGTCCACGAGGAACCTCGACGGAGACGCCTGCAGGCTCGCGCACACCGGTGGGCGCGCGTGGATCAGCGCGTTCGACGACAGCTCGCTGCAGACCAGGACCAGCCTGTCGAGGACCTCGGGCGCCTCGGCGTCCCAGTCCCCAGTCGCGATCGCGCGCTCGGCGATCTCGGAGCGCAGCCTGCTCACGTCCGACGGGGACTCGAGGGTCCACTCGTGGACGAGCTCGTAGTGCTGTGGCGGGCGGGCTGCTGGGACGAAGACCATCGGGCGCGACCTCCGGGACGCAGTTCGGCTGGGCCTCACGATAATCCCACGGTGTGGCGCCCAGCACACCTCGCCGCACCGGGCTCGGGACTCCGGGCTCCGGGCTCCGGGCTGGGTCACACCTCGGCCGAGCCCTCGGTCGTGCGGCGCCGTGTCGAGAGCACCTGGGCGAAGACCACCACGAAGAGGCCGGAGAGCGGCAGCACGAGGAGCCCGACGCGCAGCGAGCTCGCGTCGGCGACAGCCCCGACGACCGGCGGCGAGGCGAGGAACCCGAGACGGAGCAACCACGTGACGATGGTCAGCCCGGTGCCCGGCGCGAAGCCTGGCAGCCTGTCGGCGGCGTCCATCGCCGCGGGGATGAGCGTCGCGACCCCGAAGCCCGCCAGCCCGAAGCCGACGATCGTGCCGACCGTGGTCGGCCAGGCGAGCGCGGCGCCGGTCCCGACCAGGACGATCGCCCCGCCCGACCGGGCGACGGCACGCTGACCGAACCTGTCGACGAGCCCGTCGCCCAGCAGCCGACCGACGAACTGCATGCCCTGCAGCGCGATGAACCCGAGGCTCGCGACGAAGGCCGTCGACTCGAAGGTCCCCGAGAGGTAGATCGCGGCCCACGACGAGCCTGCGTCTTCGACGATGCCGCCCGACGCGGCGATGACCGTGAGGGCCAGCAGCGTGCCCCAGCGGAGCACGAAGGAGGGCGAGACACGTGAGGCGGTGCGGGGCTGCTGGTCGGTCGTGGGCTCGAGCGCACCGACGGCTGCGGCATCGGCGGCGACCTCGTCGTCAGGCTCGGGACCGGGCTCCGGGCCGCGCAGCAACCACCTGTAGGCCAGCAGCGCGGCGATGCCGAAGACCACCGAGGAGACGACCATGTGGGCCGTCGTCGACAGACCTGCCTCGGCGAGGGCTGCGCCCATGATGCCGCCGATCACGGCCCCCATGCTCCACACGGCGTGGAAGGAGTTGAGGATCGACCGGCCGTACAGGCGCTGGACCCTGAGCCCGTGGGAGTTCTGGGCGACGTCGGTGATCGCGTCCATCGCACCCGCGACGAAGAGCGCGGCGGCGAGCACGGCCCAGACCGACGCGGCACCGGCCCCCACGAACCCGACGGTCGCCACGAGGGTCGCCCCGACGGCGACGCGGGCCGAGCCGAACCGCCGGATGAGCGCACCTGCCGACAGCCCCGCGACCAGCGCTCCGAGCGGGAAGGCCGCGACGGCCGCACCGAAGCCGCCGTTGGAGAGGTCGAGTCCTGCTTTGATCTCGGGGTACCGCGGCAGCAGGTTGGCGAAGAGCGCACCGTTGGTGAAGAAGAGGACGGCGACGGCGACGCGTGCGCGTCGGGCCACCTGGGGCACGGGGGGACGGGGGGGGCGGGTCCCGTCGGCGGTGCGTGAGGTCACGAGGGCGAGCCTATCGAGGGAGAGCGCTTGAGGCGGGCGAGGTTCTGAGCGGCCACGTCCGGGGTGAAACCGAGCTCGGCGATGGCGCGCGTGACCTGGGCTCGCGTCCCCGGGTTCACGTGCGTCGAGGCGTTGATGACCCTCGACACCGTCTGGGCAGAGACCCCGGCGGCGGCTGCGACGTCGCGGATCGTCGCCTTCCGAGCCGTCTCGTCGGCCATCGTCGTCTCCTCGTCGTCGTGCGGCATGCCACCGTGAACGTTCACGGGACGACGCTAGCACTACCCTGGGGACGTGACCACACCCCGCACGCCGACCATCCTCGACGTCGCGCGCGAGGCCGGGGTGTCCCGCCAGACCGTCACCCGGGCGCTCAACGACATGGCCGACATCGCCCCGGCGACGCGGGAACGCGTCGTCGCTGCCGCGCAGCTCCTCGGCTACAGGCCGAACCGTGCCGCGCAGAGCCTCGTCAAGGGGTCGGGGACCACGATCGGGCTGCTCGTCGAGAGCCTGCG
>Ga0308156_1002397_pt1 | contig 16869 bp, 21 predicted proteins | sample PhyAR2_FD_201041 | JGI IMG/M metagenome (GOLD analysis project Ga0308156, IMG submission 201041) | Phyllosphere microbial communities from UC Gill Tract Community Farm, Albany, California, United States - DLSL A.R2 | ecosystem: Host-associated > Plants > Phyllosphere > Unclassified | place: USA... | reverse complement strand
ATGCGTGAGCTCGCCGTTATTGATGGCATTCTCAACGGTGTTAATGCCGAATGTCACTCATCAACGCTGGACATTGAGATCAGGACGCTTTATCAGCACCGGAAAAACTGCGCGAACAAACTCGGTGTCAGAAATCTCAAAGATTTACTCAGGCTTTGATCATCGGGGGGAAGTAACGTGCCCGTCATCAATATTCATAAAATCGACTGGTTCAGGATACTCACAGACATGAGCCGTTCCGGTTACTCGCTGCAGGACATCGCGAACGAACTGGACGTGGTTGCCTCAACGCTCATCGGGTGGAAGAAAGGGGCAAGCCCCCGTCACCATACCGGGGAAGCTCTCATTCAACTGTGGTGTCGGGTGACAGAGAAGGGCAGGCATGAGCTGCCCAAAGAAAAATTTGTTCAGAAATTCATTTTTCACTCGTCGGAACGTGCCAGCCGTCATTCAGAAAAATGAATCCGGACCGACTCATAGTCCCGGTAAGTTTTTACCGGCACAGAGACATGAAGATGAAGCTTGAAAACGTTGTTAAATATCATTGCCCGCGTTCCGCTACGCCCGTTATCCGCCTTTCATCACTGTCGCCTGAGGCCATGACCGGCAGCGATGTGATGACTGCTCTGGGTATGATGCAGAAACGTGCCCCCCTCGGTTATGCAGCCTTCTCTGGCAAAATGAACCTCAGTCGCTACGACAGTCACCGCGCCATACAATTGCTCGCGATGATTGGCCTGAAGGAGTCTGTGCGTTATCCGGCCCTGTTAAAACTGGATAAGGAAGAACGCATGGCCGTCATCTTTATCATCGCCACCTATGCATTTCTTGATTACTCACGCAGCCCGGATACTGAATTACCCTGTCATGCCTGCAGCTGCACCGGACTGCGTAAAGGAAAGCGCTGCAGCAAATGTGAAGGAAAAGGTATTGTTCGTGCAGCGTGTAAAGACTGTAAAGGCCGCGGGCAGTCAGTTAACCGGAGCAAAACCCGGTTTCAGGGTATACCGGTTTATCAGTCCTGTAAGCGGTGTGCCGGACGGGGCTTTGAGCGGCTCCCTTCGGCTGTCGTGTTCAGGGCCGTGTGTCAGGTGACTCAGGCTATCTCGCTGGATACGTGGAACAAAAGTGTAAAGCAACTGCCAGAGCTCCTGATTACAGAGCTGCACAAAGAAGAGGCATGGGCTGAGAAACAGCTTAGATACATCACCCAATAGCACGCTATTTACAGGTCTGTTATCTTATCGCTTGCTATTTACTTTTCCATTTTTTGTGTTAGATTAGCTCTAACGATGGGTTAATGACCCCCGAAAAAGTTTTATGAAGCCCTGCCATCTTTGTCAGGGCTTTTTTTTATGGCTGGATGTGCCGTCAGTTGATCTTTCCCATTTCCCCTCTCCGGCTTCACATCTCAATACACTGCGCGGCAGGACCTGATGAGCAAACTCACAACCGGTGTGGCTTATGGCGTATCCGCGGGCGAAGTTATCCATGGTGTCCTGACATTTTTCAGTCCGGAAGAGTGGAGTGCCGTGGGTGTTCTGGCCGGCATCAGTCTTGCGACCGTCACCTGCATCATTAACTGGTATTACCGGCGCAAGGCGACACTGGCAGAAATCAGGGCACTGCGCTGTACCTGCCAGGAAGAACCGCACTGAATCATGGTCATTTCTACCGCGCTGCGTAACAGACTTCTGGCTGTAGCCGGTGCGGGTGCCCTGACTCTGGCAATCACGCTGCTGGGCGGTCCGGATGGCGTTGAAGGGCGCCGCTACATTCCCTATCGGGATGTCGCCGGCGTACTCACGGTGTGTGATGGTCACACCGGCGCAGATATTGTCAGAAGCAAAACCTATAGCGATCAGGAATGCGACAGTCTGCTGCGCGCTGACCTGCAACCTGTTCAGGTAAAAGTTGATAGCCTGGTAAAGGTCCCCCTCAGTGAGTACCAGCGGGCTGCGCTATACAGCTTTGCATTTAACATTGGCATTCCCGCCTTCTCAGAATCGACGCTGCTCAAAAAGCTCAATGCCGGTGACCAGCCGGGAGCATGCGACGAGCTCCGCCGCTGGGTCTTTGCCGGCGGCAGGAAGTGGAAAGGGCTGATGAACCGCCGGGATATTGAGCGTGCACTTTGCCTGGCGGAGGGAAGTGATGACCTTAAAGTTTAAGCTGTACCTGATCCTTGTGCCGATGGCTTTGGTGACTGTTTCATCCGCTGCATCATTTGTCCTTTACTACCGAGCCAATGCGGTCGAGTACAAAACCCAACTGGATAAGGTAAGCAGTAGCCTCAGACTGGCGAACGCCAGCATCGCTGATATGCAGGTCCGTCAGCGCGATGTGGCTGTGCTCGATGCGAAATACACAAAGGAATTAGCCGATGCTCAGGCCGCTATCGATAAGCTGCAGCGTGATGTTGCTGATGGCCATAAGCGGTTGCTGCTGCACGCAAGCTGTCCCGCCATGCCACCCGGTAAAACCTCCGGCTCCCCCAGCATGGATAATGCAGCCAGCGCCCGACTTGATGACGCCGCTCAACGGGATTATTTCACCCTCAAAAACCGAATCGAAATCGCCATAAAACAGATAGCCGGACTGCAGCAGTACATCAGAGAGCAGTGCAAGTAAGGAAAAAATTATTAAAGTCACAAAGCCCTCTACCGATACCAATCTATGAAATTTTAATTACATGGAGAGGTAGTTATGCGAGGTCAGTGCCCTTATTGCAGTCGTGAATCAAAATTCAGAGAAGAATCATTTGGTGAGTTAACAAAGTCACTCTTCTCAGGTATTGGAGCGTTCATCACAAAATCAAAAGTTGGTATGGTCGCTACTGTGGCTGGAGAAATTGGCAGCGGAAAGTGGGAGAATTTCAGGTGTGTGTCTTGTGATCGCAAGGTGCATACCTGCGGTGGGTGCGGTTCAATTGAGCACTATCAAGATTTTGGCGCAGTATGTTCTAAATGTGGTTATCGATAAATCCTGCTTTGATCATCACAAGGCGCATTTGCGAGTGCGCCTGATGATGGAATATCATTTGCAGCCTAATTCCTTTAATGTTTTGACAACTACAGGAAATGCAGGGAATTTCCATGGATCAACGAAATCCGGATGGAGTGTTGTTCCTACAAGGTTTCCTTTATTGTCGTATAGCGGGTCGGAATGCATTGTTTCGTAATCGTGATTTTGTTTATCTATAACTTTTAAAATTTTGCGCAATGACAATGATGGGCATGTGCTAGCCTCATTTTTGGATGTCGCTTGTGCGGCTGCCCTAATGAAGCCAGAACAGAATGCCCAGTCAGCTCTGCTTTGCTTTGACTCAACGGATTCAGCTCCATTTGAACATGCCCGGTAGAGCTCGCTTGTGTCCGGGTATGACATGTGGTCTGAAGCACTTAGTGGTGCAATGATAGGTAAATCGAGAGCACTATCATCTGCTTGAGAATGGTAACTAATGAGGAGCAGCAGGCTTAGGTAAATTTTCTTCATTTCTCAGATACATTCGGTTTTTGTTGTCATTATTATGTCAATTTTAGAGACAGATAAAAATCCGAAAAGAGAACGATAGTCACCCTGTTGAACGTTGCTGGAGTCGCGTTAAGGCTTAATGCATCAAGACATTAAATCAAGGCTGCTCCATCACAGTTAGGGTGTTCACATTTGGCTAGTTTGCCGTTGCGAACGTTGTTCGCTTTTGAAGAAAGAAATAGAAATGCGTATAGAAAATGATCTGGAAGCAATCAAGCAAAGCTTACACCGAATTGCTTACGGTGGGCCTTCTATTGGGAATCTTTGGGTTATAATTGTCGAAGTTATTGTGTTTAATCTGCTCCTTGGTTACAGACGATGTGTTTAAGAGAAAGAAAAAGTCTCAGCGCAAAGTGTAAAACATATCTTTAATTTTTATCCAGGGCTCGCTTTGGCGAGCTTTTTTATTGGATTGAATATGACAAAGCTCACCGACAAACAAGAGCTGTTTGCTCGTGAGTTCATCAAAGACCTCAACGCCACACAGGCGGTTATTCGGGCAGGGTTCAGCAAAAAGTCAGCCCGTAACCAGGCTTGCCGCCTGATGACAAATGATGACATTTTGAACCGTATTGCTGAGCTGAAAGCTGAGCGTAACGATCGCGTTCGGGTGGATGCCGATTATGTTCTGCTCCGCCTTGTCGAGATTGACCTGATGGACGTTCTCGACATCATGACAGATGACATGAGCATTAAACCCGTGTCGCAATGGCCCGCATCGTGGCGCCGATACCTGAGTGGATTCGATCTGGCCGAGATGTTTGAAGGTCGGAGCGAAGAGCGCAAAATGGTCGGCATCCTGAAAAAGATCAAATGGCCGGACAAGGTCAAAAACCTTGAGCTGCTCGGTAAACACATTGCAGTGCAGGCGTTCCGCGAGCAGGCCACAACATCTCTGACAGGCAAAGATGGTGGCCCACTTGAGGTTGCGCTGCTTTCACGCGAGGAATACCGGCAGGCGCGCCGGGAAATGCTGGAGAATGACGACTGCTGACTTCAGGACCGCTGCACGCCGTATAGAGTGTGAAGAGGACGGGCTCTACTTTGCCCGCTACTTCTTTAAGCAGCGCACCGGCAGCAGAATGATCGTCGCGCCACATCATCAGGTGATCCAGCAGGCTCTGGACAGGGTGATTTATGGCGATATCCGGCGACTCATCATCAACGTCCCGCCGGGATACACCAAAACTGAGCTGGCTACCATCAACTTGATGGGCCGCGGGCTGGCGCTGAACCGCCGCGCCCGATTCATGCACCTGTCTTATTCCCACAATCTGGCGTTACTGAACTCCTCGACCACGCGCAGCATTGTTAAGTCTGCGGCCTTTCAGGCGATGTGGCCCATGACGCTGCGCGATGATGCAGACAGTAAAGGCATGTGGTGGACCGAATACGGCGGTGGGGTATATGCCTCGTCTGCTGCGGGACAGGTTACCGGCTTTCGTGCCGGACATATGGAGCCGGGTTGGCAGGGGAGTCTTATAATTGACGACCCGGTAAAGCCCGACGATGCCTACAGCGAAACGGTGCGTAACGGGGTAAACACCCGCTTCAACGAAACCATCCGTTCCCGCCTGGCGATCGAGACCACTCCTGTTGTGATCATAATGCAGCGTATCCATTACCATGACCTCAGCGGTTATCTGCTGCGGGGCGGTAGTGGCGAGAAGTGGCATCACCTGAATCTGCCTGTACTGATTGACCGCAGCCAGTCTTACGCGTTGCAGTATGCTGAAAACTCACACGCGATACCTATTGAACACGGGTTGCCAGATGGCTGGCTCTGGCCGTTCAAGCATAATGAATCGCATCGGGTGCAGCTGTTTTCACACCGGCGCACCGCTGAAGCGCAGTACATGCAGCGTCCGCGCCGTTTCAATGCTGAAGGCGCGCTCTGGACAGAGGCAATGGTGTCCGAAGCGCGAGCGCTGAATATTGCCCTTCAGCCATCGCGCATCGTTGTAGCCATCGATCCGCAGGCCACCAACAGCGAAGAGAGTGACGAAACCGGAATAATTGTGGCCAGTTCATACGGACGCGGTAACGATCGTCTCTTCTCCGCTGACGCGGATTACTCTGGTAAATACTCACCGAATGGCTGGGCAAAGCGGGCCATCCGGGCCGGTGAAGAACACCACGCTGAAGCCATCGTTATTGAAACCAACCAGGGCGGAGATATGGCAGAAGACACGCTGCGCAATGCGGGATTCCGTGGGCGCATCATTCGTGTTCATGCCAGCAGGGGCAAGTTTGCCCGGGCAGAACCCATCTCAGCGCTCTACGAGCAGGGGCGGGTGGCGCACCGTGGCAACCTCTATCAGCTGGAGAATGAGCTGCTGGAATACGCGCCCGCTACGGCCAAAAAATCTCCGGATCGCCTCGACGCGCTGGTCTGGGCCATCACTGAACTGTTCCAGCCGAAAGGCACCACTGTCCGTCCATTTTCTGCCTGACAGAACATTATCATGAGCAACGACGTCCGGAAGCGATCGCCCAAAATTGAGTCAATGGCCGGCTGCTGGCCGATGATTACCGCACTGCTGGGCGGTACGGCGGCCATGCGCCTTGCGGGAAAGGCCTGGTTGCCCAAATGGCCCAACGAAGAGGATGCGTTCTATCAGAACCGGCTGGCAGTGGCCACGCTGTTTCCGGCGTTCTCCCGTACGGTCGAAGTCCTGAGCGGTAAGCCGTTCTCCCGGCCGGTGACGTGGGATGAGAAAGTCGTGCCTGCCCGGATAAGCGAGATGCTGACGGATGTGGACCTGCAGGGCACTAATCTCCATTCCTTTCTGGCTGATATCTTTGAAGAGGCGATGGCATACGGTCTCTGCGGTATTCTGGTTGAACACCCGCGAGCCGATAAGCCGCTTTCCCTGGCCGAAGAACGGAAACGGGGGCTGCGGCCATACTTCGTCAAGGTGACCGCGAACAGCCTGCTGGACTACGATTCAGAACGCGTTAACGGTCATGAGACGTTCACTATGCTGCGCTTTGTCGAAGTGGTGAGTGAACGTGATCCGGAGAATGAATTCACTGTACGAGAAATTGAGCAGGTCAGGGTGCTGAATCCGGGCCGATGGCGCATCTATCGCGAGAAACCTGATACCACATCCGGCGCGCTTGAGTGGCAGCTGCACGACGAAGGCACCACCAGCCTGAATAGAATTACTTTTGTCCCGGTTTATGGCGACAGGCGCGGCTTCATGAACGGCAGACCACCGCTTGCGGAGCTGGCCTGGCTTAACGTAGAGCACTGGCAGTCACGCAGCGACCAGCAGACCATTCTGCATGTTGCCCGCGTGCCGGTACTGTTCGGTAAAAAACTGGGTGACGGGCCCATCTCGGTGGGAGCTGCGTCGGCCATCATGTCGGAAGAAGATGAGGCGGATTTGCGCTATGTCGAGCACAGCGGTAAAGCCATCGAGGCCGGGCGCACTGACATTATCGACCTTGAGGAGAAGATGCGGCAGATAGGCGCCGAGCTGCTGGTGATCAAACCCGGCCATCGTACCGTCGTGCAGACGCTGGCAGATAATGAGGCGGGGACCAGCGCCCTGCAGCGCATGGTGTGTGATCTCACCGATGCAGCCCGGCTGGCGATGCAGTATCTGGCGGAATGGACCGGTGAGAAAGACGGTGGTCACGTCACCATATTCAGTGACTTTGGTGCCACCACGCTTGCCGAAGCATCGGCAGACTTCCTTGTGAGCATGTATCGGACGCGTGCGCTTTCAGACGAGACGCTCTTCAACGAAATCCAGCGCCGGGGCCTGATTAACAGTGAACTCCGCTGGGCAGACGAGCAGGGGCGTATCCGCGCCATGCCGCCACCCTCGTCAGATAAACCGGTAATAACCGCTCCGGTTTAACCCCTCCAGACTCATGCATTTGCATGGGCCTTTTTGTTGCCGGCCGCTGTGGATGCAGCACGGCGCCACGAGCCGGATGGCTCCTGTCTGGTTGGATAACCTTAATGAAACTTAAACTTGATGAGAATGGCCATGTTGTCGTGAACGATGGCAAGCCTGTGTACGTGCAGGATGACGGAAAAGAGGTGGTGTTTGATGCGCCCGGTACGCTGCAGACCATTTCCCGTCTGAACGGTGAGGCGAAGTCACATCGTGAGCGCGCGGAGAGTGTGGAAACACAGCTTAAGAACTTTGAGGGGATTGAGGATCCGGCTGCTGCGCTGGCAGCACTGGAAACCGTAAAAAACCTTGAAGACAAAACGCTGGTGGATGCCGGTGAAGTCGAAAAGGTCCGCACCGAAGCCGTCCGGGCACTGGAAGAGAAGTACGCGCCGATCGTTAAAGAGCGCGACGATCTGAGCCAGAAACTCACGGCGGAGAAAATTGGCGGTAGTTTCGCCCGGTCGAAATTTATCGCCGAGAAGATGAGTATTCCGGCTGACCTGGTGGAAGCCCGCTTCGGCAGCAATTTTCAGGTAGTGGATGATGCCATCACGGCATTTGACCGTGAAGGAAACAAAATCTTCAGTGCGATCAAACCCGGCGAAGCAGCCGGCTTTGATGAAGCGCTGAGTATCCTCGTTGAACACTACCCGTATAAAGATCAGATCCTCAAAGGCACCGGTGCATCAGGCGGCGGTTCCGGCGGCGGCAATGGTCACACCAACCCCAACATGCTCACCCGTGAACAGTTTGAATCCCTCAGCCCTCAGGAGCAGAGTGCGAGAGCGTGCGCGGGTGTGCAGATTACCGATTAACAGGACATCCCTGAATGGCTAATACCCTTACCCAACTCATTCCCGACCTCTATCAGTCGCTGGACATTGTATCCCGTGAGCTCTGCGGATTTATCCCATCCATTACACTCGACGCAACCGCAGAGCGCGCGGCAATCAATCAGCCGATCCGTATTCCTGTGACTCCTGCCTCAGAAGCTGAAGATGTGAAACCTGGCCAGCTGCCACCGGATGACGGTGACCAGGACATTGGCAACGTGCCGCTGGCCATCACAAAATCCCGCATGGTGCCGTTCCGCTGGGAAGGTGAGCAGCAGAAAGGGATTAAATCAGGTCCTGGTTATCACGGTATCCGACGCGACCAGGTCACCCAGGCAATGCGCACGCTGGTCAATGAAATTGAAGAGGATCTGGGCCAGCTCTTCTGTCGTGCGTCTCGCGCAGCGGGGGAAGCGGGTAAGACACCATTCAAAGATACCCTGACTGACACGGCACAGGTGCGTAAAATCCTCACCGACAACGGTGCGCCACTCAGCGATCTGCAGTGCGTCATTGATACCACTGCGGGTGCGGCATTACGCACCATGGCGCAGCTGACCAAAGCCAATGAGGCGGGTACCACTGCGCTCCGTTCGCAGGGGACTCTGCTGGAACTGCACGGCTTTACCCTGCGTGAATCGGCGGGTGTGGCAGAAAACACGGGTGCAAAAGCAGAAAAACTGTCTGTCGGTGACGACCTTGAGGCTGGATCCGTGATCATCCCTGTGGCAGCTACAAGCCCCAATACAAAACCTGATATCCCTGATTCTGTCAGTCCGGGGAGTGTTGTGCTGCTGGGTAAACATAAATATGTAGTAGCTTACGTAACACCAGGGGAAGCCATCATTATTAATGAGCCGGGATTGCTGGAGGATGTGAAAGCTACAACCAAATTCGACGTTGTCAGTGAATTTGTTGCCAATTTTGCCTTCAGCCGCTCAGCCATCATTCTGGCTACCCGGGCACCTGCATTACCTGAAGAAGGTGATATGGCGGATGACCGCATCATGATCACCGACCCGCGCACCAACATGTCGTTCGAAGTCTCCATGTACAAACAGTACCGCCGTGTGCGCTATGAAATCGCCGCGGCATGGGGCTGTCAGAACATCAAGCCGGAGCATACGGCAATTTTAATGGGGTGAGTAAATAATAAATACCTCCAGAATTGGTTGTTGGTTAAAATAAAGTCTCTTAAACGGGAGGCTCTATGCTTGAAAAGTACAGTTTGCACCCCGTGTGATATCAAATCATGCCATGCTGGAAATCGGTTTGGTCACCTGCAGGTTCTTGCTGTTGGTGTAAAAGGTAGCTATCGGTATTACGCAATCTTAAGTGTGATTGCGGAGCGGAAAAAGCTATTCGTGTTGATGGGTTAAGGTCTGGAGTCGTGCTTTCTTGTGGTTGCCTGCAAAAAGAGCTAAGCACTAAACATGGAATGTACACTTCTCCACACTATTCCAGATGGAGGGGCATGCTTGACCGCTGCGAAAACCCAGCCTCACCTTCCTTCCCGAACTATGTCGGGAGAGGGATTAAGGTCTGCGAAAGATGGCATGACTTAGCTAATTTTATTAGCGACCTGCCAGATGGGTTTGAGCCTGGTATGGAGATTGACCGCATCGACAACGATGGGGATTACTGCCCCGAAAATATCAGGTGGTCAACCAGAAAAGCCAACACATGCAACAGACGCAGCACAAGGCTTATCACCCACAACGGCATCACCAGAACATCATCAGAGTGGTCGCTGCTGCTTGGCCGGTTGAAAAAGTGATGAGTAAAAAATAAGGGCTTCGGCTCTTTTTTATTTTCGGAGATAAAAATGGCAGGACTTACCCGGGAACTGCGCGCTGAGCGTGAAGCGCAGACACAGGCTGACAATGACAGCATTCAGTGCGTCATGATGGTTCGTGATGAAGCTACGTACCTGGCACCACACACTGCTCAGGTTAACTCTGATGAAGTGCAGAATTACTACTCCGGCGGCTGGGTAGTGGGTAAAAGCTAACAGGCGATGAACGATGCTGACTCCTCAACAGCTTGCCGACGCACGTCGCTACATGGGCTATCCCATGCTGGGTGACACATCGCCCGACGATCGCAGTGATGCGGCTTACGCGCAGGTCACTTCTGGCCGGTACCAGACGCTGGCGCACCGGTTGACTTCGCTGCGGGCTGAGGAGGAAGCCATTGTGGTGAACTATCTGGCGACACTGGCCAGTCTGGAATGTGGGATTACCCGTGCGGCAGACAATCTGGATACGGATAAGGCTGCTGTCTGGCAGCGAAACCGGTCAGAAGTGCCAGACCGCACGCATCTCTACAATCAGTGGCGACGTCAGCTGTGCGGACTGCTCGGTATTCCACCGGGACCGTCGCTGGGCAATGGCACTACACCCGTTACCCGGTGCTGACATGGACGCGTATCAACTGGCCGCGAAGGTGAACCAGGGTAACGGTAAGGCGGCGAAACGTCTGGGTAGTATGGCCCGTCATTACCGTGCGACGTCACCATTCAGCCCTTTAAACGGAGAACCGCTGCAACAGTTCACTGCGTCATTCATCACCGATTATGGCTACATGCTGGCGGCGCGCTTTGGTCTGGCCACCCGCATTGGGATCTTTGATGCGGCGGGATTTGAAGTGGGCGATATTCTGGTCTCAGCAGAAGGTACATTTTACGTGGCAGCGCTGCCGCTGTTACAACCCATCCTGTGTGTCAGATCTGAGCGGCTCGTCAGTATCAGCCGTGCCTGTCAGGCGGGTTCCGGTGCCGGGCTTAAGGAGTACGGTGGCACCACCGTCGCGAATGAAACGCTCATCATGTCCGGCTGGCCAGCCAGTATTATTCTGAACCGGGGCGGTGAGCACAGCCCGCTGAAGTTACCGGGTGAAGTGCGCAGCGCGTGGCATAACATCCTGATTCCAGCGTACAGGAAGCTCCCTGTGCATACGGGGGACTTTGTGACGGATGATACGGGTCATCGTTATGTCATCAGCGGCACCGAACTGACAGCCATGGGCTGGCGGTTCACTGCTTTACAGGTGACGGTATAACATGGCCAGCGTTGATGATGTCTCACATTTCCTGGCCAGACGGGTCGCTGATGTAGTGTATCCTAGCGGCAGTCAGTTAACAACGAAATCGGCGTGGCGATGGTCACCGATGCTACGCGTAAGCTGCTGGCGGCGGCGGACAGTGATTCAAGCTATCTGGTGGCGAATGAGCTTATCAAGCGCCGCCAGGATCTGGATTTCGTAAAAAGCGTGATTAACGATGAATCCCGTATCGATGAGATCCTTGAGAAGATTGAAATCAAAATCCAGGAACTGGGTGACCAGGTGGCTTACGAAGCGAAGAAGTTTGCCAAAAACCCGAACCGGGTTTATCTGGTCGGTGGCGGCGCGCATCTGATTGAAGGCGCGGTCCGCGAGGCTTACGCGACCCTCGGGGAACGCGTGATCACTATTGAAAATCCGCAAGGCGCCCTGTCTCGCGAAATCTGCCTTTATCATTCCGACACCGGTGCCCGGGACATTGAAGAACCCCTGATGGCCGAGGTTGGCGAGGATGCATAAGGGGCAGATCCGGCGGGTTAATCTCTCCCTTCACCTGACGCCGGAGCAGTCGCACGCGGATTTGCGTGCGATGCAGCAGCTACAGCAGTGGCACCAGTCGGTGGGGCAGTCGGACAACGTGGATGATTCAAATATGACCATCCGCGCTTTTCACCGCGATGTTTACCTGGCGGGACTCCAGCTGTTTCTGATGGACCCTGCGCGATGCCATCATGTGGCTGAGTCGCTGGGACGTGACAATCTCAGCTTTGAAACACTGCTGGAGGAGCTTCAGCCCCAGCAGCAGATGCAGCCTCAGGCTGATGAATCGTCAGTGCAGCTGGCGGAGTTACAGAAAATTCGTGAAGAGATCGCCGCGCTCAGGCCGCTGATGGAACAGCAAAAACTCGCCCTGCAACAGTTACGTTTGACCGCGAAAAGCAGCAGCCCGGCAGCAGCTGAACGCGATAATGTGGAAGTGAGTAAGGTCGATGCACCGCTAGAAAAAATGCAAAAAATCCGACAAAAAGGGATCTTCTGAGGTTATTCCGCAGGCCGGGCGAGGTGCCGCCCGGCTGCCCGGCTTAAAGACGCCGCGCAACGGGATAATTACACCAGGCCGCCAGAGGGCAGTTTTTTGCTTGTGGCGAGACGTCAGCTATCTGTAACTTATCGCGTTACTCACTCCCTGCCTTGAGCAAAGCTGTCGCAGCAGCAGCAGATGATGATGCGGCAAATGCGTTGCATCCTGATTGAAGCCTGACAGTGGCGTTCGACATCATGTCGCTGGAGCACCAGAACGGGCGCGTGCCGATGGATCGGTTTGAACGTTTAATCAGCCAGCAGCTATCTGAAGCACGTCATTTTGCTAACACATCACTTCAGCTTTTCCGTCCATTCGGTACAAAAATCCAGATACGCTCGCACCAGGGTTGACGGATGTTTATGGCGGGCATAGACCAGGTGCAGCGGGAGGCTTTGCGTGGCTATCCCGGGTAATAGCTGTATCAGTTCACCGCTTTCCAGCCAGGGCCGGACAGATATATTCAGCAGCTTTGCGATACCCATTCCCTGCAGAGCATAATGAAGTAATCCCTGCACGTTATTAGTGGTAAAGAAGGGCGCGTATTTTACTTTTTCCGCTTCCGCGTTCCATTCAAAAAAACCACGATTCAGCGTTTCCCAGGCAACAATCGGTAGCCGGGCCATTTCAGCCAGCGTCTTTGGGGTGCCGTGACGTGCCAAAAATGCAGGGCTGGCCACAAACACCGTTTCCATATTCATGACGGGCTTAGCGATCACGTCATCGGTTTTTAACTCGCCCATTCTCAGCGCCACATCGATACCATCTTCGAACAAATCGACCACCCTTTCGCTGGAATGACAAAACAGGGTGATATCAGGATAACGTTGCTGAAATGCGATCAGTAAATCCCACCATAGTGAGAACTCAGGCGGGACAGAGAGGCGCAATTTGCCCTGTAGCGTGTGGGCTGAGGTAACAGATTTTTGCGCCTCCTCCAGCAGCTCGACGCCCAGCCGCGCCTGCTCAAAAAATTGCTGCCCGCGGTGCGTGGGTTTAACGCCCTGGCGTGAGCGATCCAGTAGCTGGACATGCAGGGCCTGCTCAAGCTCATTAATTTTCCGGCTTAGGGTAGAGATCGGTACGCCCATTCGCTCACTGGCGGCAGAAAAACTGCCGGCATTCACTACGGCGATGAACAATTTCGTTGCGTTAAAATCCATTATTCTTTCCATATATGGGCATCAGGTTTCTATTTTTGGCGATTCCATTCCATTATGTAAAGCGTAACATTTTGCCTGTGTAATTTTCTGCAGGAGCAAAAATGAATAACCGCGTCACGAAAATCCTGAATATTCGCTATCCACTCATTCAGGCACCGTTGTATTTCCTGACCAATGCGGAACTGGTCGCTGCCGTTTCAAATGCTGGCGGGCTGGGTACGCTGGGCCCACACGCCGGCCAGGAAAGCCTGCCGGGATCGCGTTATGTGGCACTGGACCGCATGCGGGAGGAGATCAGAAAAGTTAAAAAGCTGACCAGCAAACCTTTTGCCGCCACCGTGCTCAACGGCCCGGATATGGGTTTCTGGCGGCCCACCGCAGAAATGCTGGTTGAAGAAGGCGTGGAAGTGGTGCTGATCAACGAGCTGCTGGAAGCTGAAATTTTTGATTTCTTAAAAAGCCACGGCATTAAAATCCTTTATCGCGCCCTGACGCCGACCGTCGCTAATTCAAAAGAAGCCGAACGATTAGGGGCCGACATCATCATCGCCACCGGCTTTGACGAAGGGGGAACCGTGCCGACCCGGGTGATCGGGACCTTCAGCATCGTTCCAATGATTGCGGATAGCGTAAAAGTCCCGGTCATCGCGGCCGGTGGTATTGGCGATGTCCGCGGCGTGCGTGCCGCACTGGCTCTGGGGGCGGAAGGTGTTTATGCGGGCAGCCTGTTTTTAACGGCGGTCGAGAACCCCGCCGCTGAGAAGGTCAAACGACTGATCGTCGACTCCACGGCGGAAGATTTGCTGCTGTTCCGCACGCTGCCGGCTTATTACCGTACCTTACCTACCGATCTGACTCCTGCGCTGGCAGAACTGGATGCGCAGGGCACCGATCGTGATGCCATGTTTAAGGCGATGAACGGTTACCACTCGCTGTGGCAGGCCATGAGACTCGGTAATTTTGACCAGGGCATCGTGTCCACCGGGACCGGTATATCTGTCATCAAATCCATTCGTCCGGCGGCAGAGATTGTTTCCGACCTGATGCAGGACTTTAATGAATAACAGTACGCCGTTAACGCAGTTGTCACCAGGCAGCACGCGCTGCCTGACAGGGCCGGTGAAAGGTGATGAGGCAAAGCGGGTGATATTCGCTATCAGCAAAGAGAGTAGGTTACCGGTCCGGCGACATACCACCATGAAGACACGACAAACTACCCGTGACCTGAATGATGTTAAGCTCAGCCACAGGTAAAGCCATTTGCCGTACTAGCTGGGCTACCCTCATCACCTCACTATCCCGCGGCTAACGGGGGTAAAATCAGCCTGTTAGCCGCCAGTATTAAGCTGGAATATCATTTTACTGTCATTTTTATTAATTACGATGCTAGCTTCCCCTCATGGATGCTAACAATATGAAAAGAAAAATTATTCCTCTGGTTATCGGTTGTGGGTTCTCTTTATCAACGCTAGCGGCGCAACCGCAACACTATATCGTCAGTTTTCCCGAAGGTACGCGCGTAAGCTACAGCGGCGCGTTCGCCAGCGCCTTTCCGAATGGGTTGCCGGTGGGGATCGGCTCCGGCTTGCTGTTTACCGGCAAGCAGGGCGACGCGCTCACCTTCGAAACCGTCACCGATCGCGGACCGAATGCCGACTCGCCTGATATGGGTAAAAAGGAGGCGAAAATTTTCGTCACGCCAGACTTCGCCCCGCTGCTGATGAAGATTCGGGTGCAGAACGGCAAAGCGGAGGCCACGGATGCCCAGCCGCTGCATGACGAGAAGGGCAATGTGAACGGCTTGCCGCTACAGGATGGCGTCATCGGCTCAACTAATGAAGTCGCGCTCAGCGATACGTTGAAAGTGCTGCATGGCGATAACCGTGGTCTGGATACGGAAGGCATTACGACGGACGGCAAGGGCGGATACTGGCTGTGCGATGAGTATGGTCCGTTCCTGATTAACGTGGATCAGCGCGGCAGGATCCTGTCGATGCACGGGCCGCAGGCCGCGGAAGGGGAAAAATCGATCGCGGGCGGTCTGCCGAACGTTCTCAAATGGCGTCAGCCAAATCGTGGCTTTGAAGGACTCACCCGCATGCCGGATGGACGCATTATCGCTGCGGTGCAGAGTACGCTGGATATTAACGGTAAAAGTAAAAAGCAGGCGCGCTTTACCCGCCTGGTGAGCTTCGATCCGGCGACCGGGAAAACCGCGATGTACGGTTACCCTCTCGACAGTGAGGCTTATGCTAAAAACAACGACGCGAAAATTGGCGATATCGTGGCGATCGACAATCAACATATCCTGCTGATTGAACAAGGCAGCGGCAAAGACGACGCGATGCGTAACCTAATCTATAAAGTAGATCTGCGCCGGGCTACCGATCTGGCCGCATTCGATAAGCCTGACGAGTACCCGGAGTTTGACGATGAGAAAACGCTGGCGCAGCGCGGCATTAAGCTTGCAGCTAAAACGCGGGTGGTCGATTTACGTCAACTCGGCTGGCAGCAGGAGAAGGCCGAAGGCCTGGCGCTGATCGACAATAAAACGCTGGCAGTCGCCAATGACAACGACTTCGGCGTGAAAATGGTCATGAAAAATCCGGTTGAAGGTAAGAAGCGCAAGGATTATCGGGTGAACGAGCAGGGGACGCTGACTGTCGATGATAAGCCGGTTGCCACCACTATCGGCCTGAAGCCACTGGAAAAACCCGAGTCGGACAGCGAGTTGTGGATCGTAACGCTGGCGGAACCGCTGAAATAAACGTTCTCCTCACTGCTGGCTGTGTCCGTTAATGACCTGTTGTAAAAGAAACGGATGCAGCCGGTTTTACCGTCATCGGATAATTCTACTCAATTATTTCGTAACGGGTGGCAGTACGCCGCTAGTCTTTTAACCGATCACACATCGTTTCGCTGCGTTGCCGTTGGGTTTTCGTCATGTAACACATTTGGGTTGAACACCAGCAGGCACCTTTTTTAACACTTTGCCATCCGGCGTTTCTGTTGCAGATATCGCTGCTGGCGTGAATGAATATGAGTTCGAAGCAGTGGTGGAAGGGGCAGGCGCGAGCGGTAACCTCACCCGGCCGGAATCAGCGTGACGCTAGCACCGAAAGGCGAATGGCTGACACTAAGGTTTTGCATCAGTTTCAAGTGCAGCCAGAATGGCGGCTTCCATTTTCTGCGGAGGGGTGATCGGTGCAAAACGCCTGAGCGGTTTGCCGTTACGTCCGATCAGGAACTTGGTGAAGTTCCACTTGATCCGACCACCCAGCACG